>ENA-OQHL01000939-OQHL01000939.1-human-gut-metagenome-genome-assembly--contig:-NODE-939-length-16935-cov-3.547061_pt1 | contig 16935 bp, 19 predicted proteins | sample MGYA00242565_ERZ504723 | MGnify/ENA primary metagenome ERZ504723 (study PRJEB26092, sample SAMD00036211) | human gut metagenome | host: Homo sapiens | study: EMG produced TPA metagenomics assembly of... | reverse complement strand
CTTTTTCCGGAGGAGTGGTCAGTACGAGAAGATCGTCGTAGTTCGGCTCGTTGGACGGATCCTCAAGCTCAAGTCCCTCATGGCTGATGTGCCACAGGTTACGGTCACGGCTGTAGCTGTGGTTTGCTTCCCGCCCCGGAAGCGCCAGAGCTTTCTGCCGAAGCAGTCTCACCGGCTCCGTCTGTCCCTGTACTGTCAGCCGCGGCGCTTGTCTCTGCTGCCTGTGTTTTCTTATCCGCGCCAGAGTTTTCTGTGTAGCGCATGGACCGCTCCCACTGGACGCTGTAGCCGGTATACTCATATTCATTCATGTACCGGTAGCCGGTAAAACCTAATGCCGCAATAAAACAGACGGCCGCAACCGCGATGATCCGCTTTTTCTTCTATATCTGGCAAGCCGGCCACCATCCATCGGTTCTTCCGATCCGTTGTCCGGCATCTGTACGATATTCTGTCTGAGCTGCCTTTTTTTGTTCTCTCTGTCCATAGATTGCATATCACTCATAAAAATCTCCTGAAAATGGACATATATAGGCTAGTATACACCATTTTCAGGAGATGCGCATTAAATTCTTTGTTTTTATTGCAGTTCATTTTGCGGGGCGGAACCAATCTTGACCTGCAAGATAATTTTTCAAAATTTTTACAGGTTCTGATACATTTTTAACAGGAGAAAAGTCTGAAATTTACGGCAGAACCAGCTTCTGCCCTGCCACAATATGGTCCACATTGTCCAGGTGGTTCAGTTCGCAGATTTCGGACAGCCGCTTCAAATTTCCATACTCTTTCCAGCAGATTCCGTATAACGTCTCCCCGTCACCGATCTCATAGATCCGGTAGCCGTTTGCGGACGCGGCAGCGTAATCGACGGGTTCCTTCTTGGAACTTTCCGTGCTGCTCTGTTCACTCTCTTTTCCCATTCCGAGCGCGGGGCTGGGTCGGAGACTCGGCGCTGGTGGACGGACTGCCTCCTCTACAGCACCGGATGCGGCGGCGTCTCATTGCTGGCTGCCGCCGCGGTGTCTGACGGCTGGCTCACTGTGCCCGTCTGCCCACCGGAACTGCCTGGCGTGGACTGCGCCTGCTGCCCATCTGTACTGCCTGTACTATGATTCTGCGGCTGACTGTCCACGCTGGCGGCCTCCGTATCCGTCCCGGCTTCCGTCGTCTCCATAGTCTCCGCCGCATAACTTTCCCCGGTCTCACCGCTGGCCTCTGTCGGGAACACATTTCCCGGGCGCTCCTCGATGACAAAATCCGGCTCCTGATTCAGCTTGTCCAGGTAATCACTCCAGTTCGCCGTCCCCGCAGGCACCACAGAAGTCAGCACAGACTCCATCTGCCGCATCTTGTGATAATTGTTGACGAGGACCACACCTCCTGCCAGCACCGCCACCGTGAGGACCCCGCAGGCCGTCCCCAGGATTCCGGACATATGCCGTCCGGCATCCGCCTGTTCTTTCCGAACCGTCATCCGCTGGCGGAAATCCTTAATGACCTTCTCGTGGGACCCGGACTCCACCCGGCGAACATCTTTCCGCGTCACCATGTAATCCTGCATCATCTGGTTTCTTTCATAATAAATGCTGTAGCCCCTGAGTTTATAAAATCCGTCCTCCGAGGCCGTATAAATGGCCTCTTCCCCTTCCAGTCCGGAATTTAAGTACATCAGCTGGTTTTTTCCGGAAAAATACTGCCCGTGCTGCTTCCAGTAATCCAGCGGGCTTAAAGCGCACCCCGGTGCGCCGCACAAAAACCACCCCTGTACACTGCGGTGGGGAAACATCTGCTCCATCACCTGATACGCCTTTTTCCAGGCCTCCTCGGTAAATTCCACCTTTTCCCCTTCCCGGGTCACCTGCTCCATCTCCAGTGCTCCGTCAATGAACAGAAACGGAATTCCTTCTTCCGTGCGGATTTCCCCCAGAAGAAGGCCGACCCGCAGATCCTGTCCTCCGGCCGGATACAGTCTTTTCAGATATGTATTGACATAATCCTCGATATAAAGCTTTACCACCTGATCCCGCTCCCCGACCTGCCGGATATTTTTCGGCAGTTTCGGATACGGATTATAAAGTTCACCCATAATCTCACCCCACAGCATGATGTTTATAACCACAGACAAAGCGCAGCATCATTTTGTACCTGTCCGTGGCCCGTTTGCTGCATCATACCACGAAGTGCCCGTATAATTTGTCAGTTTGCGTCATGGAATCTATAAAACTCTTCGACAAAAATTGTGTGGTTCCGGAACCAGTGCCTGCCGCACGCTGTCGCAGATATAATCTGCCATCCGCATGACCACAGAGAGACGTACGCTCTGCAGCATCAGCGGATCACAGCTTCCGCAGCCTCCCACAATTCCGGTGATAAAGATATCTCCCACTGCCTGCAGCTCCTTGCAGACTCCAAGGCCCGGCCGAAGCGCGCCTTTTCCCAGAGTGACGCAGCCCACATGCTCACTCCTTCCCACCGACGCGTCCACCGCCACGATCACATGGTCCGGATAACAGCGGCGTACCATAAAAATGGCCTGTTCCAGGTTCATGGCATGAACCGGGCAGTCCAGGGTTCCCACTACCTGAACCCGCTCATTTTTCTGTCCCAGGTCCCGCAGTTTATGGCCGATCAGCGGACCCAGGCTGTCTCCGGTGGAACGGTCCGTTCCAATACAAAAGAGCAGGACCCCCCTTCGATTCTCCCTGCGCATGATCTCACCGATCATCTGCCGGAGCATGCCGGCGCAAAGCCCGGTGTCTTCCTGCTCTCCGGAGTCAAAATAGTAAATGTCCTGCTCTCTGATTCGTTTTTTCATGATCTCATCCCGCCTGCGCCATTTTGTTACTCCTATTATAGGCAGGCCGGACAACTTTTATTCGTATCAGTGTTTCCGCTCATCTTCCTGGTAAACACCGATGGCTTCACTAATATTGGAAGCCCGTCCCTGCTGCAGGATATTACTTAAATCCTGCAGCTTGAACGGATCCAGAAATTCTTTGCCCAGATGACTTCCATACTGGTCCGTGAGTGTAAGGCGGCGTGCCTTCACCTCCGCCGTAGTAAGCTGAAGCTGACGTTTTACGTCCTCATATTCATGCTCCAGTTCCGCGATCTTTTCCCGGTGTCCATGCTCGATTTCATCCTGTAAAATGTTCTTTGTGACGGTCTCAAATGTATTTAATGCCTCTTTTTTCTTTGCCGCCACCTCATTGAGTTCCTGTGTCAGCCGCGCAATCTCATCGTCATATTTCTCCAGATCATAAAGCGACTCGTTGCGGTCCTTGCGGATGGTGCCGGTGATGACTTTGATTTTTTTGTCATTGGCATGCATCTGGTCCAGGATGCGGCGGCCTTCCTTTAAGCATTCCGCGTACTGGAGCTTTGTGTGGTTGCCGATCCACATGTAGATTCCGCCCACGATCACGATATCCGCCACATAAATAAGTGCCAGATACAGGGTCTTATGCTGGGGCAGTGCTGCGTAAATCCCAAATGGCAGTACCAGGAAAAATAACGCGATAAAGATCAGAAGCCCCAGAAATTCCTTGGCCCACCGCGGCATATAAAGACTGTAGTAAAGACGGCTCCGGCACCAGGACGGTGCATGATGCTCCCGGAACTTTGCTTTCATATTGCCAAGCAGTTCTTTATTATACTCATGAAGCTCGGAGGTCTCCTCCGCAATACGCTCCTTCACGCCCTGGTTTCTGGCTTTTTCCCGCCTTGCACGGGCTTTCTTTAACAGATCCTGCGCTTTGCTGATCTCCGTGTCATAACTGGAATTCAGCTCCTCTCTCCTTTTTTTTACCGTAGTGCCTACAGCATCCGACATCTGCTTTTTTTCGGTATCCAGAGCCTTTTTCAGTCGATTCTCATCCTGCTTTAATTGTTCTTCCCGGTCTGCGGCCAACGACAGTTCCTCTACAGATTCCCTTGCTGCTGCCAGATAGTCCAGGCATTCCTGAATAGTCTGCGCCATATCTGTTTCCTCCTTCGCAAGCTTTTCCTTTGCAAAACAAAGCCCCATGTCCGGAATTTTGTTTTCTGCGAAAGCTTTCTCTTCGAAATATACTGTTTACAGTTTACTACATTCTGATTCGAACTACAAGCGAATGTAACAGGATCCGACAATCTAACGGATGCCGCTTTACAGAAAAGCCAAAATCCCTTATACTCGTAACTATTCAGAAACTTAACAAAAAGAAAACCCGGAATCATCAGGCTTATTTGCCCAGACCTCCGGATGCAGTCCGAAAGGAGAAATATATGTTCCGTATGTGGGGAAAGATCTGGAAGGATAACCACCTGGTCAAAGATACCGTAATCTGCCAGACTGATTACAGTATGTCCCGCACCAGTATGGTATTCCAGTCTCTGGATGATATCTGTTATGAATTTGATCTTGGGAAGCCAATCTGGCTCTCCTCCAACATCAATGACTTTAAACGCCACGCCAAAACAAGATTCACCAAAGACAGCTTTATTGAACAGATCGATTTTGATTATCTGGAGATTGAAGTAATCGAAGAATAAAAAGGAAAAAAGGGAGACGCTTCCGTCAAATGGAAACGCCTCTCCTTTTTTGTCAGATGGATGGATTGCCGCCGTCCGCATATTGCGCAAATGACAGCGTCTCAATCAGACTCCGGGCCATTTTCAGGCCAGATACTGCTTCAAAATATCTCCGATCAGCTCTACCTCCTCCGGTTTTAAATCCCTGATCCAGTTTTCATCACTTCCCCGGTTCTTCTCCCGGCTGGCCGCCATCTGCTCCAGTCCCCGCTTAATAAAGTCCGCATCCCGGATGCTCTCCTTGGCCGGAGTCTCCGGTGCGGGAGCCGCGGTTTTCACGGCAGCAGAAACGCGATTGCCATTTCTGCGGTTCTCCCTGCGGCCTCCGCTTGCAGCCTGGGCCGTCCGCGCAGTCTGCTGTTCTTCATCATCCTCCGGCTCTACCCGGCCCATGCGTCCGGCCCGGTCTACCAGACGGCTCACATTGCGCAGCGCGCCCCGGTCTCCCATGCCCTCCGTACGTCCGTTTTCCATGGAAAGATTCCGTGCCATTTTCGGTCCTACCACGTTGTCAATCTGATCCTGCAGGCTGATCAGCAGCTGCTCCTTTAAATCTCCTGCAATTCCGCCGTCAAACAGCATGGTCAGCATAGCCATGAGTACCGCTCCTCCGCCATATAAAACTACATAATAGGTATCCAGACGATACCAGTAAGAGAAAAGGCTGCCGCGCCGCCAAGCAGCAAACAAAGCCACGTCCACCGCACGCTCATGCCGCTCCAGGCAGAAAGCCTGATTCCCATGGTTCTGAATTCATACAGCTGATGCTCCAGCCAGGCGCCACTGTCTACCAGTCCCTGATTCACACGATATGTATTCTCCGCTCTCTGCCGGAGTTCCTTTAAACTTTTGTTCTTGGTCAGTGAAAGGTCTTTGCTTTCCTTCAGCAATCTTTTGTAGGCGTGACGGGTGATCATCCGTGTCAAAATCCCCAGTACGCAAAGTGCTGCCAGCGCGTAGAGCGCACGGCCTGTTTCCAGTAATTGCAGCATAAAAACAGCTCCCCTTTCTTTTCCTTTTTCCAACTGCCACACGCGGCGTTTCAGGATCCGTCCCGCAGCGTGTGTGACAGTTGCCATGGTGTCTCGACAGGTATCATTATAACTGCCCAGTCACCGTTTGAAAAGTTCAGGGAGCTCAGAATCGTTCGTCAAGTTCTGCTAAAAAACGCGTGTTACCTTCAGGTATGACCGTAGCCTGGCATCTGCTCCGGCGTCCATAGGCCGCTTAGTATGCCAGAATCAGTGCGCGGGTCAGGTTCGTGCTGTGAATGATGGCCTGGCGCTCAAATTCCGGATAATCCATGGAGGCGCTGTCATCGGCCTTGTCGGAGATGGCACGCACGATCAGGAACGGGATCTTGTTTAAGTAAGCCGCCTGGGCAATGGCCGCGCCCTCCATCTCGGTGCAGGAGCCGTTAAAGGTCTCACTCAGCCACTCTTTCTTTTTCTTATCACAGATAAACTGATCTCCGGTCAGGACTCTGCCCTCATAAATGCTGATATCTGGATTTACCTCCTCACAGCACTTCTTTGCCAGACCGCGCAGGCGCTCATCTGCCTCAAAAGTCAGGGTTCCCAGCTGTGGAATCTCTCCTAACGGGTAACCAAAGTTGGTTGCGTCCACATCATGTTGGATCGCATCCGTGGAAAGCACCAGATCTCCAATGTTGATCTCTGCTTTCAGGGAACCTGCAATACCAGTATTGACCACACCATCCACTCCAAAACGGTCTGCCAGGATCTGTACGCACAGCGCTGCGCTGACCTTGCCGATTCCGGACTGAACCACAACCACCTCTTTTTCTCCGATAGTTCCCTTATAAAACTCCATGCCAGCCACGGTTACAATCTCCGGCTGCTTCATTTCCTGCTTCAACTGCTCCACTTCCGCCTTCATGGCACCGATAATTCCTAACATATATGATTTCCTCTGCTTTCTGTGATCTGTTGTCAATTTTCTCCTTACCAGTCTAACAAACCTTTTGCGGAAAGGCAACGGATTTTTCAGGGTTGACATTTTGCCCCCGGCGGGTACTATAGTAGTACAGATGTTTTTATGATTCAGACTTCTATCCAACCGGAGGTATATTATATGAAGAAAATCGTTCTGACCGGCGGCGGTACTGCCGGACACGTTACACCGAACCTGGCTCTGCTGCCATCTTTGCAGGAGCGCGGCTATGAGATTCATTACATCGGTTCCTACAACGGCATCGAGAAAAAACTGATTGAGGGTGCCGGCATTCCTTACGATGGCATCTCATCCGGCAAGCTGCGCCGTTACTTCGACATCAAAAACTTTTCCGATCCGTTCCGTGTCATCAAAGGCTATGCCGAGGCACGCGCGCTTTTAAAGAAATACCGCCCGGATGTAGTCTTCTCCAAAGGCGGATTTGTGTCCGTTCCGGTGGTTCTGGCCGCAAAACACTTTAAGATTCCGACCATCATCCATGAGTCCGACATGACTCCGGGACTGGCCAACAAGATCTGCATCCCGTCCGCTGCCAAGGTCTGCTGCAACTTCCCGGAGACCTTACAGTATCTGCCGGAAGACAAAGCTGTCCTCACCGGATCCCCCATCCGCCGGGAGCTGCTCCAGGGGGACCGCCTGACCGGTCTCAATTTCACCGGTCTTTCCGCTGCCAAACCGATTATTATGGTCATTGGCGGAAGCCTGGGTGCTGTTGCCGTCAACAACGCCGTCCGCGCACTGCTGCCAAAGCTTCTGCAGAAATATCAGGTGATACATATCTGCGGAAAAGGCCATCTGGACGACAGTCTCATCGGCCGTCCAGGATATGTACAGTATGAATATGTAGATGCTCCGCTGCGCCATCTGTTTGCCGCTGCCGACATCGTTCTGTCCCGCGCGGGCGCAAACTCCATCTGCGAGATCCTGGCACTTAGAAAACCGAACATCCTGATTCCGCTCTCCGCAGCAGCAAGCCGCGGCGACCAGATCTTAAACGCCCGGTCCTTTGAGAAACAGGGCTTCTCCACTGTTCTGGAGGAAGAAAATGTTACCAGTGACACCCTGTATGACGCTATTGAAAGCACCTACGAAAACCGCAGAAAGTTTGTGGATGCTATGGAAAAGAGCGAGCTGTCCGATGCAGTGAGCATCGTGATGGGACTGATCGCGTCCTATGCAGAGAAGGAAGAGGCTGATAAATAGTATTTGCAAAAATGGCTGTGAAAAATGAAACATTTTTCACAGCCCATTTTATGTTATATGTTCTTTACAGTCCTGCTTTTAAAGTCTCGGCAGTCTGTGCCAGCTCTTCCTGCTCCGGCTTGCCCGGTGCCCAGTTTACCATGTCCGGGCCGCCCTCGTAGCGCGGGATTACATGAACATGCAGATGGAACACGGTCTGACCTGCGCTGGTTCCGTTGTTCTGAACCACATTGAAGCCGCTTGCGCCAAGCTGGCTCTTCATGGATGTTCCAAGCTTTGCGGCTAACGGCAGAATCTTTGCCATAACTGCCTCATCTGCCTCGCAGAGATCTTTATAATGATTCTTCGGCAGGATCAGGGTGTGGCCATTTGAGGCTGGGCCTAAATCCAGAATTGCGCGGAAATCATCATCCTCATATACGGTTGCAGACGGGATTTCGCCGTTTGCGATTTTACAGAAAATACAGTTGTCATCTCTCATTATCGTTTCCTCCATTCGCTTTCACGCAGTGCTTGTTCAAAAACAAATAAAAAGCACTGCTCATTGCTATCACACATTATACCCCCCAAATATCTGCTCTGCAAGTGCGCTTTGGTTTGCGGTACAGAATGGCGGCCAGGATGATTCCGATCACCAGACCGGCCACATGGGCGGTGTTGTCCACGCCAGTGCTGGTAAAGCCCAGATACAGAGAAAATGCCGCCATGATCACCAGCTGCCGCGTGCTTAAATCCTCCAGCCGTCCCTTGTTCACGGCCACCACATAGATCAGTCCGCCAACTACGCCGAAAATCGCGCCGGACGCCCCGGCTCCTACCGACCAGTCCCCCACCAGAATTTCAAACAGTAGGGAAACTGCATTGGCTCCGACTCCGCAGATCAGATAAAAGATCAGATACTTCACCTTGCCCAGCGCCCGTTCCAGATTATCCCCAAGGACAAACAAAACCAGCATGTTATTCACAATATGGTTGATTCCAAAGTGCATAAACATAGAGGTCAGCAGCCGGTAATATTCATGCCCCCGCAGGACAAACGGACCATACATGGCCCCATGCTCCAGCATGAAATAGGCATCTTCTGTGGAACCGGTCAGCTCCAGATACAAAAAATACAGGATATTCAGGACGATCAGGGTGCCATTCACCCATGCCCGCGGCCGCCGCTGCGGCACCATATAATAAGGATTCTGATACTGGTTCATGTAAACTCCGTTCTTTTTACAATACTTTCTATGCTACAGTTCATCCATTATCTTACCGTATCCGCCCGGAAAAATCCATGTACAAAATCCATTGATTGTACAGTCTGCGCGTACTATAATCTTCTTAATCTTTTTGATGAGGAGGTCTTTCCATGTCTATCATTACCAATGTCCGTACCATCCGCCTGGAGCAGTTTCCGAACAGCATCTGGGTTGAAATTGAAACTGACGAAAATCTCACCGGCCTGGGGGAAGCCTGGCGCGGTACTGCTGCCATTGAAACCATCATCCACCATGATATCTGCCCGTGGCTGATCGGGCAGGATTCCAGAAATATTGAACTGATTTCCCGCACACTCTTAACTCCTTATGTAGGTTTCCACAGTGCCAGCGCGGAAATCCGGGCAGCCAGCGCCATTGATATTGCCCTCTGGGATCTGGCCGGAAAACGCCACGGCATCCCGGTTTATGAGGCCCTGGGCGGAGCATCCCGCTCTTCCATTCAGGTTTATAACACCTGCTCCGGCTACTCCTTCAATGCCAGCAGTAGTGCCTACAATTCCGGAACCAGCCGTCGCATGATCACCGACAAGGATGAGATGCGCGGGCCTTACGATGATCAGGTTGCGTTTACGCGCGATGCCGGTGCCCTGGCAAAGAGCCTCTTAAGCGAAGGCTATAAGATTATGAAGATCTGGCCATTTGACCCCTTTGCCGCAAAAACCCAGGGAAACTGGATCTCCGCAGAAGATCTGGAAGCGGGCCTGAAGCCGTTTCAGCTGATCCGCGATGCCGTCGGCAATAAAACGGAAATCATGTGCGAACTGCACAGCCTCTGGAGCACGCCTGCTGCCCTGCGCATCTGCAAAGCCCTGGAGCCCTACGATATCTTCTGGGCAGAGGATCCGCTCTGCAAGATGGATGACATCCAGCAGATCAAAGAACTCCGTTCCAAGACCCGAACGCCTATCTGCGGCAGCGAAACTCTGGCCGGAGCTGTCACCTTCCGCCAGATGTTCGCGGCCGGCGCCTTTGATTACGCCATGCTGGATCTTGGCTGGTGCGGCGGCCTGACCGAAGGCCGCAAGATTGCGGCTCTTGCGGAAAGCTACAACATTCCAATCGCGCCCCATGACTGCACCGGTCCGGTTCTTCTCTGGTCCGGCCTGCACCTTGCCTTAAACTCCCCGGCAGGCCTCTTCCAGGAAGTGGTCCGCGCCAACCTCGCAACCTGGTATCAGGATATTGTGGAAGCTCTTCCGGTTATTGAAAACGGGCATGCCAAACTTCCGAACGCCCCTGGAATCGGCGCTGTGCTCCGTCCAGAGGTGAAGAAACGGAAAGACGCTGTCATCCGGGAAACGGGAAGTCAGAATAAATAGAATAAAACAACAAAATCCCCATGGCATTTCTGTAAATCTGGAATTTCCAGACAGACTTCATGCCGTGGGGGTTTTTACGTGCTCTTATAATTCAATTTTCAAACTTATACTGCTCTATCCAGCCATTCTTTCACGACCTCTTCACTAATTTTCACAGCCTCGGCAATCTTATCTACCGACAAGCCCATTCCAACAAGAGAAATCGCGGTTTCCCTGGCTTTTTCCAGTGCTCCCAGCTCTATTCCTCTCTTTTCTCCAATTTCAATACCCTCACTGTAAATCTGCTCCATCTCCCTGCACATTCGTTCCACTCCCTTCTGCGTATGCTTTAATTCCCTCACCCGGTCTGCTAAAATACTGTTATACATTTTTCAGCATCTGCACAATGAAGATCATGCATCAGCCGTCCAAGTTCCGTATCATCCTGCCGCTTTGAATTTCATTTTAGCATCCACCCCTCCATTTCTCAAGCAGGGATTCTCCCATTATTCTGTCTGCCATGCGTTACACTTTCCACACATTCTTATTCAAATCTGTATCTCGCTCCCGCAATGCTGATCTCCACGCCATCCCATATTTCCATGATTTCGTTATTTTCCAACATATGGCCGCCGGCCATGGTGCCGTTTGTGGAATTTAAGTCCTGCACATAGTAGCGGTCTTCCTTCCGATCGATGCGAAGATGCAGGCGGCTGACAGTTTCCCGGCGAAGAACATAGTCTACCAGGTTTTCCTGTTTTCCAATGATAAACGGATAATAGGCAATGACGATGTCTTCTGTGCCTGGTTCCAGCGCGGTCAGGCGCTTCACCTGGGCAGCGGCTCCGTTCGTTTCTCCATTCAGCAGGATTGTGTCGCTGCTTTGAGCTGCCGCTGCGGCTTCCAACGGCTGCTGTCGGCCTGCCCGGCTGCCCGGGTCATACGCTGTTCCACCATTTCCCATTTCATACCTTACTCCGCTATTTTCTGTTCCACGCTCCTCTTTGTATTCTGCTCTGCCATATCCTTCCGGAGTTCCCCATTCTTCCGGAGAAGCGCCATCAAATGCGATGGTATCCCAGGGCATCTGCACAGCCCGCTCCAGCTCTCTCTGTTTCTCTTCTTTTCGTTCCTTTCTCCTCTGTTTCCACCTGCCAAGCAAACCAGCTGGTTCTTCCTGTGCGTCTGTCTGGATCTGCCTCCCGCGCACTGTTCCCAGCTGCCAGCCATTTTCCTGTCTGATTCTTTGCACATGATCTCCTTCTTCCAGTGATTTTTCCCCGTCAATGTTCCCGCCTGCTGACTGTAAAACTTGCAAATCGTCAGATCTTTGCCATTGGCTCGTTGTCCCGCTTTTATGATTCGGCCCGCTCACACTGCTTTTCTGCTGTGCCAGCCGCAGAATATCCGCCATTCCGTAATTTTCTTTTCTGGTTTCCTGATACAGGCCATAGGCCAGCACCACCGACTCTTTATCACGGTGATCCACTTTACCAAGCAGATACTCCAGAAACCGGCTGTAATCCTCCGGGAAATCACATTCCATTCCCGGCACCAGGCACAGCCAGACCTTCAGGCTTTCCGGATCCACATACAGATATTCCGGGTCCAGAAGCACGCTTTTTTCACTGAGCAGATACTGTTCCATATGATCCAGTGACCGGGCAATCCCAAACACCAGGGCCCGGATCTGCTCTGCCTGAATCGTCTGCCCTTCCAGAAGGCGGGACAACGGCTGTTTAGAAGTAATCTCGTAAAAGAAGCGAACCTCCTCATCCTTCTGCCGCACCTGAAACCGCAAAATCCCGTCAATCTGATTCTGCTCCAGCATCTTCTGCTCAAATGGCGGCTCTCCCTGCCCCTCTGAAGTTTCTGTCTCCACAATAAGATAATTCCGCTTCAGTTCTCTCTGATAACTGGTCTTCATGTCATATCCTCCGCCAGGCTCCACATCCTGAGCATTTTTTCCGGGCGAAAGACCGGCGCCGTAATCTCCAGCTCCCAGTTGTTTCCTTTCGCCTGCTCTTTTATCTGTTCCTCCTCCGCATGTTCTATCCGGTGCCGCTCCCGCTCCACAGTCTCATGCAGCGCAAAATTTCCCGCTGCTCTGGCGCTCCAGTTCATGGCCTGCCCCATCAGAATCATAAGCGTTGTCAGCACCACCACCATGACACCTGCCGCTTCTACAGTCATACTTGCCTGTAATTTCATCTTCCCTCCTGCTGAATGCACATTCGTGCCGACTCACAGGGCATGTGTTCTTGCAGTCCCCGACATCACCGCGTCCAGACACTCTCTGCATTCTACACTCCCAAATGCCCGAAACTCCGTCATATACAACACCGCCGTCCAAATCCCCGGTATCACACCAAAGGGCAGCAGCGGAAGTTCTGTTTTTCCTCCCGCATCATTTCCTTTCAACCGGCTCCAGACATAATATCCAAGACCAAACAAACCGCAGCATAACACCGTTCCGCACAAAAACAGCAGGTTATGCCGCAGTCCAAGAAGCAGCCCGCTCACCAGGAAAAAGAAGCCGTCTCCGGCACCGATTCCACAGCCCAGCCAGGAAAGGGCCAGAAGCGCTGCTCCGGGTAATACTCCCGCCAGGTAAGGTCCCCAGGCATTCAGAAAAAACCAAAGTACCGTTTCTTCTGCCCCCGCTTCCTTTATAAATGCCAGACACAGCACGGACAGGGACTGACAGACCAGGGCCGCTGTTCCGGATAACCACAGAATTTCCGATGAAATCTGTTTTGTTCCAAAATCCTGCCAGGCTGCCGCCAGTAAAAACACAAGAAACACTCCCATACGCGCCATTTCTATTTTCATAATACTTCCCTCATCATATCATTCACTGCTCCGGCTCATCCTCCACAGTAAGAGCAGGCACCGAGATATTTAACTTCCTTCAGCTTTACCGCCCGCACATAGGCCATGATTGCCTTGCAGTCCTGCAATGTATGATACTTGCCTCCGCTTGACATAATGTAGACGGTACTCCCTTTTCCTGCCCCTTTCGCGCAGGCAGAGCAGGGATAATATTTGCTGCCGTCCGTGTTCCGCTTATCTGAAACACGCTCCCAGGATACGGCCGTCAGCTTATTGGAAAGATAATGACAATTCCGGTCTGGATGGTAGCGTGTACTGTTTTTCCCTACATAGACGATCCGCTCATCCTCATCCGCGTTTTCCGTGCCTTCCCCATACCGGCCTTCCCGTCCGATCCAGCAGCGCCTCCGGCTTCGCACGGTGCGATGAAGGGAGGAAAGTCCCAGTACTGGAAATGGAAAAGAAATATCATAATCCATCACCAGATCCAGTGTCTCTCCATCCTCCTTCACCGAGGAACCAAGCATACTGACATGGGATACGTTTGCGGTATCACAGTAAGCCAGCGCCCGGCTTCTGGCATAAAGCGGCGCGGCAATGGCTTCCGCGTTTTTGCTGAAGGCCTTCGCGGCCTCCCCCGCACCGGGAATCCCGTCCAGCTTTCCCTGTTCCACACTATCCAGGAGATAGGCATACTGGCTTAACTCTTCCCCCGCCGCCTCAAGCCCTGCCTGCAGCTTCCGCTCCGTTATCATGAGCTTTGCCGGAAGCATCAGGCAGACCGAAGCAAAGATCACAAGCGGCAGTACCAGTGCGGCCTCCAGAGTCAGGGATGCCCGAAGCAGCTTCGATACTCCGGCTTTGCCCCGATGCTTCCCATGCCTTTTTCTGCACCAGTGGCCTGGAAAGGAGATGAAAGGGAATGCCCTGCTGCCTGAAGGCGCTTTCTTTTGTTCCTGAGCTGAAAATCTGTTTCTTTCATAAAAGGGGGCTTCGTACTTGGAGAGGTACATTTGTTTTATTTTTTTCATCTGCTCGTCTTTCCTCATAAACGCCATTGTTTTTCATCCAGCAGGACATTCCTTTTCACCTCCTTCCCACCTATAGTTCAGAAAATTTCAATATCTCCGCTCCGTCTTTACCGTCATCATCATCCCCTGCTCATGATTTCCCGTGAGATTTTCCACAAACGCAGGAGAAAAGAACAGGTGCTTTCCACAAACAGACCCAGAGATATACACCTGATACACACCGTTCCGCATCCGGAACCCGCTGTTTTCCTGTCCCAGATTTAACTCGATCACATCCATGATCCGATACTCCTGACAGACCAGGGGTTCCACAAACAGCAGGATTTTCAGCCAGGAAAGATAGGAAAGTCCCCGCTCTCCGCCTCCCGTATCCGGCTTTCCATCCCGGCCCAGTGCCAGAAGCTTCTCCACGCTGAGGGTCCAGTCTTCCGCCGCCTTAAACAGCATTACCTTCCGTCCGGCTAGCAATCCTTTGACGTCCATCAGCGCCTCCCCCAGCGCCCAGACGGACATCACAAAAAAGGTTGTCACCAGAATCAGCGGTGTAATGGAGCCTGCTCCGGTAATCACCGCCGCCAGTTCTCTGGCCTGTGCCCGCTTTGCGTTGTCCGACAGGATATGAATGAGATTCAGGCCAGACCGCACTGCCAGAAGATGGTGCACCGCATCACTTAAATTTTCCCGGTCACTTCCATTTCCATAAAGAAGATATTCCACCTCATAATCCAGGGTATGCTCCGCTATCTGTGCGTAATCTTCGGCTTTCTGCTGCCCCACTGCTGCCTGTACAGCATTTTCAGTCTCGACAATGCCCGTTTTCTGTTTTTGCACCTCACCCACAGTATCTGTCTGCATTGAGCAGAACTGAGAGAAAAACATCCCGCAGTATTCATTCACCAGAATATGGTCCGGCATGCTTCCGCTTCCGGCTCCCTCATCATATGTTTCCGCTTGAGAAGGCAGTGCAGCCAGCGCTGCTGTCTTTTCTGATACCTGACGCCCTTCCGGCACCAGAAGTCCCAGCATTCCCTCCTGATAAAGCTGCTCCACCTGTTTTAGCCAGCCTTCCTTTTCCTTATCCTGAATGCCGTGAACAAATGACAGCGGCAGGATCTGAATATTTTCCAGACCGATTCGCACCGGTCTCCAGAGACTTTCGTAATCCGGCTCGCTGTCTCCATCTTCATCGTCATCATCTTCCCACTCTTCAATTTCACGTTCTACTTCATAGGAAAGCTCAATCAATTCCTCCAGACGCTGGATCTGCTCCACCGACCGTGGCTCCAGAGCCCGGATTTCCTGCCTGCGTTTTCCATTCTCCGCAACATACGCTTCATATTCCTGAATTTCCTGTTCCAGGGCCGCAGTCATTTCCGTGCCAAGCCGGTCCACGCGGTTTTCCTGTTCCTGTCGGTCTTTCTGCAATGTTTCCGCCAGCTTGTCCGCCTCTTTTTCATACTGTTTCACAAGTCCCGGCATCTTCTTTAATTCCCCTATCATCTGTTCTGCTGCCCGTCGAAATCCTGCACCGTCATAGGATGAAAGAGCATTCAGCCCCTGCTGACGGTCATTTCTCTGATGGTCCAGATTCTCACTGATGGATTCTAAAACCCGCTCCAGCTTCCAGACATCCCGGGTTCTGGTACGATAGGTCTGTGCCATCTCGGTCACCGCCTCCGCCTCCCTCTCCTGTTTCCAGAGGCCTTCCACCGCATCTCCATCAAAATCCAGGTTCCAGATTCCGTACTTCATATAATCCAGGATTTCCTTCTCCAGATACGCACCGTGTCCATCCACAGCACGCACAATTTCCTCTGCCGAAACTTCTTCCAATGCCATCGGATACCAGTTATCCGTTTCCAGATACGGAAGCAGGAAACCGGCAAAATCCGCTTCGATCTCCTCCCCGGTCTCATACTCCGCAAACAGCAGCCGGTAGCGGTCCCAGAGTTCCCGGTGATACTGGCTGAATACAGAATCCATAGCAGAAGATGCCGCCATCTGCAGATACCATCTTGCGCCCGCCGTGCGGGCCGACTCCATCAGCACACACAGAAACGCGAAAAGCAGCATCAGGATTATACTGACAAACACGGTGATCTGACCGCCCGGATTTTGTTTTTTTCCACCTGCTTTTTCCATGTTTCAGAATTAATATACTTCCTTAGACTGGCTCTCAATCTCTTTAAAGATATTCTCCAGAAGCTTCGTAATCTGCGTTTTGAAGATGATCACCAGGCCAATCAGGACCACCAGAATCAAAACTACCTCGATGACTCCCACGCCCTCCTCCTGGCGCCAAAACGCATTCCACTCTGAAACCAGTTTATTTTCTTTCCACTTTTTCAGCATACTCATTGTCTCCCTGTCATTCATTCGATTCATCCTTATTTCCGGCACCTGTCTCTTTTTCGCAACCGGCGGCCTGCCAGACATCCCACACTATCCCATCGTTATCATTGCCGGAACCATGATAAAGATCATGACTACAAACAACAGCAGAAACAGCGGCACTAAAAGCTTTGTTCCCGCTTCCTCTCCCATTTTCCGGGCCAGGTTTTTGCGCAGTTCAAAGGCATCCTCCACTTCGGTGCGCAAAAGCTCCCGCAGATTCTTTGTTCCGGGTTTTCCCGGTTCTGTTCCAGAATGCTGCTCAGCTTCAGATAAGGCTGCAGGCGGCATCTTTGACCAAATTCCCGGTAAGCCGCTCCCTCTGCCGTTCCGTTTTCCATCTGGTAATAGGTCTGTCGCATTTCT
>ENA-OQHL01000937-OQHL01000937.1-human-gut-metagenome-genome-assembly--contig:-NODE-937-length-16940-cov-3.068340_pt1 | contig 16940 bp, 27 predicted proteins | sample MGYA00242565_ERZ504723 | MGnify/ENA primary metagenome ERZ504723 (study PRJEB26092, sample SAMD00036211) | human gut metagenome | host: Homo sapiens | study: EMG produced TPA metagenomics assembly of... | reverse complement strand
GACACTGTATTATTTGCGCAGTTTTGTTCTACTTATCTTACCACGCACTACACGAGGCTGTCAAAGGCGTTAAGGTTTAACCCGGGAGCTAAACCCAGTTTTGCGCGATAGTCGTTGTATGAGATTTTGCCCCGCTCATAGGCGACCCGCAGCGATTCCTCATCGGGCCAAGGGGATACACTGATGGACATGCCTCCGTCTGGAGAAATATAAATAGTAACCGTCCGGTCGCCCTTCGCCATAGCGTCATCCACGATGGTATGAATTTCCTGCCAAGAGGTGATGAAATTGCTCTTTTCCATAAATATCATTCTCCTTCTTTGGTAATCAACTCGCTGTGCGGCAACCCCTCAGTGATGTATCGCCCACCACAAAAGCATACAGACAGAGAACCACAGAAACTCCCCTATTTTCTGCATCAAAAGCCATGTTATGGGGTGCTTTTCGACCCACTTCTGTTCCTTATTCATCATTCAACCCTCATGTAATTTACAGAAATGATCGAACTGTGCATTCAGTTCCTCATGGACTCTTCGTTTTGCCTCTTCCATGATCTCATTACTAATGGGGATATCTTTCAAGCTGGGGCCAGTAATCAGCTCACTGTACGGCAAACCCTCGATCCAGTCACAGAAGGTGTGCCATTCATCCAGCTTATGGTTTTTCCTTGCGTGATACATATTCCGCAGCACCGCATAGTTCAAAAGGACTGTACGCTTCTGGTTGTAGCTGGAAGGAAGGAGCTGGATCATCTGCCACCAATAGCACTTGTCTTTTGTTTCAAGATATAGCTTACGGAACATATTCAGATTTTCCACAGTAGCTTCCATCATGCCTTCTGCTGAATAAAAGCGTGTAGGAATTGGTTCATCGGAAAGAAGATGTTCATGCGAGAAATCATCAATGGTAAATTCTTTAGCCTGAATCTTATGCATTGTGGAACAGCTGTTGCTCACAGTGCCAACCTTGTAAGTTTCATACTCCTTGTACCAGTACAGCGGAGCCGTAATATCAGCCGTGACAATGATAAACCGCATGAACTTGGAGTGATCGGTTCCTGAGGCAACCAGACGCTTCATAAGATCCAGATCCGCCTTGCCTATCTGCATATGGCCCGGCCAGAAAAGGCTATCACTCTTATCCCAGGAGTTCATCGGATTGCGCATGCCTCTGATGGCGGCTTCCCATCCGCCAACCTCTGTTTTCTCAATGAATATCATAATTACCTCCGTTCCTCAATCCAGTCATAATGTAACTCATTTTTCAGTTCCATAGCCCTGTTGATATACCAGTCAGCCTTTTTCATGTCCTCATCATGCTTTCCCTTGCTGTCCGCACGATAACGGTACTTCCAAGCGTTGCAGATGCAGAAATGAATCACAGCTTCTTTACCGAATATGGCAATCATCTCGTCAATACATTCATGCTGCCGATTGGTGTAATGAGTCGGATGGTTTACCGGATCATCTTCCGGTTTCTCCATTCCACACTTCTCTGGTGCAAACGGAATATCTACATCATCAATGGACCGATAAGGCCAGTTAAAGCCGTACACATCGCACTTATCTATCTGTTCAATGTACTGATCATAATTATCACTGCTACTACTTCCGCAAACTAATTTTCCATCACATCTGCGGACCGCAGGACATTTTTCACATTCTTTCATCGTGCCGTTCCTTCCTCTCGCCATCTTGACAGCCCTCTAAGAAATCAAGCTCAAGGCCGTAATTCTCACTATCCTCATTGATGCAGGTCCATTCGCCCTGGACCAATTTACAAAATCTACAGCTTCCGCAATGAGTCATTTCTTTGCCTCCGAAGTGCCTTTTTTATTTTTAAAAAATTTTTGAAGAGGTCTATTGCCATCTGATAAGGGATATTACCTCTTCTGGCAGGACATATAAGTCTTATGGTAATTGAGGGAGGTCTTTTTTATTTTTCGGAAGTTTGAGGAGCTAACTGGCCCCGGAAGACCTCACCACCAGACCCCCTCCCCCATCCTCATCTGAGCCTGAGGAAAACTGTCTGATAATAGTTTTAATTGTTTATCTTAAATCACCTATGTATTACCCGGAACCATTCAACTATTCGTTAAATTACCGTTTTGCGAATAGTTAAAAGCACTGTACCACTCAAGAATCCAGTAAATAAGCCACTTTCCAGACCTCACGCAATTCGCTGTGAATTGTATTGAATTGTGTCTCGCGCACGGTCTCGCTATTGTCTGACAATATAGCTTGTTTTCAGCGGCTCTCTGGGGCTTAATCTGGCAAATCATCGGGCGAATCTGGCAGCAGGTCAACCACCTTGGCCCGCGCTGCGATCTCTTCCCGGCTGTATTCCGGCAGCAGGTCGCGACCATCGCTCTGTATGATCTGGATGTTATCCCGGTATCCGTAGTTTGCTTTTAGGGCAAACATACAACCGATGTTCCCGGTCTGGATAACCTCATCGTATAGACTTGATTCACATTCCGATTTCCACTTTTTCGCCGTTTGGGAGTGTCCAGAGCTTACCCGCCCCGCATATTCGCCATTAATCCAGCTTGTAATAGTAGTATTATCTATGCCAGTCATAACGCTATATCTCATTAAAGTGGGTTTAATCCTACAAGTACAACATATAACTGTATATATATCCCATAAGATACCTAATTCTTTAATATCATCAATATTAGCCTTATACTTTCTCCTAATATCCTTTAATAACTCTGTTAACCCTTGAGAAGTACATAAGTCTATATTAGGATGACGAGATATAAACTCATTGGTTATAGTCATGATCTTAGCTGTAATATTAGCTATATACTCTTTCTCTGCTTCTTCTGTATCTTCATCGGTGTCTAACTCTATAACAATATTATCAACCTTATAATCGTCTTTGTTATTGTTGTATGCCATAATGGTTTATACCTCCTTTCTGTTTAAGTGCCATACTCTTTCACATCATTCTCAAAATGGGGCTTTTCCTGGTGACTGATCTGGGGCGATGCGTTCCGGGTTCGCTTTATCTGATCCGCTGCACTGGATCCAGGTACTAGACCTGTTCATTTCTGCTCTGTCAAATCTGACCATTTCCCCGTTTTCCCCTTTCTGCTCTATTTGTTCTATCTCTCATGTCGTTTATATACCTCTCTCACGTCCATATTTGCCGTTTCCTGCCATTTCGTGTTATCCCGTGGGGATTTTCTCACCTAGCCATCAAAAATTGATTTACGGGCAAATAAAAAAGCCCCGGCGAAGTAAGACAGACTTATATTATCTATCCTACAACGTCAGGGCCTTTTGCTTGGCTCGGTTGCACTTCTGAAACGTTTATTTGCTTCAGGTCTGTACGCATATGCGCACACGCTACAATGATATTAAATTAATTGCCATTATCATATACATTTTGCTTATTATTGTCAAGCATAAATTTTTATTCTTTCTATTGCCTGTTTTACAATCAGGGCGAAGCAAAAAAGGGAGTCAAAAGAAAATGCACTTTTCTTTTGCTATCCCTTTAGGGATAGTTTTCTTTTTGTAATTGTTATTTACAAAATCTTAGTTTTAAAATCTAATTCTTATATATTAACGGCCCAAATATGACCCGTAGCCCTACGGCCCAAATATGACCCATAGCCCTACTTTTTCACACGATAATAATTTACTCTTATTTCGCTTTGCTTTCCTGTCTTTGCATTTATCAAATGATCCCTGTAAGACTCAATCAAATCAGTTTTCAACAGCTCCGCTTTTGCCCTTTTAAGCACTGTCAGACTAAAACCGCAATCATTCGCAAGTTCTTCATTTGACCGAAAGAAATAGTCTGATTCCGCGGATGTATAACGCTGCTCTAGCTCATTGAGTACCACAAAAAGCCACTTCGCATTGATTGACAAGTCCTTGTATGGATCCGTAAAGATCAGCCCGGAAAGCTGCATGTAATTCTTGTTGCCGTGTTTCATTTTCTGGCCTGCTCCTTGACATTATACGGACTAGCGGCTAACATATGGGCAGAAAAAGCCTATACCGCTTACGATCCGATAACCGCCACCGTTCCCCAACGCCCAGGCGGTTATTGATTTTATTATAGCTCATTCTCCCAGATCTGGACACAACAAAAAGAGCCGGTATAATACCGACCCTTTACAACCTGGTTATGCATACATTAAACGCCCTTTAGGCTCTGGAATTTTTCGTCCTAAATCTTTCGCGGTTTCAATCCATTCTGAAATAACCGTTTCCGCATTTTCTAGGGCTTCGGACGGTGTCAAGCCGTCAGCCATGCACCCCGGAAGCTCTGGAACGTCTACCAACCATTTTTGATCTTCTTCAGACCAGAAAATTATACGCTCATATTTGTGCATCTTCACACCTCCATTTTATATTTTAAAATTAATCCTCTAACTTGTTTTACTTGATATGCTTTCGCTTTGTTTCCATCTGGTTGTAGATTAACAATTTCGTCAACCCCATTTTTATAATATATAAAATGATCTCCTTTTATTCTACACTGAAAGCCTAAAGTTTCAAGCAACTTTTGAAGTTCTGAAAAACGAATATTTTTGTCTTTCGTTCCGCTCATCACTTCAGCTAGAATTTTGTCCGCTGTCGGCATCTTGTCACCCCTTTCAGGATTGAAATATAATAGCTTACGTGTTATACTCTTCTTGCTGGAGGGCGGCGGCAAGTTCCGCCCCCTCTGCAAACTTCCCGGTCGATTTATTCGGCCTTTTCTTTTGTGCTCTGGTTGTCAATTAACTTCTGTACTTTCTGTTTTGCTTCTTCCAGATCCTTGCAACCGTCAAGAATCATGTCTACCATTTCCAGAATCGTTTTAAACTGTTTATCTGTCATGTTATCCATATGCTCTCCTTTCTCCGCTTGCCCGGTTACTATCATTCGGTTACTACCTCTTGACAGTTATGATTATATCACTGATAATAGTGATTTGTCAATAATTATTCCCTAATTTTAGAGATTATTTTTTCTCTATCCTCTTCCGTCTCCACGTATTTAATTATATCCCTCGGCTGCATTTCCAGTACAGCACATAACCGATTAAGGTTATCCAATGATATGGAAGTATCCCTTTCTTTAAACTTCTTCATTGTAACTTGTGCAAATAGCCCTGTTTTCTTTGCTGTTGTCGTGTTTATTCCTACTCTATCAAGTTCCTTAATTATATCAATTTTATATTCAAGCACTTTTCCACCTCTTCGCATTTATATAGATTATATTACTCTAACGCTAGAGAAAAGTCAATTTTATTTTATCACTAAAACAAGTGATTTTTATATTGACAATCACTATTTTTAGTGATATTATGTAACCATCAAAAACAACGAAAACAACCACCAAGAAAAGGAGATAGAAACCATATGAAGCATTTTAAAAATATCAAATCCTATGATGATCTGAAAACACATTATAAAGCCCTGTTAAAGGCTAACCACCCAGACAACGGCGGTGACCTGGAAGCCATGAAAGAAATTAATGTGGAGTATGACGCAATCTTCCGCATCTGGAAAGATCGCCAGGAGAAAGAAACGGGCGAACAGATCCACGAGACAGCAGAAGGCACCCGCCGGCAGTTTTACACCATGAATGGCTGGGAAGGTTCCCGCTATGATGGCCGTTTGACGCTTAAGGAGATCGCGCAGATTGTCCGGGCCTACGTCAAAGAGAAATACCCGCTTTACAAGTTCAGTGTGCGCACCTCTTACGCTTCCATGTGTCAGGAGCTTCACGTTGATCTGAAGGAAAGCCCGGTGGAAATCTATAAGACCGCCGAAGAACTGAACAGCGAAGATAAACACGAGTTTTGGAAGAAAGCAGAGTGTTGCGGATTCTGGATGCTCACCAGTTGGAGCAAAGAAGAGTTTGCAGCAGAATATAAGCGTATCACCGCGGAGCATGGCAATTTCTATAAAGTTCTGAACGAAGTAACCCAGTCAGTTGTAGCAGACGTTGACGGCCTTGTCAACTCCTACAATTATAGCGATTGCGACGGCATGACTGATTATTTCGACGTTAATTTCTATTATTTTGGCTGCTGTCAGAATAATGGCGCATCTGTCCAGATCGTCCCCAAAACGGCCAGAATTAAAGCGAAGAAATCCGAACTAAAAACCCACGATTCCAAACCGGAAAGCACCGTTTCCGCTCCTGAAATTCCGGTTTCTGAGCCGGAAAACATCGTTTCAGATACAGAAAAGGCCCAGGACGACACCCAGAAAGCCGGATACACCTATACAATCACCCGCGGCGAAGATACCCGGGACGGCTCCCCGCTCTGGATCGTGCGCATAGTTGAAAAGCTCGACCGTGCCGCATACATCGCAGAGAACAACGCCATGAAAGAGCGCGGCGCGTACTATTCGCGGTTTCTTCACGGTTTTTTGTTCCGTGTGGATCCATCCGGCATACTGAAAACGGCATGAAAAAAGCGGGGTCAACTCCCCGCTTCCCGTTCCATTTTTTCAGCTATGGCCTGTTTTATATAACCGTTGACGGTCTGCCCGGCTTCCGTTGCCGCTGCTTTCAATGCGTCATAGTCTGATAACTTTAGATCTAAAGGGACACGCTTTAGTTTTTCCTTTTGATATGCATAAAGATAATCTTTTCTTTGCTGTGACATGCTCATAATATAAAAGCCTCCTTTTCCACCGCTAACATAATTTTATCATTAATAGCAAGTTATGTACATATCTAATTTTCATAATTTTATGTACATAACATTGTTAAATATGCCCATTGCTATTATGTACATAACAATATATAATTATGTACATAACAAAGAAACAAGAACAAACAAAGAAAGGACAAACCACTATGACAAAGAACGAAGCAAGAACCGAAATCAAGTATTTACTTAACAACATTTTCCCCTGACCGATGAGGCTGAAGCCATCGACGAGATTTTATCTCTCCCGCTTCCGGAACTCCAGGAGGAAATTGACTACTTCCGCCGCATTAAAGATCAGGCAGCGCAGGCAGAGCGCACCACCTCCGGCGATGAGTATTTGAAATACAGACACCGCCGGGAATCACTCACAAAGATCATGGATCTGATTTATTTATATTTCTAGGCCGTTCGGATTTGCCCGGGTTCGACTCCCGGGACGGCATTAACTCCCCGGCTCCCAGGGTGAAAGGGAAGAAAGAGAACGGCAGACTGGCAGAACGTAAACTCTGATTTCTTGCGCGGTCTCGGCATCGCGTAAGATGGGTATAATATAGGTATAATATAGGCGGCTCCATGCTGGCCTTTTTCCCGTGCCCGGTGGCACACTTTTCGGCGGTTCGATTCCGTCAACGGGGTTTCCGTGTGCATTCCGGCAGGCGTGGCGGCTTGTCGTGCGCGGTGCATACGCTCATACGGTAGCGCATAAGGCCGGGAGACCGTCCCGGAATGATCCAGACAGCCACACAAGAGATATAAGCACATCGGCGGCCCATAGCCGCCCCGAGAACCGCGAGCGGTAAATAACAGCGGTTGACGCGATCCGGGAAAGGATCGCACGCAAGACACGCGGAAAAGCTCAGTTGTTCGCAGCTACTCATAGCAGGCGCGGCAAGAGTGCAGGCCGTTACAGCTGCACCGCCTGGAGCCGGTGCGCCCCAGATCACAACAAAACGCACCCGCAAGCGCACGACACGCGCAACGCATCGCAGTACCTTGACAATTTAGCGTGGCTTATATTTGCCCTGTAAAGCTATTTTAACGCGTTTCAGCCTTGGCGCAGTAAAATAGCCGTAACTGTCACGTGGGGACGTCACAGCTATATTTATAGCTTGCATCCTACATGCTGTTGTGCTATGATATGGCAAAAGATAGGCCTAAACGCAAAATCCTGGTTATAAGCGTGCCTATTGACACCCGCTCAATTCTGAGCGGCTCAGGGCGAAAACTGCACCAACACTGTTTCAGCTCCGCTATGTGTAAAGGGGTCGATATCGGCACCTTTAAAAATGCCGTCACTGTCGCACATTGCCGACACACAGCCGGAACCGCTACCGGATCCCGGCCATATTTACCCGGTGGCACTGCGTAACGGTCGCAGGTCATAGCCCGGCGGTACCACTCAGCGCGACAGGTTTGCCCATTCCACGCCTACGGTCGGCAGGCAAAATCCATCCAAAATCCGGTCAAAATCCGCATCGAATTCTGAACTTCTATTTCAGATTTTCCCCAAACTCCAAATTTCAAAAAAATTCCGTTTTCTGATCTGGACTTTTCGTATAAAAATTTCGGCTACCCAGGGGGGTATCAATTTTTATCACGTTTCCTGGGCGAAAATTTTTTTCAAACAGCAAAGTGGCCAGCACCGAAGCACCAGCCACTTAGGAAAACCATATTCTGCTCTACATTCTTACGCCTGCATTGCTGGAGAAATCAATCTTCCCCTCAGCAATACACTTGAACGCATAGTTAAGACCTTCGATAAAAGCCTTTTCCTCGATCTCGTTACAGCTATCACAGAAAGATTCATAAATCTTATCGCATTTATCAACGGACAAAACCATGTCGAAGTAGTTCATCAGCTTCGTTCCCTCTTCAAAGAATAAATCACGATCGTCGTTCTCACTACACCATTTCGCATAAATCATTTTAGCCAGTGCATCCATAATCATATCCTCCGCTCTATCTACCAACACCATATTTAATAGCCAGTTCCTTAACGATTGCAACGAAGCCCTCAATCAGCTTCTTATCATCAGCGATCACATCCACATAGGTCAATTTATCACGGGCACTCTTACTTGCACCCTCGTCTGCCATACGGCGGCGTTTATTTGTCAATCTGGTATGTAAGCTAACTCCCATGCGCTTCTGCAGCAGCTCATAGCATTCGTTCCGAACATTGCTATACATCTTGCCGCCGCCAAGCTGTGATCCGATCTTACCAAGGATGTTCGCTGTTTCGGTACGCCATGAAGTTGAATTGATCGCCACAACTTCACGGATAGATTCCACACGGTTCTCGACCTTGCGGAGATGTTCGGCCTGGCGCTTCTGTTCAATCTGCTGTTCTGCCACAGAATTGAAAATCTGCTGAAACATCTGAAGCTCCGGTGACAGTTGGGAATAATCGATAATTTTCTGTTTTACATTTTGTTCAATTCCTATAAAGTACTGCCTGGCAATCTTGCCTTTTTCAGAGTGACTTTCCATACAAAGATGCTTTGCGAAATCTGTTGAAAGGCGATAATCTTTACATTCATTACCGTTCGTCACGATGACGAACCCACACCAATCCGTGCCTTCTTCAAAAAATTCGTTGTTCTCAATATTTTTTGCCGCCCATCTTGAAAAATTACTTTTGTCCATTTCTAGAAAACCATACAACGCTCTTGCAGTTGTTGTTCCGTTTTCATCAATCTGTAACTCAACTTCAATAGGTGTCAAATAATCCTGTGTTGCAACGGAGCTACTCGCTAAAGTATTCATTATAATATCTCCTTTCAAATTTATTCTTGAAAGAAGTTTCTACCTGCATTATAATATTTGCAGAAGGAAACTTCTACGGTAGGGCGTTGTTATGATTGGTAGTCGGGCAACGCTCTATTTTTTTTTTCAATGTTTCTATTCCCAATTTCAATAGTTCCAATAAACCATAGCCAGATTCTTTTGAAAAATCTTGAATTTCTTTTTTATCCTCCGGTGTTACCCTTATGAATAATCTCTCTGATTTTGGATTTTCTGATTTTGGTCGTCCCATTTGTGGACTCATATACTCACCTCACTTTTTTGTCCGCACATTTATTATATTTCGGTGCGTACAAAAAGTCAATACATATTTTCAAAAAAGAAAAAGCATCTACCATTTCTGATAAATGCTTAGCAAATGTTTATGTTATTTTTTCAATAATCTATATTTCTCACTTGGCGAAAGAACACTATTGTTCAGTTCCTTAATCCGACCCTTATAATGAGAGTTTATGCTTTTTAAATCGTCAATTTCTTTAGAAACTACAACCGTGACTGTATCTTTTTTTATCTCGTGCCCGTCAAAATATGCTTCGAAAAATCTATTAAAATTATTTCCATTGGAGAGCAACAAATCAAATAAAACAAATCCTTCTTTCAATAAATTGCGCTCCATGTCACCATTAATTTCCTTTATACTGTCGAATGGATTTATATAAGAAGATGAATATATAACCGCCAGATATTTATCATGCCTATGATATTCAATACTATAATTCATTATGGCTGCACCTCCTTCTCTATCCTATTTCTTTTCAGAATACCATCCATACCACGCTTTCATGGAAATAAGTACTTCTTTTAATTTTTCCTCTGCAATATCTCTACTTTCAATAATAGATGTGTCAAAATCACGCGCCGTCGCGTGCATATACGGATGTCTGTATCGACTATAAAATTTAAACATGTCCGTAAAACCTTTTAAAATTTCTGCATCCAAAGTATCTGCATACTCTCTTTTCATTTCAGGATGGGATTTGTCCGGCCACTCATAAAATTTTCCCAATTGCTCCTTAGTATCACACTCTAATCCCCATCTTGCATATATTTTTTTTACAAAGCCCTCGTAAACCCTGTTTGCTGGTTGCAATAGCACTGAATTGTCGCCCAGATTTCCTTCTAATTTGCTTAAAATAAAAGATGTGGACAAAATTATTTTCTGAGATTCTGAAAGAAAATTATAAAGATCTAAGCCTAACACTGCTTCCATCTCTTCATAAATATCCTGTTTTTTCATATCTATGTTACAATATTTTAGGCTTGCATCAACAACTTCGTCCTGCTTATCACCATTTTCGCTTAACATAGAAACGACCTCGTTAAATATAAATAGCGGTTTCCCTTGCATCTGCATTCGTGATGTATTTGTATAGTATTTTATAACGACTGTATCACCTTCTGGCCCTACAAATCTATACAATCTATATTTTGCCTGTTTTTCTTGATTATTTTCGGAATAATTTTTTAATGTTACACCTTCCATTTCCTTCAACAAGTCAATTATAAGATTAAAGTTCTCTTCCTCTAAAAGTATTGAATAACCACCTGAAAAAGGTGAGTCTTTTAAAGCATTTCCTACCCTTTTATATATACTTTCTGCAATTCCCATTGATATAGGAATATTGGTTCCTACATTAGGGCATATTGTCAATAATCCCCCAGCACATTTTTGAAAATCAATTTTTATAATCTTTCCTTCATTGTCAATAGTATATTGAATCCTACTGGTTCCATCCACATTTTTGATATTGAACTTACCAGTAATATTTTCCTCACACCAAAGTTTAATCCAATTTGGTAACTTTTCTTTATCTATACTTAATTTGGAATACTTGTTTGCCAAAATTCTCCCTCCCCGTTAACTAGTATTTTAGTTTAGCATAATCAGATTGCACCGTCAATAACCACTCAAAAAGCTATGCCATGCACCTCTGCCGCGCAATGCGAAGTGACTCAGGGGTAGATTCTGCATAGTACATGGATGTTACCGCCGGCGAAGCGTGCCCCATGATCTCCTGAATAAGGCCAATATCAGCGCCGCGGTTCTTCAACTCCATTCCAAGGGTTTTGCGGAACTTATGCGGATATGCCCTGCCTTTAATTTCAGAACGCTTTTTCAAGTCTTTCAGAATAGTCCGAATTCCGCCTGCTTTCAGCTGCCCATGCGCCCCGCGGCTATGAACGAACAGATACGGTACGTTGTCTGCTCTGGAATCCAGATATTTTCTCAAATAATGCCGCGCATCGTCATCTAACCAGATAGTCCGGTACTTATCACTCTTTTCACTCTGAATCACGATATCTCCGGTCTGCCAGTCAATCATATCTGTGGTAATGGCCGTGATCTCATTCACACGTGCTCCGGTACTGCGCAGCACTTCCACCAGGGCGCGGTCTCTCGTTGTCTGACAGGCATCCCGCAGCTTTGCCATATCATCCCGCTTAAAATAGTCAATCGGCTTCCGAACAACCTTGCGGCGCTCAGTAACTTCCACCGGGTTGTCCGTCCGCAACCGATTCTTGCGCATCCAGGAGAAGAATGCGGACAAGTAAAGTCTCTCGTTATTGATGGTGCTATTCTGATTGCGCTTGCCGGTAATGCTCATGTTTCGGTTCTCATACCACTGCAGATAATTGTAGATGTCCATATCATCAATTCTCGTCAGTGCTTTCCCGGTCATGGTTGCGATTTGACCGACCGCACGAAGATAATTGTCAATCGTGGCCGGTTTGAGGTTCCGCTTCTTGTACTTGAACAACTCCACAATCTGACGGTTCTGCTCTTCCACGCTGTTTCTGACATCCACTGGCAGCAAATTCACTTCTTCCATACTAACGGCGGCAAACTCCTTTGCCAGAACAGTTTCCAGAATTGCCAGCACATCCATCGGCAAATGCTCTTTCATTGCAATCAAAATTCTATCTCTAACCTTAACTTTTGTATCCTGTCCACCCATGTTATCTTCTCCCTTCGCTCCTTATCAAGAACTTACGTTCGGTTGAAAGGTTTTTTATATGCCGGGTGTTACCCCGGCACAAAATTTTTGTTATTCAGTTACTTCAAATCAACCGTAAAATCATCTACGATTGTCCCCTCTGGAATGTAAATTTTATAGTAGTTGGCATCACTGGTAAACCACAGCCAACCACGATGCTTTTCATACCACTCCACCCTATAATCTCCATCAGAATAATATAATACGGCACTATCAGACCTCACCTTATTTGCCACAAATCCTCCGCCATCAACTTTTACCATATACTGATACCAGAGATCTTCATCAATGTATCCTCGCCGCATGTAAACAGTTCCATTTATCATATTGCTGTCACCTAATGCAACAATATGCTCCACTGCGTATGGCTTATCTGATATGGTCCATTCGGCTCTATCTTTTCGGTACTCGCCATAGAAAAACAAAATCATTAAGCCCAACCAGATAATTAGTAGAGCAATTCTTCTCTTGTCCTGCGCTGATGTATCCTTATTGGAGTACATTTCATCAACTGGCTCAAATAGAATTAGAATCTCATAAAGCGTTAAAACGGCTATAGCTGCAATATGAATTAAGATCAGTACATTTGCGCTCGTCATAACATTACCTCAAATCATCAATAGAAAACACCAGACCCTCACAATAGATATCCTGTTGCTCATAAATATCAAACCGCTCGCACGGAATGTCCGTCTCATAAGTCCAGGTTGCCTGAATTCCATTACGGTTCGTTCCGTCACACCACTTGGCATCAATCCAGTTGGCACGTTCCTCGCCCTCCTGATCTACGCCATCACAATCAAAATATACTCGGCCACTATCAAAACATCCACCCTCATCTCGGAATGCTCCTGCAAACTCCATCAGATCATCTGAAGCACCTGTCACCATAACAAGGCCGCTCTGCTTTGCATCTTCCAACACATCCTCAAAACTATCTCCATACTGTCTTCCATTCAGCTTCTCAGCCAGTTCTTTCTTTGTCATATCGAATCTCCTCAATCAATTTTTTTCTAAGTTTAAATAGCACATAATTCCGCAGTCCGGAAATATCTCCATGTTCATGTTCCCGCGTTTTGGATCCAAGTCATCCAAATACACCGGATGCCCTTTACTATCTTTCAGTATTGCATAGCCCACCTGCCGCTCCAGCCTGGCCCGACTCTCGAAAACCTCTGGGAAATCCTTGCGAATCCGGTTCCAATAGCCCATGCCGCCTTTCGTGCACCCAAGGCAATTATTATTGGGATAGCCCATGTCATACATGACCGGCCGCCGGAAAGAAAAGGTCCGCTCAAACAGCCCATGAACCTCTTCTTTCGACAAATCGCGGTCAATCAAGGGGAATTCATGGGGCGCCTGCGTGTTCGCTTCTATGGTCCGTTCGGCACGCTCCTGTTCCTTCAGATCGAATCCCCAAACATAAGTCAGTTCGTAGTCCTTATGTTCCAGTTCCCACTCTTTCCGCACTCGCTTTTTCAACCAGTTGGTACAAGGTGCAAATCCATTCGTGGCACGGAAGCCGCCAAAAGCCCTCACGCAGTCCTCAACACAGCAATATTCTTGTGACCGCAAAATCTGTATCTCTTGTCCGATTGCCGCCTCACAATCCCGTATAAATCGTATGCTGTCTGGGTGTTGGTCCTCGATGTCTATGTAAATCCACTCATCGACATCTCCTGCCAGGTATCCGGCCATAAAACTGCTTACTCCTGCGCTGATCCAGCACACCTTCTTTTTCGTCATAACACCACGCTACAAATGCTGTATCGTGGATCACCATTCGTTTGCCCTCAGATTGCAGCCATGTCGTTTTCGGCACAGCTCTTTTCGGCCACGGTGTTGAAATTTTTCGGTACGCCACCGCCGTTCACTGCGCACCAACCCGGTTTACCGGGCATTCGTTATTCCTTTCTTCTAATCATTGATTTCATAGTTTCCTCACATTAATTCAAGTAAAACCGTCACCAAGTCAAGTTCCCCATTTTCTTCGATAAATGCTACAGCAAGGAAGCTATTCTCATATCCAGGAGAATCAAAGCCATCTTCCTTATCTATTCCAAATTTCACTTGCTTATCAGTCAGCATCTTCGTAAGTTCATCTTCCATTGAACAGTAGTTCCCATCCTCGTCTTCACGGGACCCGGAATAATACTCACCATCTTCCCGATAATACTTTTCAATGCACTGCTCAATAAGTTCTCTGATCATAAAATTCCACCCCTTCTCTATTCTCTGTACATCACGCTGCCGCCGGCATCAATATCGCCGCCGACATTACCGCAGGTAACTGGACCACCAGCATCAATGCTGCCTTTAACATTTCCGACTACAGTACAACTCCCACCGCAATCAATAGTTCCAGCACTTCCACGAACCTCTACTGCTCCTTCACATTTCACGCTTTTGACATCACCATCAATAATGGCCTTAACATCTCCGCTGCTCTCATGAATAACCTCGCCATCTACAATAACTTTTCCATTGTTAATGGTCACATTGTTACCAGAACAGATAATAGTTTTACCGTTAATCGTAATCTTGTTCATACTGCTTTCTCCATTCTCTAATTGTTCATCAGCTTTTCAGAAATCATTACCAAACAACGAAAGTTGCTCATACCCTGGAGCCTTCACAAAGTCTACCGGAAGGCAGATTCCATACTGTTCGCAGATGATCTTTGCCATCTCAGCTGATTTATATGGAGCACTGCCCTGTTTATCCATCCTACTTGCCAGCGCCTGGATCAGCTTTGCAACCTCGCCGGGATGCTCTGTCAGCAACCGCTGCGGCATTTCTTCCATCTCATGGAACCGATTGATATACCGGGCTGTAAACTCCGTTCCCTTCTGACCAGTCATCTTGTGGGCGATAAATTCGCACCCTTTCTTCGTAACAAGAAAACACGGAAGAGTTTTATTCTGGTCAGTAATGTATGTAGATTCCTTAAAGAAATCGGTAAAGCCAATTTTGGCTTCTCCTAACTGCTCCGTATATTTGCGGATATCACGCAATAACTTCGCATGTTCTTTGCCACACCACTCTGCGGCTTCCATCGATGTGATGGTGATTCTGGTTAATTCATTCACTGGTATGTGCCTCCTTTGGTTCAATATTTTGAACTTTTGTTTTAAAAAAACTATTCCGCAACATCACTGTCCGAAAGTTCAAGTAATGTAAGAGCTAAACACATTTCTGGTTGCTTCCAATAACGTTTCCTGTTATTTTTAAAGACATTGTCCGCTCAGACCATCCCATTGCTACGGCAAATTTGGACTGATTTCCAAACTTTTCTATAATTCTTCCGCGCAATTTACTATAATCAAAGCACATTTATTTCACCTCCCTTGTTCGACTTATTGAACTATTTTGATGATAACGCTTCATAGTATCTATGTCAATAAAAGTTCAACATTTTAAATTTAAAAGTTTTATCAGTTGAACTTTTGTATAATATGTGTTATATTTACTTAGAGGTGATTAAATGAAAGTATCTACTACCGCCAAAAGATTAAAGCATATAATGCAACTGCGAAATCTTAAACAAGTCGATGTCTTAAATCTGGCAAAACCATATTGCGAGAAATATGGCACTAAACTAACAAAGGTTGATTTGAGCCAGTATGTATCTGGTAAAGTTGAACCAGGTCAAGCTAAATTATTTGTACTCGCAAACGCACTTCATGTCAGTGAAGCTTGGTTAATGGGACTTGATGTTCCTATGAAAAGCTCCAATGATGATTGCTATGCTAAATATATATCTGCAGATAGTATTGCCTTTGAAATCACAGGGCGAAGCTTGCAGCATAGCCCACAAATTTTTGATGCAATTTGTAAATCGCTTCAAGATATATCTCCAGATAATCTTGCTGATTATACCGATGGAACTCGAACATTTAATATTTTAGAATTTTTTAAAAGTCCCGATGTGTCATATAATGAAAAAGCGAAGGTACTTAGGCGAATAGTTGACATGGTTTTAATTAATACGAAAAAAAATACTATTCATCTGTTTTATACTCTTAATAAAACGCCAAGAGAACAACAGATAGATGAATTATTCTTTAATGTTCAAGATTTAAATGATGTCAATTTAAACAAAGTAAGCCATTATTCTAATAATCTTTTAAAAATTCAGAAGATGGAGGAAGAACAGCTTTACCTTATGCCAGATGCAGCCCACGACCGGACTGATATCTCTGATTCCGATCGGACCGATACTGCCCGTAAGGCCGAAGATGACATGATGGATGATCCGAACATTTTAAGTGCAGGTGATTATGTGAAATTATGAAGAATTACTGATTGAGGCGGACAATGCCGGACTTACTGTAAAAGAGAAACCCCTTCCATTAAGTGATGGACGAATTAAGGGGCACCGAATTGCTATCAGAAAAGATATCCCCACCCAACGCCAGAAAGCCGATGTCTTGGCTGAAAGAGCTTGGGCATTACTATACTACTGTT
>ENA-OQHL01000936-OQHL01000936.1-human-gut-metagenome-genome-assembly--contig:-NODE-936-length-16941-cov-5.586119_pt1 | contig 16941 bp, 18 predicted proteins | sample MGYA00242565_ERZ504723 | MGnify/ENA primary metagenome ERZ504723 (study PRJEB26092, sample SAMD00036211) | human gut metagenome | host: Homo sapiens | study: EMG produced TPA metagenomics assembly of... | reverse complement strand
ACTGGTAGAGGTCATATACCTCCTGATAGTTTACTTTTTCTTTTGCCATAATCATTTTTGTTAAAGGTTACGGCGCAAAGATATGGCGGCTAACAACTTATGTCAAGGCGGAAAATAGAATGGTTACTAGAGAAACGTGTAGGATTAATTTGATAGATATCTATTAAATTAATTGCATTCTTTTTCTCTTCTCTTTTTTACCCTTTCCTGCCCCGGCATCTTTTTAGCTAATACACTTTCTCCTGCAGGGAAATAGAGAGGAAAAACTTTATATAGGAAACTTACAATATCACTACACTTCTTACCCATGTTGAAAAAAGCAGAACAAACAAAATGCATAAGATCTTGCTGGCTACATGTATCGTTTTGTTGTATTACTATTGAAGGTGCTATTATCAAGTCATGTTCTGCAAATGCGTAAACACTTGCAAAAATAGCTTTTTGTTCTTCCTCGGTAAACATCTTGATTTTATCTGCCAACCATTCAAGTTCTCTTTGCAGTAGTTCTTTTTGCTTTTCGTTTTGATGTTCCAATAGAATAGAAACTTTTTCCTATTCTTTTGCAGTAAGGGCTTCCTCTAATTTTTGATTCTTGCGTTTCACTATGTTGTACTTTTCCATATACGCTACAGCTATACAAAAATATCCGACTGCGATAGCAAAGATCAATACTGCATGAAACCTTATTTTAGCCTTCATGTCAGTTTGCATATCAATATAATCGCAGGCTATAGTAGCTATCGGTATCATAAGCGTTGCACCTACATACATTGTTCTGGATTTAGCTTTCGAACTTATTGGGGCTATGTCAAGCAATAAGGCAATAGCTAAGAAAGTCATAAGTAAGGTAAAGACTAATATGAAAATTGCCATATAGTTCTATTGTTATTTATGGTTTAACAATAATGCGCCAATAGCCTGATTTATCAGAACCTTCATGAACCAAAATTCCCATATTCCTAAGGTTCTTGATGTTTTTTTCTATAGCACGTTTAGTTACACCAATCTTGTTAGCCATATTATCAGCTGTGATTGAAGGATCTGAAATAACGAGGTCGATTATCTTTTGTGCAGTTTTACTGACTTTCTTCTGTGTTTCCGATGTGTCTCCGAACTTATCCGTATTTACACCGAACTTTTTGACCGAACTTTCTTCGTTTACGCCGAACTTTTTTGCATTTACACCGAACTTTTCGACCGAACTTTCTTCATTTACAGGGTACTTTTCGAGGGCACTATTTACCCTGTTGGCCACTTCTTCAACAGGTATCCTTCCGTTCTCGCCCCAATTCAAATTATAGAATGTGGTATAAAAAGAGGTTGCTTCCGTTTGATATTGCGGTTCTTTGCCCGGCAGGAAATTAGGCAGTTTCTCCGTAAGTTCTCGCATTTTCCTTAAACCCGAACCACGTTTTTCCATATAGTCCAATTGAGTAAACATATCCGCAATGACCGGATTGCGTCGCATGGATGGTACTTTGTATATGTCTCGATCTTGGATTTGAGTACCATCAAGCATTGCACCGGGTGATACCAATTCTACTCGGTCATCATAAATATCAATATGTACTTCACCACCCATTACTGTGTAATCTCTATGGATAAGGTGGTTTACCAACCCTTCAAAGATAGCACGGTCGGAATAATCGGGGAGGTTTAGGCGATAGTTCGGCATCTTCACCCATCCGCTCATGGTGTAGTTTTTGATAAAGTCCATGCCATATTTCAAAAGCAATACAAGATTTGCCCGATGTTCTACGGAACTGATGGCATCGTCTTTATAGAGTCCTGTCCAACGGGTACAGAAAATACGTGATTGGAATACGGTACAATTATCTACAAACAGCAATCCGGCATTGGTCAGTTTACCGTCAGAAGTGACAAGTCCGAATGACTCCAAATATTTATCGTTCCATTCCTGATGGGTTTGCTCGCGGAAAGTGTTGGCAAGGATAATGAAAGAATGTTTGTTGGCATCCACTTGTGTAAGCAGCGAATCCCAAGTCATGTGTGTTCCCTTTAATACTAATGAAAGTAATTGTTGAGAGTTACACTCCACACTTTCATTGCCGACTCGTGTATAAGCTGTACGTGTTCCGTCTTGATAATAATAATAGGGAGTCAGTGTTCCTGCCTTTACTTTCACTTCAAGCAGGGTATGCTCTTCGTGTTCAATCGGAACAAGCTGTACTTCCGGAACAGGGTCAAGTCTTGCTTTTATCATTTCACTGATAAAGTCGGCATCTGCTTGCGGATTCTCCAAACCTACAATCACTCCGTCATCGTTTACTCCATAGAATAAACTGCCACCATCCGTATTGGCAAAAGCCGACACGGATTTAAGCCACGACTTCACTTTCTTACGCTCCAACATTTCCTTGAAATCGTAAGCTGAACATTCCGCAATCAATGTATTGTTATGTATCTGCATAGTTTCTTTATTGTTGTCAGGGTATAACATCCCAATATCTTACACAAAGGTAAGGATAAAACCGAAGAATCTGTTAAAAACATCGCTTTCTTTTGATTTTTATGCGCTTACATCTCGTTATTTATGAATAAAAATCGTACTTTTGTGAGCAAGAGCATGTGTTGCTTATGGATGCTTATTTTCAGATTTGCGATATATTTGCAACACGTGTATGCAAGTCGCTGATAGATATATCGTGTTGATTTTGAGGAAGTGAAGTAAAGATCGCTGAATATACAATAAATCAAAATAAGAGAGCTGTAGATTAAATGTTTACAGCTCTCTTTTGTTTTATATGTAATGTGATTTATTTGAACCCGGACTTTATTACAGTATGTGGTATTAGAAACATAGAAGCTATTTTATTAAGCATGCTTTCTCGTTTTTGTACTTTTCCGTTTTGTAAGTAGCCAATTCCAATTACGTCAGATACAGTATTTCTCTAATCTTCTCGCGGTTACCCACAATCCAAACGAGATCTCCTAATTGGAAAGCCGTATCTTTATCCAGAGGGATCAATTCATTATTCCGTTCAATAGCCACAACGATACCGTCGTACTTTTCTCCCAAATGAGACTGTGCAATGGTTTTATTTAAGAAACGGAATTCGTCATCTACAGTGAAAGAGTGGAGAGTCATCTTTTTATCTACTGCGTCCGTATCTTTTGTATTTTTTACATCTTCTATTCTATTTCTGAACTCCTGCAATTGCATATCCGTACCGACTACAATCAGTTTATCCTGCGGATAAATAGGTTCAGAACTTTTCGGAATGTATATATTCAAATCACCACGCGTGATTGCAACCACATTCACTCCAAAATTTTGCCTGAATGAAAGTTCTCCTAAAGACTTGCCGATGTAATCGGAATAAGGCGATACTACGACAGACGTCAAATCAAGGTCCTTGTCATTGAACTCGCTATTGAAACTTGTTTTTAGCGGGTGTCGTTTTTTAGCAGCCTCTTCCCGTCGGTTAAGATTGGCTAGGAATCTCGTTTCCAATCGTGAATATTGCGTGAGGTCTTCCCTAAGAATAAGAATCAATGCCACAACAGCTATGGCAATAATCACACTTATTCCCCAGTTCAGCTTGAAATAGCTGATAACTACGCTAGTGATAAAGAAAAGAGCAACAGATACCCGGCCTAGAACGAGAGAAACCAGTCGTCCGTGATTGTAATTCTCATCTCTCCATAGCTTCAGGAATAATTCGGAAGAGTTGTATTTGTTGGAGATGAGTGCCCACAAAAAAGGAGTCATAAGCAAAAGGGTACCCAGACACATCACCAGATTAATCCATAGGGTAACAGGAGCAAACATTTCACTGATGGCGGGATAAATGATTTGTATAGACAGCAGCCAGATAGCAGTGAGCAATACGCTATAAATAATAACCCTGCCAATCATGTTTTTTTAGTAATTTCTTCCAGTCACTATCGTGGTTCATGGTTTTCTTGCCGGAAGCATAACGATCTAATGTCTCCTGTACTTTAGTAGGCAATATTTTGTAAAGCCATTCGGCAAAAGGGTTGGCTAAACGGATAAAATAAGGAGTCGTGAAAGTGGTGATAACAGATACAGCCACAATAATAGGTGAAATAAACGGATCGAGCACTTTGAGCGAAACACCCAGTCCGGCAATGATGAAAGCAAACTCTCCAATTTGTGCCAGGCTGAATCCGGATTTGATAGAAGTGTTCAGTGGCTCTCCGGATAAGAGTACGCCAAATGAAGAGAAAATGGCTTTACCGATAATGGTAACCAGAGTAATGATGATAACAGGCCAGGCATATTCTACCAATACCGCCGGATTCACCAGCATACCGACTGATACGAAAAAAATAGCTCCGAAGAGGTCTTTTACCGGTTGTATGATATGTTCGATGTGCTCGGCTTCGATGGTTTCGGCAAGAATAGATCCCATGATAAATGCACCTAACGCCGTTGAAAAGCCTGTATAGGTGGCCAATACCACCATTCCCAGACAAAGACCGATTGAAACAATCAAAAGCGTCTCATTATTCATCAGCTTCTTTGCTTTTTTAAGAAAAGCCGGAATAACGAAAATACCGATGAGAAACCACAGGATTAAAAAGAAAACGACTTTGAGAACACTAATCAATAAGTCTTCACCCACAAAGTCCTGACTTACCGCCATTGTAGAAAGAAGTACCATCATTAAAATGGCAATCAGGTCTTCCACTACCAGAGTACCGAATACGATGCCCGTGAAACGCTGGTTGCGTAACCCCAAATCATCAAAGGCCTTGATGATAATTGTGGTAGACGACATAGACAACATTCCCCCAAGAAAGATGGAATTCATTGTGCCCCATCCTAACAATTGTCCTACCAGAAAACCTATGAGCAACATACTGACGACTTCGGTGGTGGCCGTAATAAAAGCTGTGGAACCTACATTCATGAGCTTTTTAAAACTAAACTCCAGTCCAAGTGCAAAGAGCAGGAATATAACACCTATTTCCGCCCATATATTGATATTTTCGATATCTCCCACTGTGGGGAAAATATTTATATAAGGCCCCGCTAGTAATCCGGCAATGATGTAACCTAAGACTAAAGGTTGTTTCATCCATTTGAACAGCAAGGTTATTACACTGGCCGATATTAATATCAGCGCAAGGTCGGCAATCAAAGTTGGCAAATGTGACATTTAGTGATGGATTTATTCATTTTTATATTCCTGATAGTTAGACAGAAAAGAGCCAAGGGACATGGATGTTCAGCTCTTTGCTTTTGCGAGAGTGTCGGCAGTCAATTATTCATTATATTGTTTTCCTCTACAAAAAGAGGGAAACAATATAATAGATAGCTGCTGCCAGGAGTCCACTGACCGGAATTGTAAGAATCCAGGCAGTCATGAGACTTTTTGTTATTCCCCAGCGAACGGCAGAGAGGCGTTTGGTTGCACCTACTCCGATGATTGCACCTGTGATAGTATGTGTTGTACTAACGGGGATTTTCAGCATTTCCGTAATGTAGAGAGTGAAAGCACCGGCTGTTTCGGCAATTACTCCTTCCAATGGGGTTACTTTGGTGATTTTGGTTCCCATTGTCTTTACTATTTTCCAACCTCCGGACATGGTGCCGAGTGAGATAGCGGTGAAGCACGAAAAAGCAACCCAGTCGGGAAGGTCATTGATGCTGTTGATACCCATACCCAATCCCATAGAATGAGCGGCTATCATGGCAGCGGCAATAATACCCATTACTTTCTGTGAGTCATTCAATCCATGTCCGACACTGAAGAGGGCGGAAGAAACGAGCTGCAACCTCTTAAACCAGACTTCAGCTGTATGAGGATGTGCACGCCGGCAGATGTAAAGAACAAACAGAGTGAAACCGAAAGCAATCACCATTCCGATAAAAGGAGCCAGAAAGATGAAAGCTGCAATTTTAAGAATGATATTAAGTTGAATTGCTTCAAATCCGTTTGCCATAATGGCAGCTCCTGCAAATCCTCCGATAAGCGTATGTGAGGATGAAGACGGGATACCTTTCCACCATGTCACCAGGTTCCAGGTGATGGCTGCTATTACTCCTGCCAATATAATAGGTAAAGTGATATATTGTTCTACCACCGTTTTGGATACTGTGTTGGCAATACCGAATCCGCCTATTATGTATTTGGCAATGAAAAAAGCAACGAAATTGAAGAAAGCAGCCCATAGTACAGCTTGAAAGGGCGTAAGCACCCTGGTAGATACGATTGTAGCTATTGAGTTTGCTGCATCGTGAAAGCCGTTGATATAATCGAATATCAGAGCCAGAATAATGATAGTCACTAATAATTCCATGTGTTCCGGCTTACTTTATGCGTACTTTACAATCAGGTTTTTCAGAATCTTGCCTACGTGCTCTGCGGCATCGGTCGTTTTCTCCAGTTCATGCATGATTTCTTTAATTTTGATAAGTTCAATGCAATCCTTTTCTTCTTCAAATAGCTTGGTGATAAAGAATTCATATACGTCATCTGCCTGATTCTCGATTTCATGTAATCTTGAGCAATATTCCCGGAGAAGAGTCGGTTTCTTACGGAATATTTCAAGTTCGTCCATGGCTTTACAGATGTAGGTCGCTTCTTCCTGAATCAAACGGCTCAATTCTTTGCCGTTCTCCGAGATAGGACGGGGATTGTAAATAGAGATTCGTTTGGCACAACTATTTATTCCATCGATGACATCATCCATGCAGGAAGCTAAGTCATGAATATCTTCACGGTCGAAAGGAGTGATGAATGTAGTGCCCAATTCATCAAAAATCCGATGCGTCAGTTTGTCCCCTTCACGTTCCAGCTCTTTGATTTTCTTGTAGTAGTCTGCACGTTCTGTAGGTGAGTCATGTTGCAAGCTTTCTGTTAAAACAACGGATGCTTCACAAAGTACTTCTGAAAGTTGTTTCAGCAATGGGAAAAAATTTGGGGCTCCCTTTGGAGTAAACCGGCTAAAAAAAAGAATTTTTCATAAGTGTAAAAACTTTAAATTGTTTTTTCTTCTCTATTTATATTAGTAACAAATGAATACAGATTATAGTTTGGCGTTTTAAGACTTTAGTTTGGCTCGTACTACCTCTATGATTGCAGGCAATATAGAGATGAATATGATGGCAACGATTAGCAGTTTCAAGTTCTCTTGTACAAACGGAAGGTCTCCGAAGAAATAACCGGCGTAGCAGAATATGCCGACCCAAGCCGCACCACCCGCTAAATTATACATCATAAAATAGTAATAGTTCATCTTTCCCATTCCTGCTACGAAGGGAGCAAACGTGCGTACTATCGGGACGAATCTGGCAAGAATAATTGTTTTCCCACCATATTTCTTATAAAACTCGTGTGTCTTCTCCAGATGGCTTTGTTTGAATATCTTGGAATTGGGATTATTAAAAAGCTTTCGACCGAAGAAATGTCCGATCATGTAATTGCAGGAATCGCCTAATACGGCAGCGGCAAATAAAATGATAACGAGTATATGCACACTGATAGGCATGTCAGGTAAGGCAGAAATAGCTCCTGCAACGAAGAGTAGAGAATCACCGGGAAGAAAAGGAGTGACCACTAATCCGGTTTCACAGAAGATTATAAAAAACAAAATGGCATACGTCCAGGCGTGATAATCACGCACAATCATAACCATATATTGATCGATATGAAGGATGAAATCTAATAAAAAGTCCATTTTATATACTTTGGTTGTTATGGTAAAAAAAGAATGTTATTGGCTTCCAGACCATAGTGAATACTCTTTTCACTCAAATGGAGGATGCAAACCGAAAGTGAGGCATCAAAGACTGGAATAGTCTTATGCCGGAAAAATATAAAATGGCTAAATGAGTATGTGGCCTAATGAATAGATATGATATCTATCAGAATATTTAAAAAGATTGGTATAATATGAAAAACCTGTCCATTGGTTTTGAGGAAGCTGGATCTTCAGAGAGCTTAGTATACGGATAGTGACAGAAGGAATATTGAATCGTAGTATCTTTAAAGGAGAGAGGTGTCGGAAGGAGAATGGATTTAAAACGCCATTATCGTTATTGTAATCTTGTTTTCCGGTGTATTCTTTTGTTTTGACTAGTTTCTGTTCTTTATCCAGCTGTATGATGCTGGTTTTGGAGGTGTATGAATTGGTATAGGTTTGTATGCTGGTACTACCGGTTTCTAACCGGTATGCCTCCTGTGCTTCATCGGAAATCAGATGGAATCCCCAATTCAGAAATACGCCTAATAGTATACAGAATATGTACTTCATCATAACGGTCGCAAAGGTAGAAACTATTTTTATATGAAATACATATTCACAAGCATAATTAACAATTATATCAGTGACTACCGAGAATTATTCTTTGAGGCAACTCATCGTAAATTTCATCGGAGTATAGGTTATCCCGTTGGTACATTGTTTCCCGGCAATCTTGTCGAAACCCAGACTTTGATAAAAAGGAATAGCGTACGTGGATGAATTAACTGTCATTTCATTTACCGGACAGTGATTGATCGCAAAATTGAATAATTGTCTGCCGATACCTTTACGGTGGTATTCATTCCTGATAAAAAAAGCAAGGATAGATGTTTTCCTTCATTCTTTGTCCCCATGATGCCGACCAGATTTTATCCTCAAAAGCACCATAAATCACTAATTCATTCATCAGTTGCTCGCTTGGAGATAAAGCTTTTAAATGAATTCAAACCTTCTTCATCGAAGTCTTCCGCTCCACATTGTATATATACCTCCAATGCTAACGATGTAGCCAGAGCGTATTCGGTCTTGTCTAATTTGCGTATCATAGCGATTGCTTTTATCATTAATTTGCCGGGGAAAATTACTATTAAATTTCCGGATATGGTATTGAAATCTGATTTCTTTTTCATTTTTTTTGTAAAAGCTGTAGGGTATTTCCGGTTTGAGCGCTCTTATTAGTAGAAACGCAATTTATTTACCTTTAAAAAGCATCAGTATGAAGAATGTAGAAAAACACTTGGTTGGATGGCTATCAGTTTGTTTGCTGCTTTGTAGCTATCCTGTGTGGGCGCAAGGAGATGCCGGAGATTATCTTACGATCGTTGGTATGGTGAAAGACAAGCAAAATAAAAAAGCTCTGGAGAACGTAAATGTATCGGTGCATGGTAGCAATATCGGTACTGTGACCAATGCGGAAGGAGAATTTGCTTTGAAGATTAAAAAAACGGAAACCCCGCGTGAACTGGACATTTCACATATCGGCTATGTAAATACTCATATCTCTTTGGAGAAAGAAACAGCCGCTATGTTGACGGTTTGGCTGACGCCTCATTCCAATCTGTTGAATGAAGTGGTGGTATTTGCCGAAAATCCACGTATGATTGTAGAGAAAGCAATCAATAAGATCCCTTTAAATTATAGTGATAAGCGTGATATGCTGACAGGATTTTACCGGGAAACCGTACAGAAAGGGCGTCGATATATCGGTATATCGGAAGCAGTGCTCGATGTGTCTAAAACAGCCTATACCAATAGAAATATAAACTATGACAAAGTACGGGTGGAGAAGGGACGTCGTCTGCTTAGTCAGAAAGCGAGTGACACATTAGCTGTCAAAGTTGTGGGTGGACCTAATCTGGGCGTCACTTTGGATGTCGTGAAGAACAAGGGAGCGTTACTCGATTTTGAAGAATTGAATAATTACGAATTCTGGATGGCAGAATCCATGCTTATAGATAATCGTATGCAGTATGTTATTAATTTCCGCCCGAAAGTCATTCTGATGTACGCTTTATTATACGGTAAATTGTATATCGATCGTGAACGGTTGTCATTCACCCGTATAGAAATGAGTCTGGATATGCAGAATAAATCGAAGGCAACTACCGCTATTCTGTATAAGAAACCTCTCGGTCTAAGGTTCAAACCGCAAGAACTCTCTTACCTGGTCACATATAAAGATGTAGATGGAAAAACGTATCTGAACTATATTCGTAACACGATCCGTTTTAAATGTGACTGGAAGCGGAAGTTGTTTTCCACAAGCTATACGGTAGCTTCCGAAATGGTAGTGACCGATAGAAAAGAAGGAGTATTGGAGAATATACCCAACAAAGAAGCTTTCAGCCTGAATCAGATATTTTATGATAAGGTAGACGAATACTGGAATCCGGACTTTTGGGGAAACTACAATATCATCGAACCTACGGAATCTTTGGAGCACGCAGTGGATAAATTGAAAAAGCAATCGAATTGAAACAGGGATAGTTTTCTTATATTTGGAGTCAATCATAAAGAAAAGCAAGTATGCTGGATGAACTGCTCATACTAAAAAAGATAAAGGAAGGTGACATAAAAGCGTTTGAGGAACTCTTTCGCCGTTACTATTTTCCTCTTTGCTGTTATGCGGCAGGCATTACCGGGCAGATGGCGGTAGCGGAAGAGATTGTGGAAGAGCTTTTCTATGTACTTTGGAAAGAAAGGGAGCGCTTACAGATTTTCCAGTCCGTTAAGAGCTATCTGTACAGGGCGACTCGCAATCAATCTTTGCAGTATTGTGAACACGAAGAAGTTAGGAATAGATACCGTGAAGCAGTATTGAACACTTCCAATCCGGAGCAGTCGACAGATCCTCATCAACAGATGGAGTATGAGGAATTACAGAAATTCATAAATAGCACTCTTGAAAAGCTGCCAGTCCGCAGACGACAGATTTTTGAGATGCACCGTTTGGAGGGGCGGAAATATGTGGAGATAGCGACACAGCTTTCTCTTTCAGTAAAAACAGTAGAAGCTGAAATGACAAAAGCCCTCCGGACATTACGAGAAGAAGTTGAAACTTATATTCACATGAAGTGATGAAAACAGAAATTTATAAAATAAAGACAGATCAGGCATGGAACCGATTGTATAATCGCCTGGACAATGACCGTTTACTTGCGAAAGTTGATGAAGGCCGTCCTATCAGCAAACATTCACTATGGATCAGATACGGAGCAGTTGCCGCCGTTTTGATGGGCGTCGTCTGGGGAGCTTTGTATTGGATGACCGGTTCTGAAAGAGAACCGGCACAGAATTTTCTTACACAGGAAAATCAAGGCATTTCCACTTTGGCAACGACTCTTGAAGACGGTTCTGTGGTACTTTTGGCAAAGGAAACCTCCTTGTTATATCCGGAGCACTTTATTGCTGATAAACGGGAAGTGAGTTTGCAGGGAAATGCTTTCTTCGACGTAGCAAAGAAGCAGGGACAACCCTTTTGGATTGATACGGAACAAGCTAAAATTGAAGTTTTGGGAACCGCTTTCAGTGTACAGAGCGATGAACATGCTCCGTTCCGCTTATCTGTACAAAGAGGGATCGTGAAAGTTACTCTAAAAAAAGGAAATCAGGAATGTTATGTAAAAGCGGGAGAGGCAGTAGTGGTGCAATCGCAACGATTAGTCGTTCTCGATGCGGATAAAGAGAATGAAGAGTGGGGGAGCTTTTTTAAACACATACGTTTTAAAGATGAATCTTTGGCGAACATTCTGAAAGTGATGAACCTGAATTCGGATAGTTTGCAGATTCAAGTAGCTTCACCTGCATTAGAGGAACGCAGGCTGACGGTTGAATTTTCTGATGAGTCTTCTGAAGTCGTAGCTACTCTGATAGCTAGCGCACTCGGTCTGCAATGTGTCCGGCAAGGGGATATTCTTTTGTTATCAGAATAAAACTCATTTAAACTTGAGAAAATGAAACAGGCTTATCGCTATCTATCCATTCTATTCATACTCTTTTTCGTAGTCGATACGATGAGAGCGGATGGGGGCGATGTATTGGAACGGATAGTTCGGCTTCCCAAGACAAAAGGCACTGTTTATTCATTATTAGGTAATGTCTCCCAACAGTCGGGATATATGTTTATTTATGACAGTAAAGTTATTGATAATGATGCTGTCGTGAAGATAAAGGGAGGAGAACGATCTATTCGCCAAGCGGTGTACGATATAGTGGGAGATACCGGTTTGGAGTTTCAGGTGATTGGTACTCATATTCTGATTACTCTCCCTTCGGAGAAAAAGATTCATATACAACAGGATTCCATTTCGGAGCAGCCTATTAACTTTTCCATTACCGGCACTTTGCTGGATAAGGAGACGGGTGTGCCCATCTCTTCAGCTACTGTTGGAGTGAGGCGGACATCTATCGGCAGCATAACAAATCAGAATGGAGATTTTAAACTGTCCTTACCCGATTCTTTAAAAAACGATTCGATTACCTTTTCTCATATAGGTTATCTTTCACAAGATATAGAGTTTGCTTTGTTGATTGGACGGCACAATATACTTAGTCTCGAACCTAAAGTGGTTCCTTTGCAGGAAGTAGTGATTCGTCGAAGTGAACCAAAGAAACTTTTGCGGGAAATGATTGAACGGAGGGAACAGAACTATTCGCATACTCCCGTGTATCTGACTACCTTTTATCGTGAAGGAGTTCAGTTGAAAAACAAATTTCAAAACTTGTCGGAAGCAGTGTTCAAGGTTTATAAGACATCCTCACATTCTGCAGTGCCGGATCAAGTGAAGCTGTTGAAAATGAGTCGGCTAAGTAATGTGGAAGCGAAAGATAGCTTATTGGTAAAAGTGAAGTCGGGAATTCAGGCTTGTATTCAGATGGATATCATAAAAGATATGCCCGAATTCCTGATTCCCAGTATCGAGAATAGCATTTATACCTATACTTCGGAGGGCGTGACATTTTTAGAAGACCGGTTTGTAAATGTGGTGCATTTTGAACAGAAAAAAGGAATCAGTGAACCTCTTTTTTGCGGAGAACTATTCCTTGATTCTGAAACGAGCGCCTTATTGCAAGCCCGTCTGGAAGTTCATCCTGTATATGTGAAAAATGCGGCGGGTATGTTCGTCGAAAGGCGCGCACGCAACATACGCATGATTCCTCAAAAAGTGGTATATACCATTTCTTATAAACCGTGGCAAGGAACTTATTACATACATCATATCCGGGGCGATCTTCATTTCAAAGTGAAACGTATAAAAATGCTGTTCGGCAGTCGTGATCTTCATATCTGGTTTGAGATGATTACTTGCAAGGTGGAAACCGGACAGGTAACCGTGTTTCCCCGTACAGAAAGATTGCCTACCCGTACAATCTTCTCCGACACATATTTCAAATATGATGAGAACTTTTGGAAAGACTTCAATGTGATCCCATTGGAAGAAGAAATCAGCAAACTAATAGAAAAAATCTCTTTGAAGATAGAAGAAATAGGAGATTGATTTATTTTGCCATTCAACAGGATTGCTGTACCTTTGCACCCGGTTTAAAAGATTGTATGTTATGGAATTACCGAAAGATCCGATGATGTTGTTCAGCGTCATCAATATGAAGTTGCGCGATTGCTATTCTTCACTTGACGAACTTTGTGAAGATATGAATGTGAACAAGGATGAATTAGTGAATCAGTTGAAAGCCGCAGGCTTTGAATATAGTGCGGAACACAATAAGTTCTGGTAATTATCTCCTTGTTTACAGCTTATAAATAGAGTATTTCTACTAAAAACATAGTGACGCTATATGCTTGGGATAGTGACGGCATCATTGTCTCATGCCGTCACTATCCCAAGCATATAGCGTCACTATAATTTTCTACCTTCATCAAAACGTCATCAGGAATCATGCGTTTATTCCTATCGTATATACCAACAATGATTTCCGCCAGTTCTCCCTCTCTTGTTAATAAAAGCAAAATACCAAATCTCCTATTTAACTTCACCTGCCTTCCGCGTTCTAACTAATAAAGTTCAGAAAAAGAATTGATGATAAACGAGAATAAAATTCGTGAAGCTTGTGCCTCGAATCGCGAACGGGGATTCAAGATGCTGATGGACTCTTTTCAGATGCCGATATATAATTATATTCGTAGACTGGTTGTATCTCATGAAGATGCGGAAGATGTGCTTCAGGAAGTCTTTATCCGGGTATTCCGGCATATCGATCAGTTTCGCGAAGAAAGTTCGCTGTCAACCTGGATTTACCGGATTGCAACGAATGAGAGTTTACGCTTGCTTAACGGACGTAAAGATGAAGGAGTTGTTTCCGCAGAAGATGTTCAGGAAGAGTTGATGGGCAAGTTGAAGGCTTCCGATTACATTGATTATGAGAATGAGTTGGCAGTAAAGTTTCAGGAAGCTATTTTAAGTCTGCCGGAAAAGCAACGGCTGGTATTCAACTTGCGTTATTATGATGAACTTGAATATGAAGAGATCGCCCGTGTACTGGATAGTAAAGTGGATACACTAAAAGTGAATTACCACTATGCGAAAGAGAAGATAAAGGAATATATATTAAACAGATAGAACGATGAAAAAGGATTTTGATTTTGATGATATTGGAAAACGGACACCTTACCGTACCCCCGATGGATTCTTCGAGGACGTGCAACGAAAGGTGATGGAACGTGCCGGAGTGAAGCAACAGCGGAAGTCTCATACGAAGCTGATTATTTCTACGGTGATTACCATAGCAGCCGTATGGGTCGGATTTCTGTTTGTTCCGTCTTTGCGACAGGCAGATGAGGTGACAACATCTTCTTCGAAAGTATTAGCCAATGGTACGGAACCGGTAGATAAATGGATTAAAGAACTATCAGATGAGGAGTTGGAAGAGCTCGTCAGCTTCTCTGAAAATGATATATTTTTGAATTAAGTAACTCAATTAATTATTTTAAACGTGAAGATTATGAAGACTAAATTTATTTATGTAATTTTGGCCGTTCTCCTGATGGGAAGCCAGATGACTTTGTCTGCACAGAATACGGATAATAAACAAAAAAAACAGCGTCCTACATCGGAACAAATGGTGCAGATGCAGACTAAACAAATAGTAAATACATTGATGTTGGATGATGCAACGGCAGCTAAATTTACTCCGGTATACGAGAAGTATCTGAAAGAATTGCGTGAATGTCGTATGATGACTCATAAGGCGAGAACAGAGAAAACTAAAGCACAAGGCACAGACGCTAATGCTAAGAAAGAACGTCCGTCCATGACTGACGACGAGATTGCAACCATGTTGCGGAACCAGTTTACTCAAAGTCGTAAAATGCTGGATATTCGTGAAAAGTACTACAATGAATTCAGCAAGATACTTTCGCAGAAGCAGATTCTGAAAATTTATCAGCAGGAAAAGATGAATGCTAATAAATTCAGAAAAGAATTTGACCGCAGAAAAGGTCAGAAACCGGGACAGGGACACCACCAGGGACAAAAAACTCGTGCTCCGCGTCAAGCCCCGAAATAAAGATTAGGTTTATTTTATTATAGTTTTATTTTACTAAATCAACACAATTTGAACATAGGCAGCCATATTTATTCTTTTCAGTACCGTTTGATTACTTGTTATGTCTTGTTACTGATTAGTTTGACTGTTTTTGCTCAGTCCGGCAAAGAGCGTTTTTCCGGTCGTGTGATTGATACTGAAACCAATCAGCCGGTACCGTTTGCTACGGTCCGGCTTTTGGCTTTACCGGATAGTACCTTACTGGCGGGTGGGGCAACAGATGCACAAGGCAAATTTCAGTTAGCCGTCGTTATTCCTAAAAGTAAATCCATTCTGTTACATATTTCTTATATCGGATATACCCCTGTTTTTCGGACTATATCAGCTTCAACAGATAACAAAACACCGATTTTAGGCGATATTTCTTTGACTCCGGAGAGCATTTCATTAACAGAAACCGTTGTTGTGGGACAAGCACCGATGGTTGTGACCGAAGGAGATACTACCGTCTTTAATGCTTCGGCCTATCGTACTCCTGAAGGCTCTATGCTGGAAGAATTGGTGAAACAACTTCCCGGCGGCGAAATAGACGAGGATGGCAAACTGTTGATTCATGGAAAGGAAGTGAAAAAGATTCTGGTGGATGGGAAGGAGTTCTTTTCCGACGACCCGAAGGCAGCACTTAAAAATCTCCCTGTAGAGATGGTAGAGAAACTGAAAGCTTACGAACGCCAGTCCGATCTTGCCCGTCTTACTGGTATTGATGATGGCGAAGAGGAAATGATTCTTGACCTGTCGGTCAAGAAAAATATGAAACGGGGCTGGATGGAGAATTTCATGGGCGGATATGGAAGCAAAGACCGTTATGAACTAGCTAATACTTTAAATCGTTTCCGGAGTAACTCTCAATTGACGGTTATCGGGAATCTGAATAATACAAACAATCAGGGATTTTCGGAGATGCAAGGAGAATCTGCCAGTTCCTCCGGTAATCTTCGCACTCAAAAAGGACTGACCACTTCCCGTTCTTTGGGAGTGAACGTCACTTATGACTGGCAGCGTGTCAAACTCCGATCGAACATTCAATATGTGGGAACAGACCGGTTGGAGGATAGTCGTACTACAGTCGATAATTATCTTCGTAAAGACAAATCTATTACTGAAAGTACCGGACACAATCGCCAGGGAAATGATAATCTCGTAGCAAATGCTTTTTTAGAATGGAAAATGGACTCCGTTACAACATTGATTTTCCGTCCTCAATATCGTACGGCTGTTAATGACAGAGGCAGTAGTGGCTTCCAGCAAGGGTGGGGCAATGACGTATTGCTGAATGAAAGGAAATCATCCGGAACCACTCATAGCTCTTCTTATAACATGACCATGATGCTTCAGCTTAGCCGGAAACTTAGCCGGATGGGAAGAAACATCGCTTTGAAGGTTGATTATGGAACAAATGCTTCTTCAACCGATAGAACGAATCTTTCTACTACGCATTACTTTAAGAATAACACGAAGAATGTTAAGAATCAGAGGATTGAAGATAAGGTGGACGGCTATAACTACCGACTGCAACTGGTGTACGTGGAACCCTTGCCCTGGCTTCATTTTCTTCAGTTTCGTTACAGTTATCAGCATCGGATTAACAATTCCGACCGGTTTGTTTATAACTGGGATAAGAAGACGGAAGAATTTGCTCCT
>ENA-OQHL01000932-OQHL01000932.1-human-gut-metagenome-genome-assembly--contig:-NODE-932-length-16988-cov-3.513493_pt1 | contig 16988 bp, 15 predicted proteins | sample MGYA00242565_ERZ504723 | MGnify/ENA primary metagenome ERZ504723 (study PRJEB26092, sample SAMD00036211) | human gut metagenome | host: Homo sapiens | study: EMG produced TPA metagenomics assembly of... | reverse complement strand
GTTATTACGATCTGTTAGAGACAAAAGGTGCTATTTCTTTTATTTGGCAACCATATACGCAAAATACTGATGAATATATTGTAAATTATCAATATTTAAAACATTTTCCAATACTAGATACAAGTGGAAGAAAACTTAATATTGATTTAGATACAAATCATTGTTTTGTTCTGTACCTGAATCATTAAAAGATGTTGATATTCAACAGTTTTCACAGGAAAACAATATGAAATTAGAAAAGGTTGTTATTAATAATAAACAACCGCATTTAAGAAATTTAGAAGCAAGTTATTGCGAAAAAATGAATGACAAGGCAATTCTATTTGTTTATGGAAAACGTTATCAAAGAAAAGATAGAAATCCTTATACCAATATCTATATAAAAAAAACAATTCATCAAGTTAGATAAAATTGTTAAAGGAAGTCGTTTTGAAGGAACATTGAAATGGTATTCTTTAGATGACTATATAAAACAAACTGAATTACGCTCACCATATTATATTTTTAAAAATACAATCATTACTTTATTGACAGTTTTGTTGATAATCATGATTCTTTATGAAAATTATTGTTTTTATATAAAATTAAATATGAAAAAGGTAATGGTCAAAAAGATCATGGGGTTAAACAGATGGGATATCTTTAAAAATTTATATTTAGAATTGCTAGTATGTTATCTACCAGTTTTAGTTTTATGTAGAGAATATTTGCTGGTTCCAGGATTATTCTTATTGTTTGATGGATTATTACATATATATGTGACATATTATATTTATAATGTAAAAACGGTCTATTATCTAAAGGGAGGTTCGTAGAATGAATGCTTTAAAACTAGAAGATATCAAAATGCAGTTTAATCAAAAAGTATTATTTGAAAATCTTGATCTAGCTATTGAAAAAGGAACGATCAACACGATTATGGGAGAAAGTGGTTCAGGAAAATCAACCCTTTTAAATATTATTGGCTTACTTTTAAAACCAACAACAGGAGCAATCAATATTCTTGATTATCAAAATGTAAATCCAAATACTAGACAAGCTATGTTGATTTTAAGAAATGAGATCAGTTATATTTTTCAAAATTATGCCTTAATTGATGATGAAACAGTTTATCAAAATATAGAACTGGGATTAAAATATACAAAAGGAAATCATCATAAAAAGATTGAATCTATTTTAAAACAACTTCATTTAGAAGAACTAAAAAATGAAAAAGTAAGCTCACTATCTGGAGGAGAGCAACAAAGGGTAGCCTTTGCAAGAGCATTTGTAAAACCTAGTGAAATCATCTTATGTGATGAACCGACAGGTAATCTTGATTCTAAAAATAAAATGATTATTTTAGATTTATTGAAACAATTAAATGAAGATGGAAAAACAATTATTATTGTTACTCATGATCAAGATGTTGAGTCGATTGCTCATCATAAATATCGATTAGCTGATAAAAATATTAACCAAATAAGTGCATAAATATAAATAGTAGTATAAAAAATGAATAAATGATTTTACAGTAAAAGGACTGTTACGGTATTGAATATGATTTTGTACAGTCCTTTTTTAACATTATAAAATAGATTATTTACACGTTTATAATGAAATTATTAGTGATAAAGCATTAAGTAACATATGTATAGCAATTGGTTTCATAATATTGTAATTGCTACGTATGTAGATCGTATTTGTTATTGAATAAAATAATATATAATTTATCATTGAAATAATAACTTTATAATTTAATGTTACTATTTCAGTTATACAATGAAAACATGCAAAGAGTAGGGCGATAATAATTGTTTTAATTACTTTATGATTATCTAAAAACTTTGTATTTTTAAATATTTGAGCTTTAAATAGAATTTCTTCTACAAAAGGAAGAAGCAATATAACAATCAATCCTATAATATAAGGATGCTTTGAATAGAGCATACTTATAATATTGTTATTAACAGTAGTTTGTTTAAATAAGGTATAAGATAAAAATGTTAAAGCAATATTTATTGCAAAGATCATAAATGTTACTACCGCTGTAATAAATGCTCCAGTACCCAATACCTCATTGATCTGTTCAATAATATTGTCAAACTCTTTTCTAGATATTCTAATCATTGAAAAGAAAAGAATCAAAGATACAACTAATCGAGTATATATTTGATATTTTGTAGGTGTTAAAGATATAATAAAACTTCCTATAAGCAAATAACCAACAAAATAGAGTTTTTATTATATTTAAAACAAATGGTTGACAGATGATAACAATTTGTATACAATGTAATCACATTTGATATAAATACTGTGAAAAGAAAGAGTAGACGTTGATCTTTAGCGTAGAGATTTCCTGGTAGGTGAAAAGGAAAGTAGAGATTTTTGTTGAATTCATCTTGGAGTAGAGTGTTGAACAGTTTTAAGTAGGCATCTCCGGTTACACCCGTTAAAGTGGAAGAGTATGATTGTACTCGATGAGGTTAGTATAGTAATATACTAATAAACAAAGGTGGTATCACGAAGCGATAGCTCTCGTCCTTAGAGGATGAGAGTTTTTTTATTTATATCAAGGGAAATGAAGAAAAGGGGACAAGTAATATGATTATTGTAATGAAATCAACAGCATCTAAAGAAGATGTAGAAAAAGTATCAGGATCAGTAGAAAAATTAGGGTTAAGAGTAAATGTTGTAAATGGGGCAACACAATCTGTTATTGGAATTATTGGAGATACAACAAAAGTAGATCCTGAATCAATTGAAGTAGATCCAGCTGTAGAAAAAGTAATGCATGTATCAGAACCATATAAATTAGCGAATAGAGCTTTCCATCCAGAAGATTCAGTTATTGATGTCGGTGGCGTTAAAATTGGTGGAGGACATTTAGCTGTTATTGCAGGACCATGTTCAGTAGAAAGCAAGGAGCAAGTGATTGAAATCGCTAAAGCAGCCAAAGCAGCAGGAGCTAATCTATTAAGAGGTGGAGCATTCAAACCAAGAACATCACCATATGCTTTCCAAGGAATGGGATCAGCGGGATTAGATATTCTAGTAGCAGCTAAAGAAGCAACAGGATTACCAATCGTATCAGAATTGATGGATGCAGAATACTTAGATGAATTCATTGAAAAAGTAGACTTGATTCAAATTGGAGCAAGAAACATGCAAAACTTCGACTTGTTAAAGAAAGTCGGTAAAGCAACAAAGAAACCAATATTGTTAAAAAGAGGGTTGAGTGCAACATTCCAAGAATGGATCATGTCAGCAGAATATATCATGGCAAGTGGGAATCCAAATGTCATCCTATGTGAAAGAGGAGTGAGAACATTTGAATCATACACAAGAAATACATTAGACTTACAAGCAGTCCCAGTAATCAAAGAATTGACACACTTACCAATCATTATCGATCCAAGTCATGCCGGAGGAAAATGGTGGTTAGTAAATCCAATGGCAAAAGCAGCAGTCGCAGCAGGATGTGATGGATTAATGATCGAAGTGCATAATAATCCAGAAAAAGCATTATGTGATGGACCACAATCTTTAAAACCAGCCAAATTTGAACAATTAATGAAAGAATTAAAACCAATTGCTGATGCTGTTGGTAAAGAAATTTAAGGTGACTGAGATGGAAATGATCGTTAATTTAAAGGAACATAGTTATCCTATTTATATAGAAAAAAATATTTTAAAACATGCAAATGAAAAAATAAAAGAAGTCTTTAAAGGAAAGAAAATTATGATCATTTCCGATGATCAAGTTTATCCTTTATATGGCGATGATTTGACTTTAAATCTTGAAAAAGATTTTAAAGTCAATCATGTCGTTGTTCCTCATGGAGAAAAATCAAAACGTTTTGATATGTTACCAACGCTTTATAAAGCATGTTTAGATTTTAAACTTACAAGAACGGATTTAATCATTGCTTTAGGTGGTGGTGTGATTGGTGATATGGCAGGATTTGTCGCAAGTAGTTATTTAAGAGGGGTAAAACTTGTCCAAATTCCTACTTCTTTACTTGCACAAGTGGATAGTTCTGTTGGTGGAAAGGTAGCGGTTGATTTACCTGAAGGGAAAAACCTGGTAGGAGCTTTCTATCATCCATCCATGGTTTTGATTGATCCATGTACATTAAAGACATTAGACCCACATTTTATCAGTGATGGCATGGGAGAAGTCATTAAATATGGATGTATTAAAGATAAAAAATTATTTGATCAATTAAATTCTTATCAAAATTTTGAAGAACTCTATGAATTTATTGATGAAATCATATATAATTGTGTCAACATCAAAAGAGAAGTTGTTGAAAAAGATCAATTTGATTTTGGTGATCGTTTATTACTTAACTTTGGTCATACCTATGCGCATGCCATTGAACAATATTATCACTATGAAAATATTCTCATGGGGAAGCCGTAGGTATTGGAATGTATCAAATTACAAAACTTGCTGAAAGTCTAGATTTGACAAAACAGAATCTTCCATGCAAATTAAAGAAATCTTACAAAATACAATCTACCATATGAATGTCAAGTTGAAACAAAAAATCTTATTCAAGCTATTTCTTTAGATAAAAGAATATTAATAATTCATTATCTGTTGTTTTATTAAAAGAAATCGGAAAGAGTTATGTTTATCAAACAAATCAAGAATTTTTATTAAAAAAGAAAGGGTATAAAATGAGTCAAATTAAGTTAATTCCTACAAAACTAAAAGGAAAAGTATCTGTTCCACCTTCAAAATCATTAGCACATCGTGCGATTATTGCAGCTAGTCTTGCTAAAGGTATTTCAAGAATTGATCATATAGAATATTCTCAAGATATCAAAGCAACAATTGGTGCGATGGAAGCACTTGGAACAATTATTGAACAACATGAAGATTATCTTATTATTAATGGTAATTACACATTTACTAAAAATAATACGATGCCAGGAGTCCAAATTGATTGTGAAGAATCAGGATCAACGCTTCGCTTCATGGTTCCTATTTCTCTTGCTAAAGAAAATAAAGTACGTTTTATAGGAAGAGGACAATTAGGGAAAAGACCATTAGATACCTATTATGAAATCTTTGAAAGACAAAATATTGGTTATTTATATCGTGAAAATGTTTTAGATTTAAATGTTGTGGGTGAATTAAAACCTGATTTATATCGTATTCCAGGTAATATTTCATCACAATTTATTACCGGTTTATTATTTGCTTTACCTTTATTATCATTTGATTCAATCATTGAAATTACGACACCACTTGAAAGTAAAGGATATATTGATTTAACATTACAAGTATTAAAACTTTATGGTATTGAAATTGTGAATCATGAATATAAACAATTTATTGTAAGAGGTAGACAAGAATATAAGGCAAGAGATTATCGTGTGGAATCTGATTTTTCTCAAGCTGCTTTCTATTTAGTAGCGGGTGCTTTAGGAAATGATGTTACATTATTAGATTTAAATTTAGATTCTTTACAAGGTGATAAAGCAACAATTGATTTTTTAAAACAAATGAATTGTGAAATCGTGGAAAATGATGAAGGAATTAAAGTGGTGAGTCATGGTTTAAAAGCAACAATTGTGGATGCGAGTCAATGCCCTGATGTTATTCCAGTTGTCTCTCTTGCCTTAGCAGTGGCAAGTGGACATAGTGAAGTCATCAATGCCGGACGTTTACGTATTAAAGAATGTGATCGTCTTCAAGCAACAGTTGAAGAATTGAATAAACTAAAAGCACATGCAGTTGAACATGAATCTTCTATGGAATTAGATGGCGTAGAAACTTTAACTGGTGGAAATGTATCAAGTCATGATGATCATCGTATGGCGATGATGCTAGCGATTGCTTCAACAGTGTGTAAGGAACCAGTCATTATTGATAATAAAGAATGTGTTAAAAAATCTTATCCAAGTTTTTGGGAAGATTTCGAGATGTTAGGAGGAAAAATCGATGGGGGCAACTTATAAAAATAATATAGAACTGACAATTTTTGGTGAATCCCATGGAAAAGCTATTGGTATTACCATTGGAAACCTTCCTAGCGGTATTCAAATTGATTTAGATGAAGTCGCACGTGATATGAAAAGAAGAGCACCTGGACAAAATAAAATGTCTACTGCTAGAAAAGAAGCAGACCAAGTAGAAATTTTATCAGGACTTCAAGATGGTATTACAACAGGAGCACCACTTACAGGAGTTATCTATAACAGTGATCAACATTCTAAAGATTATTCTTTATTAAAAACAAATATGCGACCAGGACATAGTGATTATCCTGCTTATATTAAATATAAAGGATTTAATGATGTACGTGGTGGTGGTCATTTTTCGGGAAGAATTACAGCACCAATTGTTTTTGCTGGAAATATTGCTAAACAAATATTAAAACAAAAAGGTATTGTTGTAGGAGCGCATATTTTATCGATTGGAAATGTAAAAGATGAAAGATTTCCATATAATGTAGATGAAACGTTACTTTCAAGTTTGAGTCAAAAACATTATCCAACAATTAAAGAAGATGTTTTTGAAAAAATGGAAGAAACGATTTTAAAAGCTAAAGAAAATTTAGATAGTGTAGGTGGAAAAGTGGAATGTGTAGCACTTCATGTACCTGCAGGTATTGGAGAACCATTCTTTGATTCACTAGAAAGTCATTTATCATCTTTAATGTTTTCTATTCCAGCTGTTAAAAGTGTTTCTTTTGGAGATGGTGAAATGATTGATCAAATGCTTGGTAGTGAAGCAAATGATTGTTATTATTATGATGAAAATGGGAATGTAAAAACATCATCTAATCATAATGGGGGTATTACAGGGGGAATTACCAATGGAATGCCTGTGAGTTGTACAGTGACTTTTAAACCTACACCTTCGATTGGTAAAAACAAAAACAATTAATGTTGAAACTAAAGAAATGTTGAATTAGAAATAAAAGGAAGACATGATCCTTGTATTGTTCAAAGAGCAGTTGTTGTTGTTGAAGCGATGATGGCTTTAGGAATACTTGATATGATGGGGGAATAAGTATGAAAGATTTAAAACAATGCAGAATTGAAATAGATGAAATAGATCAACAATTAATGGAACTTTTTGAAAAAAGAATGTCTCTTTCAAAAAGTGTTGTTGAATATAAAATAGCGAATCATTTAGAAATCTTTCAACCTGAAAGAGAAAGAGAAGTTATTGAAAAGAATTTAAATCGTTTAGAAAATGAAAATCTTAAAGAATATGCAAGATGTTTTATTCAAGAAATGATGACTGTTTCTAAATCTTATCAATCAGATTTATTACCTCTTGAATTAGATAAAAATATTAAAACTGAATTTAAAAAAGATCCCCTTGTTGGATATCAAGGAATTGCTGGAGCATTTTCTCAAAGTGCTGTAGAAAACTTCTTTGGTGAAGGGACAAGAAATATTGGTTATAAAGACTTTGAAGATGTTTATGTAGCATTAGAAGATGGTGAAATTGATTATGGGGTTTTACCTATTGAAAATAGCTTAACAGGATCTATTAATGATAACTATGATTTAATTAGAAAATATGGTTTTTATATTGTAGGAGAAACTGCTGTAAATGTTAGTCAATGTTTAATGGCACTTCCAGGAACAAAGATTGAAGATATAAGACAAGTTTACTCACATCCTCAAGGATTAGCACAATCTAGTGAGTTCTTATATCAACATCGCTATATTGAACAAAGACCATTTCAAGATACAGCAATGGCTGCTAAATATGTTAAAGATTCAAATAATCCAACAAAAGCAGCAATTGCTTCACCTCTTGCTTGTAAATTATATGGTTTAGAAATGTTAAAAGAAAATGTTCAAAATAAGAAAAATAATAGAACACGTTTTATGGTTATTTCTAAAGAACTTATTTGTCCAAAAGAAAGTGACAAAGTTTCAGTTATCTTTACTTTACCACATCAAGTAGGTGCCTTAGATAACATGTTACAAACAATTAAACAAAGTCAAATTAATATAGATCGTATTGAATCTAGACCAATTGAAACACAATATTGGCAATATTATTTCTATATTGATTTTGAAGGAAATATGCATGAAGAAAGAATACAAAGAGCGATCAATAAAATGAAAGCTAATAGTACAACATTAAAAGTATTGGGAAATTATAAAAGGGCGTAAGAATGAAAAATATTATATTAGTGGGAATCATGGGGTGTGGTAAAACAACCATCTCCAAATTATTATCAGAAAAATTAAAGATGCCAGTTATTGATATGGATGAATATATTGAAAAAAAATATCAATGTACAATACCTGATATGTTTGCTATCTCTGAGGAATATTTTAGGGACAGAGAAAGTGAAGCATGTTTAGATATGGCAAAGCTTGATGGCTATATTATCTCTACTGGTGGGGGAGTTATTAAAAGAAAAGAAAATCGAGATATTTTAAAACAAGCGGGGACTGTTTTCTATATTGATCGACCTTTAGATAATATTGTGAGTGATGTAGAAACAGCACATCGTCCTTTATTAAAAGATGGCCCTCAAAAACTTTATCAACTCTATGATGAAAGACATGATCTTTATTTAGATAGTTGTCATTATCATGTTGATAACGATGGGACATTAGATGATATTGTTAATAAAATTGTAGAAGATATAAAATAAGGAGATAATCAAGAACGATTATCTCCTTTTGCTTTAATATATTCTTTAAATAAAGTATAAAGAATAGATGTAAGTGGAATAAATAAGAACATTCCTAATATACCCATAAGATTACCACCAATAATAACAGCGACAAATACCCATATAGAAGGAAGACCAACTGAATTACCAACTACATGAGGATAAATTAAATTTCCTTCTATTTGTTGTAAAACAAGAAATAAAACAATAAATTCTAAAGCTTGCAGAGGATTAACTATACCAATCATAATAATTCCTACAAAACAACCAATAAAAGCACCAAAAACAGGAATTAATGCAGTAACAGCAATGACAACTCCCATTAACAAGGCATAAGGCATTTGTAAAATTGACATTGAAATAACAAACATACTACCAAGTATACAAGCTTCTAAACATTGACAAGTAATAAAATTAGAAAAAGTATGACTAGATAATTGTATGATATTACATATTTTTTGTGTTTTTTCTTGACCAATTAATACTTGGGATGTTGTTTTTATTTGTTTAGATAATGTTTCTTTTGAAAAAAGAAGGTAGATTGAAAAAACAAGACCAATAAAAAAGGTATATAAACTACTTAATGTATTAGATAAAATAGAAAATCCTGAATGAAAAAGTGTTTGCCAATTATTTACAATAGTTTTATATAAAAAAGATAAATCTATATCTAAAGAAATAATAGAATCAATCATATTTTTAAAACTACCATTCATTATATTTCTATTATCTTTTAATGTTTGGATAAATTGATCATAAGCATTAGGTGCTAATCTAATAATTTCTTTAATAGAATGAACAAGTTCAGGACCAACAATAAAACAAATAAGAATAATAAAAGCAAATAATAGTATTAATGTAAGAATAAAAGAAAACATTCTTTTATTCTTACTATTCTTTAAAAGTGTATTTTCTAATTGTTTAGTAATAATATTTAAATACAAAAGCAATACAAAATCCTACTAAAAAAGGAACAATAAGTTTCCATATAGTTTGAATAAAATGAAATACTTGTGATAAATTTAAAATAATTGCTAGTACAACACCAGCAAAACTTATTAAATACATATATTTTTTAATCTCTTTTTGATTTACATTCATAAAATCACCTCTTATTTATTATAACTATAATTTATGAACAGAAAATGAAAATTTGCATAAATGTTAGTTTGGTTCTATAATAAAAAATGGGTAATTAGACAAATGGGAGGGTTTTGTATGAAAAAAATTATTATGGCTGCAGGAGAGAATAGTCAAACAATTTTATTAGGTATTTTAGTGATTATTTGTATCATTATTGTATTAAATATGATTTCATTTTTTTATAAAAAATATAAAAACTCTCATTTTAATAAAAATGATTTAACTAATCAAATATTTGATGAAGATCAAAGTCAACTTTATGTTTTAGTTAGAACTAAAGATTTTAAAGTTTTATTTATTTCTTCACGCTTTCAAGAAGTATTTCATATAGCTAAAGAACGTATAGTTGTAGATGTTCAAGTTTTAAAAGAAATGGTGGAGGAAAGTGTTTATCGTGATTTTATGAAACAATATCAATCATGGAATCAAGAAAATTCTTTTAAATACTCTTTTAAAATGAAAGATGTAGATCAATGGTTTGTACTTACAGTAAGTGCGATAGAAAATGGTAAATATCATTTATTTGCTTTCTATGATCATAGTGAAGATGTTTTAAAAGAAAAAGATTATTTAAAACAAATAGAAACTACAAAAAATGAAAGTGAATATAAAGCATCTTTTTTATCAAGAATGTCTCATGAAATAAGAACACCAATGAATGGTATTATTGGAATGTTGACATTAGCTAGAAATACACAAGATACTAAACAAGAAGATTATTATTTACAACAAGCTCAAGATATTTCTCAATACCTTCTTTCCTTAATTAATGAAGTATTAGATATGTCTAGAATGGAAGCTGGAAAATTAGAATTAGAAAATAAACCATTTAATATTTATCATTTAGAACCTCAATTAAATAATATTTTCAAAGAAACAATTGAGAAAAAAGATGTAATGTTTAAAATAGAATATTTTGATTTTGATGTTAAATATTTTGTTGGTGATGAATTACGTATTATGCAAATTCTTGTTAATTTATTGTCTAATGCTAGTAAGTTTACTGAAAAAGGTGAAATTAAAGTGACATTTAGACAAATGTATAAAGAAGATCAAGTGGCTAATATTATGATGCGTGTACATGATACTGGTAAAGGAATGTCTAGAGAATTCTTAAGTCATATTTTTAGACCTTTTGAACAAGAAGGTGTAGAGATTTCTAAAAAATATGGTGGTAGTGGATTAGGCATGGCTATTACAGATCAACTTGTTAAGTTGATGGGTGGTGAAATTGTTGTTGATAGTTTAGAAGGAAAGGGAAGTGATTTTACTGTCTTTTTAAATTTACCAATTTCTACTAATCAACAATATGAAGATGAAAAAGAAGTTGTTGTAGAAGAATTTAGTTTTGAGAAAAAGCGTATATTGCTTGCGGAAGATAATGATATTAATGCTGAAATTTGTTTAAGTGTTTTAAATGCTAAAGGGGCTTTTGTTGAACGTGTAGAAAATGGACAAGTTGCAGTAGAGACTTTTAAAAAGCATGCTGAACATTATTATGATTTGATTTTAATGGATATTCAAATGCCTGAAATGAATGGTTATGAAGCAACACAAGCAATTAGAAGTTTAAATAGAGAAGATAGTCAATCAATTCCTATCTTTGCTTTGTCAGCGGATGCTTATGTTGAAAATAAAAGATATTCAAAAAAAATGGGAATGAATGGACATTTTTCTAAACCGATTGATTTTAATGAAATGGAAAAAGAATTGGGTCAATTCTTTTCAAGGAGAGACATAGATGAAAAAAACATATAAATTATCAATTCCTTATTTAGGAAAAGTAGCAGTAGTCACAGTAGTATCATTTTCATGTGCGATTTCTGCTTATCAACTTTCTCAAAACAGTTCTATCTTTTCACCGCGATCAAAAGCATTAGAACTCAAAAATAATCAAGTCATTTTTTCAAATCAAGACCAACAAACTAATACTCATCAAGAACCAGATGAAAGTCAGTATTTAAAAGAAAATCAACAATCATTAGATAAAATATCACAAACAAATTTAAATAATTCACCCTATCTCTTTAAAAATCAAGGAAGAGTAGATCCAACAAAGATATATGGACAAATAGGATTAGGTGTTAATGGAAATAATACTATAGGTGTTAATCCAAATGGAACAGGTGACGGTAATGTTACAGTTGTTATTCCTGGACAAGAGATACCAATAAATAATACAGGAACAGGTATTTCAAATGAAGTAGTAGATAAAAATACCAATCATGATAATAAAACACCAATAGTTGATCCTGATCCGATAGCTAGATTACCAGATATGTCTAATGATTTAATTTATGGAGATGCATCAACATTTACAAATGATGGTATTCTTCAAAAAGAAGGTGCTAGTTATACAATTCAATTTTTAAGTACAGAATTTTTATCTAAAGAAAGTGTTGATCAATTATATGAAGGTTGTGTCATTACTCCTTGGAAATTATTATGTAATACGGTAGTAATAATTGCTGAAAATGAAGAAGGTAAGTTGCCTAAACTTTATCGAATAGAAGATTACAATGATAATTTTAAAATAGGGTCTTATCCTCAATATGCAACGGAAGATTTTACAGTAAAGTTTTATTTTAGAATGAATGCTTCAAGTCCTTGGCAAGAATATGAAGTGACATTTAAGGTCGAATATCAAACACGTATTTCATTACAAGATTACAATCAACAAGAAACAGGTTATTTCTACTTAAAAAAAGAGGAAACAGAAGATTTACGAAAATACTATAATTTGATCGTACCAACTTATCAAACACAAACACAAATATTTATGGGTTGGAAAAACGAAGATGGTAGCGATATTGATTCACAAACAGCATATATAGCTCATAAAAAAGGAAGAATTTCACTTATTCCGTTAGAAATGAAAGATTTACCTGAAGGGTATGAAGTTCAATTACAAAGTGAATATGTATTTGCGGAAGATTTATATACAATTTATAATTATGCATTTACAGGTTATAGTGGTGATGAATTTGCGGATATTCATGTACCTGAAGAAGTAAACAGTATAGAAATGAATGATGCGGGTTGGCAAGATTTCTATGGCGATTTTTATATACCTGCTTCTATTGAAAGTGCCCATTTTGGATGGAGTGGTTTACAACTTTATGGTAAGTATATTGTTGATGAAAATAATACAAAATATAGTTCTAATGAAGATGGCTTGTTAATGAATAAAGATCAAACAATTGTTTATCAAACACCGATAGCGGATGCAATTTATATTCCTAAAGGAGTTACAGCAATTAAGGGGATTGTTTCCTGGTTTGTATCAGATGTTTATTTTGATGGTCCATGTATGGTTGATCAAAGTTCATTTAAGAATATTCAAACAGATACAATTATTCATGTCCCTGATGAATATTATTTGGATTATTTTAAGAAAAGTTATAGAAGATTTGTAACAAATTTAATTAATGAAAATGGAGAATCGTATGATTATACGGTGAATAATAATTTGGTTTTCTTAAATGATGAAAAAGAATTAGTGAGTACAATGGATAGTGCCGCAGGAACAATTGTTATTCCTGAAACAGTAGAAAAAATAGATGATTATGCTTTTAGTGGTAATGATAAAATTACATGTATTATCTTTACTCATGGTGATGTTGAATTAGGACATCAAATTTTTAAAGATAGCCATGTTGAAGAAGTTAATTTTTTAACGAAAGATATTCCAGTTATATATAGTGATACATTTAGTCAAGCGGATTCATTAAAAGCAATTAATGTGTCAATAAATTATTATGAATTATATGATGATAAATGGAAGAATGAAATAGATCAAGCTTCATTTGCACTACTTAGTGAAACAGATTCAAGTTTTCAAACAAAGAATGGTTTTGAATATCTAGAAATGTATTATCGTGATAGATCACATGCGACGATTTTATTAAATGCACCTACTAATTTAATACAATTTGACGAAAATAGTATTCCAGGGGTTACAATTACAGAAATAGGACAACATGCTTTTTCTGAATGTAAAAATTTAAAAACATGTCAAGTTATCTAAACATATTAATCAAATTGATAGCTATGCTTTTTATGGCTGTGAGGCGTTAGAAAGTATTTTCTCTGAAAATACAGATAGCATCACTATTCAAGAAAATGCTTTAGAAATTACAGATAGTTGGTTATTTGATTTACGTTATATGGCATTTAATGCTAAAAAAGCTATTTTTTGAAAATGATTATGTGCCTTCAGTAACAAGACAAATATATATCCCGTTTGATGGAGAAGGCTATAATGGTGGTAATACATATAGTGGTGCTTATTTTATAGATGAATCTTATGGTGGAGAAATTCTTTATGGATATGCTCGAGGAACAGATCAAAACGGAAACACTGTTACAGTAGAAGATGAATTTTATTTAATCAATGCCACAACAGATGTTCAAGGGGATGTGGCTACTAAAGAAGGTACATTTTGAAATTTGTACAAGTGCTTTTGAAGATGTGCCAATTACTTCCATTCAATTTAATATGACAGATGATATGTATTGGATTGATGACTATGCTTTCTATGGAACGAATTTAACAGGTGAACTTGTTTTACCTGATGGTTTAGGACCAATCGGGCAAGTTGCATTTTATGGATCAAATATTTCAAAAGTTATTTTTCCAAAAACTTATGGAAATGATAAAAATTATCCAGCACGTTTATGGACAAATACTTTTGGCGGGGATGAAAGTTTAAGTGAAATTGTTTTCCAAAATGCAACACCAATTGAATTATTCTATAATGAATTTACTGAATATACTTTTGGTGACATGGCTAGTGAAGATTTCCATATTACTTTAAGTGGTGCAGCTAAAGGTTTAGAACAAAAATACATAGATGCTTGGAAGTATCGTTTCATAGCTTGTGAAGATAATGATCCAAGTGTTAACGAAGAAAAGCTTAATCAATCAGTAAAGAAAATTGCTGGTTTATTAGGATATACTTTACCAGAAACAAGTACTCAACCAGATAACAACCAAGAAATTGTTCCTGATGTTGAAAAAGCACCAGAAGATAACCAACAAGAAGTCAATGATGAAGAAGATCAAAATGATCAACAAGATGAAAATAAACAAGAAGCTTTAGAAAATGAGGTAGATGAAAATGATAATTGAACAATCACAACATATTATTGATGAAGTCTCAAAAGTCTTTATTGGTAAAGATGAAATAATTAAAAAGGTTTTAATGACAATTTATGCAGGAGGACATATTTTGTTAAATGATGCGCCTGGAACAGGTAAAACAACATTAGCGTTAGCTTTTTCTAAAGCTTTAGGTTTAGATTATAAAAGAATTCAGTTTACAACAGATACATTACCATCAGATATTGTTGGTTTTACAATGTTAAATAATGAAACACAAAAATTTGAATTTAGACCAGGCGCTGTATTTAGTAACCTACTTTTAGCTGATGAAATTAACCGTACATCGCCTAAAACACAAGCTGCTTTACTAGAAGCAATGGAAGAACATAATGTAACAGTTGATGGTGTTACTTATGATTTACCACATCCTTTTATTACGATAGCAACACAAAACCCAATGGGTTCTGCTGGTACTCAACCTTTACCAGAATCACAATTGGACAGATTTATGATTTGTTTATCTATTGGTTATCCTAATTTAGAAAAACAAATAGAAATTATTAAATCACGTCGCTACGATAATCCAATTGAAAGAATTGAAGAAGTTGCTTCAAAAGAAAATGTGATTGAAGTACAAAACTATTTATCTTCTGTGCGTATCAGTGATGATGTTTTAAAATATATTGTCTTATTATGTGAAAAAACAAGAGAAATGCCTTTAGTAGAATTAGGTGTTTCTCCTCGAGGAGTATTAGCACTTGTACAAATGGCTAAAGCACATGCTGTTTTAGAAGATCGTATTTATGTTATTCCAGAAGATGTTCAATATGTCTTTTTAGATGTATGTGCACATCGTATGATATTACGTCCACAAGCAAGGGTAGAAGGTTTAGATGCTAGAGATATTTTAAATGAAATTTTAAAAGAAGTTAAACCTCCTTTGGCTGATTAAGATGAAGAATAAATATTTGTTGTATGGAATAATTAATTTCTTGGTACTTGTTGCCTATATTTATTCTACATATTTCTACTTCTTACTTATTTGGGTCATTGGTATTGTTTTTCCATTTATTTTAATTACTTTATTGAAACTGGAATTAAGATATATTCAAATGGATATCCAAGGTCCAAAGCAAGGAAAAGTAGGTCAGTCTCTATCATTTACAACAGAAGTAAAGAGTCGTTATAGACTACTTGTTTCTGGAAGAATAGATTATGTTTTTGTTTATAAAAACATGACTTTAAAAAATGAACTTAAAAGAAATGTTTTTATTCCATTAGGAATAAAAACAGCCCGAAAGAATCAAGAATATACTGCGACTTATTGTGGTGATGTCATGATTTCATATGATAAAGTTTACTTATATGATGTTTTTGGGTTTTGTAGAGTTCCTATTTCACAAACTCAAAAACATCATTTTGTGGTTTATCCAGGAAAGGTAAATATAGAATTATTATATAATGAACTTTCTAAACCTTATGAAAATGGTGTTTTACAGTACCAATATAAGAAAGGAACAGATATGTCTGAAATTTATGATTTAAAGACATATTATCCTGGAGATGATATTCGTCATGTTCATTGGAAACTTTCTGCTAAAACAGGAGAAGTTTTATTAAAGGAAGGTTCTCATAATAGTAGTTTTGAAACTGTTTTACTTGTAGATATTGGTTTAAAAGATCAAACGAGTGAAATTGATAAACATGTTTTATCTAAATCGTTAGCTTTTGCGATGAGTATGTCTGAAAAGTTATTATTGAAAAATATAGGGCATTATGTTGCTTTATATGATCAAGGAAGTTTTTATTGGTTAGAAATGAATAGTCTTCAAGATTATTATCAAAGTATGGAAAATTGGATTTCTAAAGGTATTACAAGTCAAGGTGGAGATGCACTTCATTTGTTTGCGAGTGAGCATTTAGATTTATATTTTACAAAGATGATTTATGTAACTGCTGGAGATTTTAATGAAGAGTTATCTAGATTAAATGATTTTTTGAGTATTAGTGCAATTACGATTAAAAATGATATTCAAAAGGTACAAACAATTAAACATCTTCAAAATCAGTTATATGAATTACCATTAGATTCAATT
>ENA-OQHL01000931-OQHL01000931.1-human-gut-metagenome-genome-assembly--contig:-NODE-931-length-16991-cov-8.868299_pt1 | contig 16991 bp, 18 predicted proteins | sample MGYA00242565_ERZ504723 | MGnify/ENA primary metagenome ERZ504723 (study PRJEB26092, sample SAMD00036211) | human gut metagenome | host: Homo sapiens | study: EMG produced TPA metagenomics assembly of... | reverse complement strand
AACAAAGTTTAACTATTAATTACCAAGACATACAGCACTACTTCATCGATTACATAATCATTACTTATTCATTACACGTTTTATCCAAATTACTACAACCAAAAGCAATTTATAGAGGTAAATAAATACTAATAGAAATTATAAGGGTGGGGAAACACTCGCTCTTCCAACCCCATTATCGGAATAATAAAGCACAAATAATCCTACACGCACTTCACTATAAATCAAACGATTATTAAAGTTGCCTATTTAATAAGGGAACAAATTTCACACTATTTATTTGCTATTTAAAAATTAATCTGTACTTTTGCATCCGCAATTCGGGGTGTAGCTCAGCCCGGTTAGAGTACGCGTCTGGGGGGCGTGTGGTCGCTGGTTCGAATCCAGTCACCCCGACTGGTTAAAGAGGTTAGAAACCGAATGGGTTCTAACCTCTTTTTATTTTAGAAAACAATGAAAGAAGATCCTAGACATATCCATATCAGTGAATACAGTTATCCTCTTCCGGATGAACGTATTGCTAAATTCCCGTTGCCTACCCGCGACCAGTCCAAACTCTTAATATACCGTCGTGGAGAAGTTAGTGAAGATGTTTTCACTTCTTTGCCGGAATATCTGCCGCAAGGCAGTCTGATGATATTCAATAATACAAAAGTCATTCAGGCACGCCTCCATTTTCGAAAAGAGACGGGAGCACTGATCGAAGTGTTTTGTCTTGAACCGATCCAGCCAAACGATTATGTCTTAAATTTCCAACAGACAGCACATGCCGCCTGGCTTTGCATGATCGGCAATCTGAAGAAATGGAAAGACAGACAGTTGAAACGCGAAATGACCGTCAAAGGATTCCCTATTACTCTGACCGCTACCCGAGGAGAATGCAAAGGAACCAGCCATTGGGTAGATTTTGCATGGGATAATCCGGAAGTGACGTTTGCCGATATCCTTGAAGTATTCGGAGAACTTCCTATTCCTCCTTACTTAAACCGGGATACGGAAGAAAGTGACAAGGAGACTTATCAAACTGTTTATTCTAAGATTAAAGGTTCGGTAGCTGCGCCTACGGCGGGATTACATTTTACTCCACGAGTATTGGATGCACTTCAAGAAAAAGGGATTGATCTTGAAGAATTAACTCTACATGTAGGAGCAGGCACATTCAAACCTGTAAAAAGTGAAGAAATCGAAGGTCACGAAATGCACACGGAATATATATCGGTCAACCGGAGTACCATCAAAAAACTGATTGACCATGACGGTTGTGCTATTGCAGTAGGGACTACTTCTGTACGGACTCTGGAAAGCCTGTATCACATTGGAGTTACATTGGCTGAAAATCCGTATGCTACGGAAGAAGAACTACGTGTCAAACAATGGCAGCCTTATGAAAAGTACGACCAGATTCCTCCCGTTGTTGCGTTGCAAAAGATATTAGGATATCTCGACAGGAATGGTTTGGAAACCCTTCACACCAGTACACAGATTATCATAGCACCGGGATACAATTATAAAATAGTAAAAGCGATGGTTACTAATTTCCATCAGCCGCAAAGTACCTTGCTGCTTTTGGTTTCAGCTTTTGTAAAAGGGAATTGGCACACAATTTATGATTATGCACTGGCGCATGATTTCCGATTCCTAAGTTATGGAGATTCTTCTTTATTAATACCATAAGATATTCTCCTCTCCGTAAGATTTCACCCAATATAAAAGACACTATGCCAAGCGATAATAACCAGGAAATGTTCCCTATCGTAGACGAACAGGGAAATATCACCGGAGCCGCTACTCGCGGAGAATGTCACAGCGGTAGCAAACTGCTTCATCCGGTGGTTCACCTTCACGTATTCAATGCCCAAGGAGACATCTACTTACAGAAACGCCCCGAATGGAAAGACATTCAACCGGGGAAATGGGATACGGCTGTGGGCGGACATATTGATTTGGGCGAAAGCGTAGAAATCGCCCTAAAGAGAGAAGTCCGTGAAGAATTAGGCATCACAGACTTCACTCCCGAGCTTCTCACCAGTTATGTTTTTGAATCCAGCCGTGAAAAAGAGCTTGTTTTTGTCCACAAAACCGTTTATGAGGAAGAAATCCATCCCAGCGACGAACTGGACGGTGGACGATTTTGGAAGATAGAAGAAATAAAAGAAAATCTGGGTAAAGGAATCTTCACTCCCAACTTCGAAGAAGAGCTGAAAAAAGTATCTCTTATTCCTTCTCTATCCAAGTAATAATCTTTTTATGGGGCATAGAACGAAGCGGTTTTTTCAATGGTCGGGAAAAATGGGCGAAAGGTTTTGAAAACCAAAGGGTTTAGGCATGATCGGGAAAATGGGCTGAATATTTCGAAGCGGTTTTTCTCTTTACATGGCTTACATCTGCTTTACGTTTGAGGGGCTTTTCTTCGGATATTCGGGGGATTGCTTTACATCGGGCTTGCAGATGGGGCTAAAACGGCCTGGAAGGGTTTTATTTTCGGCTGTGTGGCCGTTTTATGGCTGGGTTGATGGATTTTGTTATATGATGGTGTGAACGGCTGTGTGGCCGTTTTTTGTGCCTATTTTTAAAGATGTTGCCTTAAAATTCTTCTAAATAAGTATTATTTGGTATATTTGCAGCATAATAGAAACGAATATGGCAAAAGTGATTCATGTGCATTTGCTGCATAAAATAGACGGGACGAAGCAGAAAGATTGGTATTTCAGCAGTATATCGGCTGTTTATACGGTTCTGACGGCAGATCAGGTGGGGGCAACCAAGAATTACCTGCTTCATGCCGGGCTGTCTGGTAACGGCACAATATGCACGAAAAAGGCTATAATTAAGCAATCTACGCTCATCTCGGGTGGTAGTAAGGGAATGGTTAGAACGATATAATAGCGCCGTTAGAAAGGCTTGTAGGCGTTATTTCTTTGAATGCTGATTGGGGAGCTTATGGCTCCCTTTTTTTATGCCCCTACGGTTGGTTTTATTTGGTTAGGGGTTACTATTGGGGTTACTGTTAGGGGTTACTACTTCTTTAAGTTAGGGGTTACTTTAGGGGTTACTTTTTCAGTTCTCAGAGGGTACGCCCGAAATAGGAAACTATGTTATAAATGAAAGCAAGTGCCGTTTTTCTCTGTTTTCAGAGAGGAAAAACGGCACTTGTTTGTGTGATATACCTTATTATAATAAAATAAATCCTTTGATTTACAGTGTATTTACGAGTTTGCTTCAGGTAAATTCCTTCAAAAGTGTGTGCGTGCGTCCTTTTTTAGCCTTCTGTAGGAGGCATGCGTGTACCACTTAGAAGAACTTGCTGATGCTTCCAATGACTTCAAAGACATTCATGATGCGTGATTTGTCGAATTCCTGCTCATCGTAGTCCTCTGTATTAATGGGAATGAAGCGCAACTTGCTTGGATCCGGCGACCTGCGCAGGATTTTGATGGTACGGATGGTGTCCAATACCACTGCATAGATTTCTCCATACTGGATGTCGTTGAGTGTGCATTGTCGCAGGGCGATGATGTCGCCATGGTTTATTTTGGGCTCCATGGAGTGGCCGGTGACATTGCACCAGAGGCTGGCTTTTTCGAATCCCCTTATTACGATGTTGGTGGCGGGTATGTTTACCTGAGAGTTGAACACCTCATCGAATCCCCCAATAAAGTCCACATCGTAGTATGGTGTGCCGACAGATGGGTTCATGGATGTGGTAGGCATGAACGAAGGATTGGCTTCGTCTATTGTTTTAATGCCGTTCAAATCATCTTTCAACATGCTTCCTGCACCAGTAAGCAACCATCCTGTTGAATATCGGGGATAATTTTCAACTATTATACTAAGCCATTTGGCTTGAATGTCGGTCCCGTTATTGATTGCTCTTGAAAGCACGCCTTTACTTGCGCCAATAGTTCTTTCCATGGCGCCAATAGTTATCCCCTCATTGGAGGCTATTTCTTGTATTCTTGATAAAATATTGCCCATAATTGAAAATTATCCCCGTTTTTATTTCGATGGTTGAAAATTATCACTATATTTGCAGCGTGTTTAAGATGTAAACAGCGCGCCAAATATACAAAAAAGGCGTGTGATTAGCGAATTTTAAGGATTAAAGAAAATGAAAGCAAAAGTAATTATAGCTCAAGCAACAGCTGAGACCGCCGAAGCTCTTTACGGACTGGTCAAGAAGATGGTAGATACAACAGCAATCAAGGCTTATCCCAGTGTGGATTATCAGGCAGTTTTCTTTTCAGCTGATAGATACGACTTAGACTTTGTAAAAAGAGTATTGGCGGATAAGTGCTTTTCTTTCAAAATTGAAGATGCAGAATAATACAATAAAATAAGTGAGTTTATGACACAGCAAGAATTTATGGAACGGACGGGGATAACCCCTACAGCAGAGGATTTTGATTACATCCATGCGGTTTATCTGAACACTTCGATGAACAAGGATGAGTTCTGCAAAGATTTCAAGAAACATGGGGACAGCCGGATTATCCGCGATGTCCATGTACGGGTGCTGAACTATGAGATGAAATGTGAACGGCAAAAGGAAGTTATCGGCAACCTGACCGACTTCCTGATTGGAAAGGCGCATGCGTATGACGATACCGATTTCCGCAAAGAAGCGGTAGGGCTGGTCGGTGAGATGGAAGTGGTGAAACGGACCATTGAATTGGGGCTTCCGCTTTGGGATGAAGACAGGATGGTTGTCCTTTCGATGATAGAAGAACAAGGCAAATAGATTGCCGGATAACTGGCAGCCCGGAAAGACGGGCAGGGGCGGCAGGCACGGCCGGAGAGTTGGTAAATCGAAATAAGAAAGCGTAGAAAGCCGTCGGGGTTCGATTCCCCGCGCCCCACGATATAAACTTTTAAAATTTAGAGTTATGGCAAAGAATTTCAATCCGAGAACAGCAGAGAGTCTGTTCAAACAGAAGTTGCGCACGATGATAGGCAGTACGGCACATACGCAGAATATTGCCGACCAGGCGATGGAGCTGGCTGGACAATTCATGACGGAGGATGAGATAAGCAACTCGGATGCCTACCGGGTGATAGAGAATGTGAGCTGTGTGTGTGAGGAAGCGATGCAGGTGCTGGTCGAAGAACTGCAGAAAGGGACACGCCTTCATGAAATACTGACGGGTGATTAGGAAATAGCGGAAGCCGTTGAAAACCTTTGAACGAACGATAACGATTAAAAAGTATGACGATATGAGAAAGCAGATTTTGACAGATAACGAGACCAAGACCTTCTTGATGAAGACATTCGGATGCAGCCGTCAGGCTGTGTGGCAAGCACTGAATTTTGTCCGTGACAGCGATCAGGCGCGCCGGATACGCACTCTTGCCCTGAAGCGAGGCGGCAAACTGACTGACGGGAACTTCATCCCGAACTGCGAAACCACCTTCGAGGAGTGCGAGAAGACCATGACCTGCACTTTCGGTCCCCGTGTAAAACTCGTGGTCCACAGAAAGACCAATGATGTGGATGTGTACGTGGACGGAAAACGGACTGAAACCTACCAATGTGAATTTGTATCGGATTTCATGCAGCTGCAGCACGAGACCCAACAGATGGCATCTGCCTTATAAATAGAAATGAAATGGAGTATTATGGAAAGATATTGTGCATATCCTACAATGACCTGACTTACGATGACCGACCGGTGATGGTGAACGGAAAGGCAGACTACAGCAGAAGCCGCACGCTGAAAGGAGTTCATCCTTCCACTCTTTCCGAAGAAGAACTTGCTCCCATCATGTCGATACCCAATTACAAGAAGTTAGCGGCAAAGGAGAAAATCAATGTAGTTCGATCCGGAAGAGGTCTGGGAGGTTACGTTTTGGTAGAAATAGCCACCATGCCCCTACGGTTTCAGGAAAGGATAAAACTAAAATACGGAGATATGAAAGAAGACGTAATAAGAAACTGGCTCGGCAGCCATTACCACATCGATGCGAAAGCCCGGGAATTTTACACCCGGTTCCGTTTTGACAACGGAGATGCACTGCCACCGGAACACATCCAAGAATATACGGTAAACGCTTCGGTAATTGAGGCAGTGATGCGTGCCATGGAGGATGCCACGTTTATGCGAAAGGCCATGAAGGCCGGGCCGGTGAACTGGGGCGAACTGGCAGGAGCCATCAGTTACTACCAAGCAGAGTTCGGACATACCTTGCCTGTCAGTTCCAACCGCTTCAAGAAGCGTGTGAATGACTTCAAGGCCAACGGCTATGAAAGCCTTATCAGCCGCAAGTTCATGAACCAGAACCGCCGGAAAGTGACCTATGACATTGAACGCCTGCTGCTGAGCATCGATGCCCAACCGGAGCAGCCCTTCAATACCACCGTGTGGGAACAGTACAATCTATTTGTGCAAGGAGAACTGGAGCTATATGACCCCGAAACCGGCGAGGTGTTGAATCCGGCAGACTTTACCGACAAGGATGGAAATCCGCTGGTATTGAGCCCGGCCACAGTAGCCAACTACCTGAACAACCCCAAGAACAAGGCCCTTCGCGGTAAGCTGCACATGAGCCAATGGGATTTCAACAATGCCTACCGTCCTTATCATCTGCGCAGCATCGGTGAATATTCCTTGAGTAAGGTTTCTCTTGACGACCGCGACCTGCCGCGCCCAATGAAGGATGGCAACCGAGTGAAAGCCTATTATGCCTACGATGTGGTGAGCGGTGCTGTGGTGGGATATGCCTACAACCGGTACAAGACTACCGAGTTATTTTTAGACTGCATGCGAAACATGTTCCAGACCCTGGACCGGAACGGCATGTATATCCCCGCCGAGTTAGAAGTGGAACACCACCTGGTAAGCGACTTTGCCGACGGATTGATGCAAGCCGGTACCGTCTTCCCCCTGATCCGCTGGTGTAACCCCGGGAACTCGCGTGAAAAACGTGCCGAGCACAAGAACCGCGAAAAGAAATACGGTGTGGAGAAACGCACGCAGGTAGGTATCGGCCGATGGTATGCCAAGCTGGAGGCCAACCGCCCGAAGGAAGAAAAGGTGTATGACGAAAAGAACAACACCTACAAGGTGAAGACCTATAGTTATGAAGAATTGGTAGCCGATGATATACGCGCCATTGAGACCTTCAACGCACAGCCTCACCCCAACCAAAAGCGCTATCCGGGCATGAGCCGTTGGGATGTGCTTTGCGCCCATCAGAACCCGAACCTTGCACCTTGGGACAAGGCCGTTCTTTACCGGTTCATCGGACAGCACACCGAAACAACCATCCGGCAGAACACCTACTGCACGGTGATGTACAACCAATACGGACTGCCCAGCCCGGAAATCATCGAAAAGCTGGAGCCGAGGAACTACAAGGTAGATGCCTATTATCTGCCCGATGCCGACGGAACCATCAACGAGGTATATATCTACCAGAACGGACGATATATCGCCACCTGCAAGCCCGTAGCCCGTTACAATGAGAATACAGCCGAGCAGACCGAGTACGACAAGGCAGCCTATACCGAACAGTCCAAGTATGTAGCTCAATTCGACAAGATGATGAAGGACGGCAAGATCAAGCGTGTGGGCATCCTTGCCAAAGAGGAAGCAAAGCTGATAACAGAGGTACAGGCGGAAGCCGTTCCCCTTCCTGCACAAGCCGAGGAAGAAGATTACTCAGCCTATATGGACATCAGTGCCTTCGAGCATGATGCAGTAGCCAAGATATAATTAACGACGTTAGAACGAATTTAAAACAGCATTCAAATGGAAATAACAAATGAAGTAAAGCAACGTATTGTGGCAGCGATAGCCGCCGACCGTGAAAATTATCCCAGTGACAACCGCCATGCCACGGCACTGGGCATAGCCCCCAGCGTTTACAATGCCATCAAGCGGGGCAATTATGAAAAGCAGGTCAGTGATGCCAACTGGGTAGGTATAGCCCGAAGATTAGGCGTGCAACTGCGTACAGAAATACCTTGGCTGGCAGCACAGACCCCGACCTACGTGTTTATGAGCAAGCAGCTGGAAGTGTGCCAGGGAAGCGGGCTGAGTGCCATCCTGTGCGATATGCCCAATATCGGCAAGACCTTTACAGCGAAAGCTTACGTGAAGCAGCACAAGCACGCCGTATATGTGGACTGCAGCCAGGTGAAGACCAAACTGAAGCTGATACGCTACATTGCCAAGGAATTCGGTGTGACCAGCAACGGACGCTATAGCGACGTGTATGAGGATCTGGTGGCCTACCTGCGCACGATTGATACGCCCCTGGTTATCCTGGATGAAGCCGGGGACCTGCAGTATGAAGCCTTCCTGGAGTTAAAGGCGCTTTGGAACGCTACGGAACGCTGCTGTGCCTGGTATATGATGGGTGCCGACGGATTAAAGGAGAAGATCAACCGCGCCATCGAAGGCAAGAAGGTGGGCTATACCGAAATGTTGAGCCGCTACGGTGACTCCTACAGCAAGGTGACCCCGGACGATGCGCAGGAACGCGAAAAGTTTCTGAAGGCACAGGCTGCCATCGTCGCAAAAATCAATGCCCCGGACGGTGCCGACATTGCCAAGATTGTTCATAGCACCGGAGGCGGCTTGCGGCGCGTATATACCGAAATCGAAAAATTAAGGAGGATGCAGGCATGATAAGCAAGATAGAAATGCAAGCGATGGATGCTGTTATCGGTATCCATCGCGAGATGAGAAAAGCGAATGAGATAGACTGGGAACAGCGCAGATATGAAATTGCCAAAAGCATGCTTCCGGTAGTAAGAAGCAATTCATCAGGTATAATGTCTATAAAACAAGTTGCCAGACTTGCTGTGGACTATGCTGATGCTCTTATTGAAGAATTGAAAGGAGGTAACCGTGAAACTGAAGAGAGCCTACAGTCCCGGTGAGGTGCTGAACATGAAGATTCCCCGGTTCGAGTTTTCCGGGGACTGGCAAACCTCGATAGGCAACCCGGCCAAGAGCGGCGTGTGGATTATTTGGGGAGCCAGCGGAAACGGTAAGAGCAGCTTTGTGATGCAGCTGGCCAAGTACCTGTGTAGCTTCGGACGCGTAATTTATGACAGTTTGGAAGAAAGTACCGGTTTGTCGTTCCAGATGAGCCTGAAACGGCACAAGATGGGTGAAGTGAAAAAGAAGCTGATTATCCTTGACCGGGAACCGATGGAGCAATTGGAGGAACGGTTACGGCGCAGAGGCAGTCCCGGAATCGTGATTATCGACAGCTTCCAATACAGCGGCTTGAACTACAAAACCTACAAGGAGTTCAAGGAACGTCATCCCAAGAGAGAAGCCATTCGAAATCATAAACGTACCATTGCGCGCCTGAGGATGAGCCAGAAGGACTGTGAAAATATTCAGAAGTATACCGGAAAGGTCATGCAATGTACCATGCCGCCTTCCTACATCATTGATCCGGCAGTGGACTTTCATGATGGAATTGAGCAATGGTTTCAGTATACCAGGGAACATGCAGGCCTGGATAACATGTACCTGTTTGATGAATACCAGATCCATGCAGAAACGGAATCTGCGTCCCTGACCCTGGACTATCAGAATTCCCAACTGCTTCTGCATGAGGATATGGCAGAATATACAGATTATCCAATCACAGCAGATATTCCGGTCACAGATTCCAAAATCCGCTATCTGTCAACCTTCTGTGCTTCCCAGGACCGTGTTCCATCACTTTCGACTGTGCAGTTCCTGATGACCTATGCCAGACAAAATCACCTGCCGGTCTGTCCCCGGCTGTTTTCAACATTTCTCATGCAGGGGATCCGCGATCAGAAACAGTGCTATTATCTGCAGTTATTTCTTCCTCTATCCAGTCTGACCAATCTTCATTTAATATGAATATTGGTAATATCAACATTTAAGTGGAACTGGCTTATTAATTCTGATGATAACAAAAAACAGGCATAATCAACCTTCTGATTTCTGCCTGGGTTTCTTCTATATTGTTAGCTATGACTTCCTATAGAATTCAAGGTGTCTTTCTTTTATGCAAAATCACGAACTTGCTCATTTATAGTACACTAAAAGAGGAAGCATTGCAGCAACTACAAACTTCCTCTTCCATAACACATTTTGTAAAAAACTATAACTCTATTGTATCCATAATTGCCTTTAAAGAATCTGCTGAATTCTTAAGCTTTACTGCTTCTTCACCATTCAGATTAATAGGTATATCCGATTCCACACCGTCTGCACCAACAATGACCGGCATGCTTAACGAAACACCTTCAATGCCATAAATACCGTGAATCACATGTGATACTGGAAGAATTGATTTCTCATCTCTCATGATCACTTCACAGATTCTTTTTACAGACATCGCGATTCCATAATAGGTCGCATGCTTTCTGTTTATGATTTCATAAGCACTGTTTTTTACTGCTTCCGCAATTTCTTTTGTGTTTTCCTTATGATTATAATGCCCGCGCATTTCACATATTTCGCTCAATGGTACGCCTGATACATTGGCTGATGACCACGCCACAACCTCACTGTCTCCGTGTTCTCCCACAATAAATGCATGGACACTCCGGCTGTCTACTGCCAGATGTTCACCGAGCTTATATCGCAATCTTGCACTGTCCAAAACAGTTCCGGATCCAATTACTCTGTTTTCCGGAAGTCCCGATAACTTGGCTGCTACCTGCGTAAGAATATCTACCGGATTCGCAACTACCAACATAATTCCGGAAAAATTTCTCTTTGCCACCTCTGGAATGATTGATTTAAAGATTGCCACATTTTTATTAACAAGATCCAGTCTTGTCTCTCCAGGTTTCTGGCCTGCACCGGCTGATATAATTACAATTGCTGCGTCAGCCACATCATCATAATCTCCGGCGTAAATTTTCATCGGTCTGGCAAACGGAATTCCATGGCTAATATCCATAGCTTCTCCCTCTGCCTTCCCCTTATCTGCATCAATCAGAACAATTTCCGTAAATAATCCACTTTGCATTAAGGCAAACACCGATGCAGAACCAACAAACCCACAGCCTATCATAACTGCTTTTTTAGAATTAACAGCTTGCATATTTGAAATAATTCTCCTTAATAATTTTCTTCGCGAACTTCAAAATAACTCTGCGGGTGATTACATACCGGGCACACTGCCGGGGCCTTGGTTCCTACTACGATATGTCCGCAGTTACGGCATTCCCATACTTTTACCTCACTTTTTTCAAACACCTGCGCAGTTTCAATATTTTTAAGAAGTGCACGATACCTCTCTTCGTGATGTTTCTCGATTTCTCCTACCGCTCTGAATTTCGCTGCAAGTTCCGGGAAACCTTCTTCCTCCGCTGTTTTTGCAAAACCCTCATACATATCTGTCCATTCGTAATTCTCGCCCTCTGCAGCTGCAGCCAGATTTTCTTTCGTATCACCGATTCCGGCCAGCTCTTTGAACCACATTTTTGCATGTTCCTTTTCATTGTCGGCTGTTTTTAAGAACAACGCAGCCATCTGCTCATAGCCTTCCTTCTTCGCAACCGATGCAAAATAGGTATATTTATTTCTTGCCTGTGACTCACCAGAAAAAGCTTCCAGTAAATTTTTTTCAGTCTGTGTTCCTGCGTATTTATTTCCTGCCATTTCTTTTTTCGCCTCGCTCTCTACAATTTTCTCAAAATCCGATGCTGGATGCTTACACAAAGGACATACAAAGTCCTCCGGTAATTCATCTCCAATATATTCATAACCGCATATCCTGCATCTCCATATGTTCTGTCCTGCTTCTGTTTTTCCTACTGCCTGCGGTTTCGGCTTGATATGATTCTGATAATACTCATATGTTACGGAAGGAATATCACTCAAAACTTCCATATCTGTGATCTCACCAATAAACATGGTATGGGAACCCAGGTCTTCCGTTTTTTTCACTGTTACCGAAATATATGCGTTTGTTCCTTCTGTAATATAGTAAATACCATTTAAACCCCGCGCACACTTTTCAAATGCCTCAAACTTATTCACATTCCGACCTGACTGAAAACCAAACTGCTCAAATAATCCAAACTGAGCCTCCTGGCTTAAAACCGACACTGTAAATTTTCCGGTTTTTTGAATCATGTTGTGTGTATAATTGGCTTTGTTAACGCATATGCTTAATTGATTTGGTTCCGACGCTGCCTGAACTGCCGTATTGATAATGCAACCATTGTCTTTCTCTGCATCTTTCGCCGTCAGAACAAACAATCCATAACTCAGCTTATACATAGCCTTTTTATTCATGTGGTACCTCCATTTAGAAAATCAGTTTTCATTGCCTGAACAATACCCACTTAACAACGCTCTGGATTTTCTCTCATAAAGATAAACTCCGCTACGGAGCGGTCAAAAGTTTTTATGTGACCAAACAACCAATCAACCACATTCCTATGTACAAGTTCGCTGAACTGATCCGTTGGCCCCTCAGAATCATGAAGATATTCATACAATTCCTGAATTGTTTTCTTGAACTCTTCATGTTTCTCATGATGTTTGCCACGATCCGGATATTCGGCCTTTTCCTGCAATATTTCCTCTTCTTTGAAATGGAAATCAGTATACTCGTCCAGATAATCCAGCATTTTTATCGCATTTACCTTACTTTTTCCGTCCTGACAGGCAAATACAAAGTTCCGGATTCGCTCAATCAGTTCTTTGTGTTGCTCATCAATCATCTTATTCCCGGTCAATAAGTTATCTTCGAAAGTGATATCATAATCGTAAGTCATAGTCTGTCCTCCATTTCTTTTATTTTGGATTATTTCATTGTTTCTAACCTTCCGCTGGTACAAAAACATCTTTTCCAAGTCCGCAAATCGGACATACCCAATCGTCTGGAATATCCTCAAATGCCGTTCCAGGAGCAATACCGCTATCCGGATCACCTACTACAGGATCATAAATGTATCCACATGGTTCACATTCAAATTTTTTCATAGCCACTCTTCTCCTTTTCGATATAATTCTCTCTATATTGTCAACGAGTTTCCACTAGATTTTCCAGCATTTCATTTCTTCCAAATTTTCTCTTTTTTGTATGTCTGTATTATAACCTATTTTTCTCATTAAGTCAATAATAGTAATTATTATTAATATATGTATTCTGTATACTTCGCTAACGCAGATATATAAAAACCCAGGCATCATCTTGTAACTGATTTCTGCCTGGGTTCTTATTCTTTATACGATTAATCTGGCCATGGTTTGGATAAATAAATTTCTTTCATTTATTCCATAAATCATAAGACTTTTGTTCCCACTATCAAATAATTCTATGGCAAGCTTCATGCCTACCATGGGGTCAAATAGAAGCTCTGATGCCAATTCCCAGCTTTTTCCAATCGCAGCCGGTACCACCTGATTAATAATCTCTTCGCTTATCCCGGTCTCCATTGCGACAAACGCGATCTGCTTGATGAAAATGGAAATCTGGTATAAATCAATACTTTCATCTTTTCCATCTCTCCGTTTCTGATATGCGTAGGCGCTCCGACTGATAAAGTACTGTAGCATCTTCTCAGAAACAGGACATTCCGATGAATGGAACGCCTTTTGAACCCAACATTGGTAAGACTTTTCATTAAGCTTGTCACAGCAAATTCCACTTTTTTTCTTCCAGAAATTCCAGTCTTTACTATTATCCAGTTTTTCCGTCCGAATAATCAAGCAGGATTCTTCCGGGCATTCATTTATCAACGGTAAAAACTCTATTCTAAGTCAATAAATAGAAATCCGGAAGGATTCCCAAAGCCTGCGGATCCCTTCCGGATTATTCTATAGTTAGTACACGCGCCAAGCCCCTCGGAGGTTCGGCTTGAAGCTCGTTTTACTGCTTGTTTCTTCCGTCCCAGACACCGTTTTTCTCTACATAGTATCCGTCTGGTGTTCTTTGTCCGGCATACATCATGCCTCTCTTTCCATCGGAAACCGGATTAAAATAGTACCATGCTCCATCGAGAAGCACCCAGCCGGTCTGCATGCCGTGTTCCAGATCCATATAGAACCAGCCGCCGTAATCCTCGTCTCTTAACCAGCCTGTCTTGGCATAACCTGTTTCATCAAAGGCCCACCAATTTCCGTTGATATGCTCCCAGCTATGTGAAATACCACCAGATTCACGCACGCTTCCCTTCGGGTAGGTATTATCTGCAAAGCGTAACCACCAGCCATGCTCATCCAGCATCCAATGGCTCTTTCCGTCATTGGCAAAGCTGTTTGTTTCTCCTGTGATAATTCCTGCCATACTGTCGATCGTTCCTTTGACCGAATCCTGTCTGATTACACCGCTGCCGGAGGTTTTATTCTGTCCGGAAGACGAGCTGTTGCGGTTTGGTTTTTCCGGCTTATCCGAATCATCCGAATCATCCGTTCTGTTCGATCCGTTCGATTTGTCTGATTCGCCCGGCTTTTCCGTTTCTCCCGGCTTATCTTCCGTTGCTGTCACTTCTGCCGTACCGGTCATCGCTGCGATCTCATAACGAGCGGATGCCCCTTCATTCGGTGTAAATACCACCTCGTAGCTATGGGTGCCCGCCTGTGCCGTCTGGGCCGGATTCTTCCAGGCAAAGCTTCCGTATTCGGTGCTTCCTCCTGATAAGGCAGAGTCCCTCAGAGGACTTCCCGCCTTCACTGACGCTGCCGTCGGCCAGGTGATCTGCGGTGCAGCCACCTTTCCGATCGTAAATGTAAATGCAGCCGGAGCAGGCGTGTTGTATTTGGCCGCCCACTCCTGATGAGTGTCAAAATCAAACTCGACTGTCATCCGGTGCGTTCCTACGGATGCGACTCCCGGCTTTGGCAGCTTGAGAACCGCAGTTCCAGCTTCCCCTACAGGGATCGTATCCGGAACCTGATTTCCATTATCATAGAAGTGGATCCTACCCTGCAGCTTGTCACCATACGCTCCCTGTATACGTGCAATGATATCAAAATCATCCTCGTAGGTTCCGAGAATCCCTTCCGGCTGCTGCACTCCGGTACTCCGGTTCACAGCCGTTAAGGTAAGGCTGAGTGTTCCTTTTTCAATGGTGATCGTTCCCTTTGCCGGTGTGCTTGTGCCAAGGTAATTCGTTCCCTCTGCCATGGTGATGCTTACCTCTGCAGAACCAGTGCCTTTGATGGTCACCTGACCCTGTGCATCCACGGTGAGAACATTTTCATCGGAGCTTTCATACTTCAGAGCTCCATCTCCCACTTTCTTCACACCTGTCAAGGAAAAGCTGTCATCTCCATAGGTTTTTTCTCCGGTCCATGCTTGCGGATCGGAGAAGAAGATGCGGAAGACATTTGCTCAAGATGTCTTTGCCAAACTATGGAATACTCCCGAAACATGGGAAGACAAAGAAACATGGCATAACTATATATATACCATGACACGAAACCACATATTCAACTTCCTCAAACATAAAGCCGTCGAACAAAAATACCAGCAGCAATCCGAACCCGAAGACTACAATTATTATAGTACCGATGACATCCATGACCAGCTATATGCCAAAGAACTGCAACTACTCATTAAACTTACTATAGACCGCATGCCCGAGCAAAGGCGAAAAGTATTCCTCATGAGCCGACAAGAAGATATGTCCCACACAGAAATTGCCGAACGGTTGGGAATCTCAATACGTACAGTAGAGCGTCACATTTATTTAGCGTTGGGAGAACTGAAAGAAGTCCTCTACTTATTTTTTTTCATATTTACCATTGAGTAGTCAATCTGTTTCAGTTGTGTTTATAAAGTAAACGCATCCCGCTGCTCCTTAACCGACATAAGTTAAGGCACCGATGCAGTAATCACCTTTTAAACCTAAGAAACAATAGTAATGAAAACTCTGAGACTCACTTATCAATTGATCGCAATCCCTGCGGCCTTCTCACTTAGTGCCTGCCACACACAATCCAGCCAGCAGCAACCTACTCCACCGAATATCATCTATATATTGGCAGACGACATGGGATATGGCGATATCAATGCATTTAATCCACACTCGCAGATTCCCACTCCAACATTAGATTCGATGGCATCCGCAGGAATTATGTTCACCGATGCCCATAGCAACTCTTCAGTCAGCACTCCCACACGTTACGGCACGCTAACCGGAAGATACGCTTTTCGTTCTTCACTTAAAAAAGGAGTCTTGACCGGCTATTCTTCCCCCCTGATTGAAAAAGGACGCGAAACAATTGCGTCATTCCTCAGCAACCAAGGCTACCAGACCGCCTGCATCGGGAAATGGCATCTCGGGCTCGACTGGGTAAAAAAGGATGCCAAGAAACCCCTCTTTACCGGCAACGAGTGGAATGTAGAGAACACGGACAATGTAGATTACACCGCTTATATAAGCGGAGGTCCCACAGACTGTGGCTTCGGCTATAGCTGCATCCTGCCCGCATCACTGGATATGCCCCCATACATATATATAGAAGACGGAAAAGTGACAGCTCCCGTAAACGGATATACGGAAGACTATCTCGAAAAAAAAGTAAGAGGTGCCCGCTATCGACATGGCGACGTGGCAGACGACTTCAATCATCAAGAATGCCTCTCCTACTTCACCCAAAAGTCAGAAGAATACATAGCCCGTGCCTCCAGGCAAGACACTCCCTATTTCCTCTATCTCGCACTGACAGCCCCCACGCCCCATGGTTGCCGGGAGAAGAATTCAAAGGACGCTCCACTGCCGGAGCTTACGGCGACTTTGTCTGTATGATAGACGAAACCGTACGCCGCATATACACAGCCGTAGAACGTGGCGGAAAGGCAGCCAACACATTAGTCATATTTACCTCGGACAACGGATCTATGTGGCTGGAAGAAGACATCGCACAAACCGGACATCGGGCAAACGGTGCGTGGAACGGTGCCAAGTCCGACCTATGGGAAGGTGGGCACCGAATACCACTACTCGCGACATGGCCCAATGTAATCATACCCGGAAGCCATTCAGGACATCTGATATGCTCCACCGATTTGTTCGCTACACTTGCCGACAT
>ENA-OQHL01000924-OQHL01000924.1-human-gut-metagenome-genome-assembly--contig:-NODE-924-length-17172-cov-4.111880_pt1 | contig 17172 bp, 17 predicted proteins | sample MGYA00242565_ERZ504723 | MGnify/ENA primary metagenome ERZ504723 (study PRJEB26092, sample SAMD00036211) | human gut metagenome | host: Homo sapiens | study: EMG produced TPA metagenomics assembly of... | reverse complement strand
TGATGAAATAGAAGGAAATGGGAAGCTGATGGAATTGATTGAGGAAATACGGGACGTTGTGCCGAGAAAATCGGTTTGACGGATGATTGGAAGCTTTCCGCCAGGGAGTGCCCTTACGCTCCGTTTTTCTCCATTGTTTCCGAGGCAGAAGCATATCACACATTTGATGGAAAGGATGTAAAAAAGGAGGAATGTGGATATTGTAAGCCGCTTGCTGTTTATGCAGAAAATGCACAAAACACACCCTGTTACGGGAACCGTCTGCATGTCAGCGGCAGCCCGGATTCCTGGCAGTATTGTTAACCAGCCCTGTCCGGCGGGGAAAGGAGAGCCGGAAATCATTCATAGGCCATCCCGCGGGGGTCATACCAGTGGTTTCGGAACTGGAAACAGACAAGGCATCGTATCGCCTGAAGACCGCGGCGATTCTAAGGACGGCCAGGACAATCATGGATGGACAGGTTTATTTACGCAAATCCTGTATCATATAAAAAAATTTAAGGAGGATAAAAACATGAGCAAGACAATTGCAACACAAATCGCGGAGGCAGCAGTAAACACCAAGTTTGAAAATCTTTCGGAGGACGCGGTCCTGCATGCAAAGACATTGACCCTGGATGTCCTGGCATCCATGGTAGGTACCCGGAATATTATTTCCAGTGAAATTGCACGGGAAATTGCAGAGGAGATGGGAGGACCGGAGGAGGCAACCATTGTGGGAGCCCCCAAAAAAAGGCAGCGGTTCCCAATGCAGCCTTTGCAAACGCCATTCAATGTTATGGATTTGACTTTGTGGATGACCATAACGAATCCAACGCACATCCATCTCCTGCAACCTATCCGGTCAGCCTGGCCCTGTGCGAGCATATGAAGAAAAGCGGAAAGGAGTTCATCGAAGCGGTTTCACTTGGAAATGAAGTGGTCTGCAGGATGGGCACCGCCTATCTGGGCGACATGTATTATCAGGGATTCCACCCCACCAGCACCTGCGGTACAATGGGCGCGGCTGTTTCCGCCGCAAAGCTGATGGGCCTTGACGTGCAGAAGACGATTTACGCCCAGGGAATTGCCGGCAGCATGGTTGCGGGCCTGATGGCATGGAATACGGAAGGCTCCTTTACAAAACGCCTGCAGGCAGGGCATCCGGCCATGAATGCGGTGATTGCAGCGCGCATGGCATCCAAGGGATATAATGGACCATCGGACATTTTTGAGAGTAAGGACGGCCTGCTTCACGCATATTCTTACTTAGATCACTATGATTCAAAGTTTATCACAGAGGGGCTTGGCGAGGAGTGGACCTTTGCCAAATCCAGCATCAAGGTTTATCCCTGCTGCCGTTATTCAGGAGGCCATATAGACGCCTGTCTGGAAATTGTCAATAAGTATCATCCGAATGCGGAAGATATTGAGAAGATTGATATCCGTACTGCTGTTATAGAAGCGGTTGATGAGTGTATAGCTGAAAATGTATTGTCGGAATTTCTAAAAAATCACAGGGAGGAAGTGATTACTGTGAGTATTTATGAATATGACGAGGAAGGACATCTTGAAATAGTTAAGGAGGAAGGACGCCAGTTAGGTATCGCTGAGGGTGAAAAACTAGGCATAATTAAAGGAGAAGAAAAGGAGCGTTCTAACGGAATAAAAGTGTTTATTAAATTATGTAAAGATATGAACCTATCAGATGAAGATACGATAAATAAACTTGTTGAAGATTACCAGCTATCCAGAGATGAAGCTATCAATGCTATAAAGAATTATTAATGAAAAACAACCCCACAATATGTGCATGGAATATAGTGTGGGGTTGTTTTTATATAATTTTTTAATAATCTGACTTAGCTGTTTTGATTATTTATTGTTATATCAGTTACTTAATAATCTAGTAGTAATATTCTAACTGATTACTGAAGAAGTGTAAGAACACCCTGATTAGACTGATTAGCCTGTGCAAGCATAGACTGTCCAGCCTGAGCTAAGATGTTGTTCTTGCTGTAGTTAACCATCTCTTCTGCCATATCTGTATCACGGATACGTGACTCAGCTGTCTGAAGGTTCTCAGAAGCTGTATCAAGGTTATTGATTGTATGCTCAAGTCTGTTCTGAACAGCACCCATCTTACCTCTTGAAGCAGATACCTTCTTGATAGCTGCATCAATAGCTGTTGTAGCTGTCTTAGCTGAATCCTGAGTACTTAAGTCAACGCTCTTTCCACCAACACCAAGTGCATCAGCACTCATATCATCAAGTGTAAAGCTCATTGTCTGACCTTCATTAGCACCAATCTGAAGTTCAATTCCCTTACCAGTATTAGCTGTACCAGCCTTTAAATTAATTGTAGTTTTTGCTCCATTATCTGGCTCAGCATCAATACCTGTCTTAGCTTTAATTAAAGCTGCCATAGTAGCTACATCTGCCTCTTCTACTTTACCAGCCACAGCAACCTTTACATAGTTAACATCTTTATAATCGTCACCTAAGCTTGCTGGATCATCTACATATGCGAACTTTTCACCATTAACTGTAAATATCTTATCTTCAATATTACCAGTACCTGTATATGAGCCTATTTCCTTTGTAATCTGTGAATAAGCATCTACGCCGATTGTTGATTCATCTGTCTTAACTGCTGCTGCATTATCCTGTGATAAAAGAATAGAATTAGCTGTCTTTCCTGCTTCCTTTGCTGTAAATTTCAGTTTACCATTTCCATCTGTACTAAAATCATATGAATCACCAAGGCTTGATTCCTTTAAAGCATCTGCAAATGCCTGTGCTGTATTTTCGGCACCATCCGCATTAGCTGCTGTCTTAGTATCTCCTGTAATTGTTACTTTAACTGTAGATGAATTACCATTCTTATCTATTACTGTAACTGCAAGTGTAGAGTCCTTTCCGCTTGCTAATGCATCAAAAGCATCAGCTGCTGTATTAACCTGTGTTGTAGCATCCACTTTAGTAAGTGCACTAGCAGCACTCTTGCTTACTGAAGCACTAACAGCACTACCTGAACGTGAACCATCAAGTAACTTCATAGTATTGAACTCTGTTGTTTCAGAGATTCTTGTCAATTCGCTCTGAAGCTGTTCAATTTCGTTCTGAACTGCTTCTCTATCGTCATCTGTCTCTGTACCATTTGAAGCCTGTACTGAAAGCTCTCTCATTCTCTGAAGAATTGAATGTGATTCATTTAAAGCACCTTCAGCTGTCTGGATAAGTGAGATACCATCCTGAGCATTAGTTGAAGCCTGATTAAGACCTCTGATCTGTCCTCTCATCTTCTCTGAGATAGAAAGTCCTGCTGCATCATCTGCTGCACGGTTAATTCTGTAACCTGATGATAACTTCTCTGTTGACTTTGACTGTGCAGATGAAACTCCGCTTAACATTCTGTTAGCATTCATAGCTGACATATTGTGTTGTACTACCATAGTGTGTACCTCCGTGTAAATATAATATTTGTTTGGGAATCCGTTCCCAACTCCCTTACCGGGAATGTATTAGAACTGTTGGCATCAGCCTTAACAGTTAATACGCATATATAATAAACAGCGTTACCATGCTAACCCTGTATATTATCCTGACTGATGTCATCTTTCCTATCTATAACCTGCTTATTCATCTTCTTATCTTCCCTTATAAGCCTGCGGATTTTGGAAAGTGTTTCCGGGGAAAGTCCGCGTTCCGCATAATATGGAGATATATAGCGGGACTCTTTCTTGTCCGAATTGGCGGTATTTCTTGCAAGAACTTTGCTTCTTACAATGTTGAGTTCTCTTGGGGCATCTATTAAAAGATGAATGTTCCCTTCTGAGCCTCCCGAATAGATAACCCTTACGTCATCACCAATGTTGATGTACTCGCCGGGTTTGATTGTTAGTTTTAACACATTAACCTCCTTGTATATGAATAGTCGCAGAGGATTGGACTATTCACATTTACTTCCTTGTTGATGCAACATTTTATATTAAAATGTTGCATTTATATATTGGAGGTATTGATTATTGAGTACAGCACAACCTATAAGAAGTAATGATGAATTAAATTTGTTTAAGGAATTTTATTTGAACAATAGACCGAATGTCAGAAACTATGCATTGATATGTATTGGGTTGAATTCTGCGTTGAGAATTAGTGATGTTTTGCAGTTAAGATGGGAAGATGTGTATGATTTTGAAAATGAACATTTTCTTAAACATATAATAATAATAGAAAAAAAGACTAATAAAGAGACCAGAATTGCAATTAATGACAATATAAAGCAGGGACTTGGTATGTATATGGATAGCTTATATAATATAAAAAAATGTGATTATATATTTAATGGGCAGAAAAAAGGTAAGCCACTGAGCCGTTCACAGGCTTTTAGAATTATTAAGAAAGCAGCTAATGAACTTCATATGGAAAGCGGGATAAGCTGTCATTCTATGAGAAAGACTTTTGGGTATTATGCCTGGAAATGTGGTACACCACCAGCAATATTAATGGATATATACAATCACTCTTCTTATGAAATAACAAGGAGATATTTAGGAATTAAGCAGGATGATAAAGACTCTGTATTTTTGAATATTAATCTATAATATTAATGATAATTTATATTAAATTAAATTAGTAAACAGGGTAAAGTATTTTAAATTGGTGACGATATATAGAATGTAAATAAGAATAGAATTATAAATTTTAATGCAACATTTTAATATAAAATGTTGCATTTTGTTTATTATAAGACATATTATATGACAGCAATAAGTTAATTAGTCATTAATTAAAGCTGAAATCAATAAAAATAGAAAAACTAATTCATATTTATTATACGAAATTAGTTTTTCTATTTCTGTATTTAATATTATATTATTTTATATCATTACTCCCGATTTCTCCTTGCTCTTGTTAACTGTAGCATTAAGTTTTCTGCAAGGTATGGCAACGACAAGTCCGATAAATAAGCATATACCTACATATATCAATAATGCAATAATACATTTCCAGTAATACCAGCTATATGTTCCACCGACACATTCTCTGAGGGCGTCCATAGCATAGGTGAATGGGAGGTATTTGTATATTGCCTGATATACAGTTGGAAGACATTGTATTGGGAATGTACCACCAGCACCGGCAACCTGAATAACCATAATAACTACAGCAACGGCTTCACCGACATTTTCAAAGGCAACTGTAAGTGAATATGTAATCATTGTAAATACGAATGAAGTAAATGATGCCGCTAACCAGAACTTAAATGGGTGAAGGCATTGTATTCCAATAAAGAATAAATCACCAAGTGTTATAAGTAATGCCTGTGCCTGTCCTATAAGGAAAAATGTTAAATATCTTCCAAAGAAAGCCTGAACAGAGGTAATATTGTATCCGCCAAAAGGATGAACCTTTACATGGATAATGGCAACTAATATTAATGCACCAACCCATATTGATAATACTGAGTAGAATGGTGACATAGCTGAGCCATAATTCTCAATTGGATACAAGTCAACTGTTCCGATAGTAACAGGAGCAGATATGAAAGATGCAAGTTCTTCTGTATTAAATGCGACGGCAGTCTGTAATAATGAATATGTACCACTGCTCTTAAAATCAACAAGCTTGGTTATTGAGTCTGATAACTGGCTCTCAAGGTTATGTACAAGCTCTAATGTATTAGCAATAGAACTGCCCATCTGGCTTATTGAATTATCAAAATCTGCAACATTGTATCCCATATCATCATATATTTCAGAGACAGAATTCATATATCCCTGAATTGTATTAATATCATTGGCAATATTAGCAAATATTGTTGAGTCTATAAGATTACTCTTTCCTATAGTATTATTCAATTCATTAAGAATTGCTTTTTCACTGTCAAATTTCACTGATAAATCTGGCGATATAGCTGCTGCAGTATCAGATGTTGACTGTGCTGTGCTTATTATATTGGAAACGGCAGTAAGCACGCTGTCAAATGTAGACACCTGTGTATTAACAACCTGTAATTTGGCTATTAATATATCTAATATTGAGTTGCCGCTTACATTTTCCTTATTAATATTATTACCATCAGAGTCTTTAATTGCACCTATATTATCAGCAATATCGGCAGATTTCATTATAGCTTCTGTAAGTGAGCTTATAAATGTAGCATTAACCTGTTGTTGTACTGCTGTCTTGGCTTTGTCTGTTATCTTAGGGGCAATGGCATTTTTCTTCTGGTTAGTATAATAGATAATCTCCGGATGTGTCATATTATCAGCTAAGAAGCTTACCATATCACGAGAGAAATCTTCAGGCATTATCAATGCTGCATAGTAATCTCCTGCCCATACACCCTCAATGGCTTCTTCTGACGTATCAGTAAATACCCAGCCGATAGTGTCATTGGTCTTAAGTGCTTCTATAATATTGGTGCTTATATTTACATTCATACCTGAAATATCAATTCCGGTATCATCATATGCTACAGCGACCTTTATGTTAGATGTTGAGTCAGAACCATAAGGGTCCCAGTTGGATAAAATGTTAAACCAGGCATATAATGATGGAAGAACAGAGAGTCCCATTACAACGACTAAAGCTACAACATTTCGCCCAATTCTTTTCCAGTCGTTAGCAAATACTCGAAATATATTTTTCATATTATTCTTCTGAACCTCCATTCTTGATATAATTCTTAGTAATATCTGATATGGCTTTCGCTGTATCAATAAGTGAGTCATCATACTCATTACCAACAATATCTTTAAGATTTTCGGTCATATTATAATCTTTATATTCAATGGCAATAAGATAGCCGCTTATAATAAATAAAGAAGCAATCCACATTACAAGAAATATAACTTTAGAGCTGTTTACAACAAATAAAAGGGTAAGGAATATAATGGGAATTACTAACATTGCTATTATTCCGTATTTAATTCTGTCTTTGTTACGTTTGTGTTCTCTATAGTAATAGTCTTTAATCATATCTACTGATTTCGCAGCAGTATCTATATTTACAGATATTTCATCTTTAATATCAGACATAAACTCCTCCTCATTCATCAATTAATCTACATAAGTTTAGTATCGTGCATACGGTGATGCATATAATGATTGAGCTTCATAAATGGCTTTCTTAGGAAAAGACCAAGGAATAAAGTACCTATAACAAATAGCATAAGCTGTCCCATAAGTATGAAGTAATCATATCTGTAGAAACCACTTACACATTCTCTTATGGCATTGATAGCATAAGGGAATGGGAAATATATATATACATTTCTAAAGAATGATGGTAACAGTTCAATAGGGTATGTACCACTTGAACCAGCAATCTGAATAACTACGAGAACAACGGCTAAAGCTTTACCGACATCACCAAACGAAAGTGTAAGTGTATATATAAGCAATGTAAATGCAAAGCTTACAAGTGATGCGGTAAGCATAAATATTCCTGGGTGCACACAGTATATTTTAAGTAAATATATATCACCAAGAACTGTTATAACTGCCTGAATCTGTCCCATAAGCCAGAATATTAAATATCGTCCGAAATATTTCTGTGTTAATGTAGCATTTTTAAATTCTTCCCTGTCATCAGGAGATGTCTTGATAAGTGCTGTAAGGAGAAGACCTCCAACCCATAAAGCAAGAGTTGTATAGAAAGGTGCTACTGCTGTTCCGTAATTAACAGCTTCGTATACATTTTCAGTTGTAACCTTAACAGGTGATGAGAAGAATTCGCCGTATTCAGATGAATCCTTGTCAAGAAGCTTCTGCATAAGCTCATACTTTCCATCGTCTTTTAATGCAGCAAGCTCTGTATTGGCTTTATCTAAAGTATTCTGTACATTGCCGATAAGTTCCCCCATAGTATCTAATGTGAAATTAACACTAGAAAGTGTACTGTCTACGCCATTAATAATAGTACTTATGGCAGAAAGGCTGTCTGAAGCAGATACAAGTGAGTCGTAGATAGAGTTGATGGAAGTCTTAAATAATTCACCAGATTTGCCAACTGAATCGTTAATACTTGATGTAAGTATGCTATTAAGTGAATTAATAGAGTTCTCACACTGTACAAGTGCATCATCCATATATGTAAATATGTTAGCAGGGTCAGCCTTAGAGTCTGTATACCACTGTGTAAATGTTGTCATATTCTGTGCGGCTGTCTTAAGAAGTGCAGGCATAAGGTCAAGTGAACTTATAAGACTGTCATATAAGAACTGGTTATTACCGCCGTTATCATTATCAATATCTTTGAAATGTTCAAGTATTGGTTTAAGGCTGTTATTAAACTCATTATTAGCATTAATAACTTCATTCATTAAACTGTTAAGTTCGCCAAGCTGTTTGATAATATCAAGCTTGGTAACAAGTGTGTGATTATTCTTATAGTCTGCAATCTTTCCGCGTAATGTTTCAATTTTGCCGGTGAGCTTAGTGTTAATATCAGTTAATCTGGTAAGAGATGCACTGATATTGGCAGTATAAGCATCAATTGCATTGTTAGCTGTATTCTTTGAAGCCTCAATATTCTCTTCTGACATATTACTCTGCATATCAGATACAAGTGCATCTGTCTTTTTAAGAGTATCTGAAAGGTTGTCATTACTTGCATTAAACATACTGATTGAAGCGTTGTATTCAGATAAGTTATTGCTTATATCCGTTAATTTATCTGATATGTCAGATAATACATTGGTCTTTGTAAGAGAAGCAGCATCAGTTGAATTAAGAATTGTAACTACAACTGTTTCAATAAATGTTTCATTAATAGTTTCCTGTAAAGTAGACTTTCCAGATTGTGTAATCTTGCTGGCAATAGCGTTCTTCTTGGCATTCTCATAATATGTAACAGAAGGAGTTTCCATATTATCATTAAGGAAATTAATCATTGAACGGCTGAAATTATCGCCGATTACTATTGCGGCGTAGTACTTGCCGCTTTTAACTCCGTCAATTGTACTTTCCATATCTTTTGTAAATGTCCAGCCGAGTTTGTCATTTTCTTTGAGGTTATCAATAATACTATTACCCATATTCTGATATTCGCCATCCATATCAAAACCAGTATCCTCAGAGTATACAGCAATCTTAATTGAAGCAGTATTAGCATAGGGATCCCAGTTAGAATAAATATTAAACCACGCATATAATGATGGAATAATACATAATCCTATGGCAATAATAAGTGCAAATATATTGCGGCATATGCCACGCAAATCTTTTATAAAAATACGCAGAATTGTACTCATATTCAATCTCCATTTACTATAATTTGACAGTTAATTATATCACTAGATATTAGGACATACAAGCTTCATAATTTTAAAAATCATATAAAAATCTCATAAAATTAATAAAGGCTCTGGACATTATTGTTATAGTAATGTCCGGAGCCTTTGTAAGCTTAATATGCTAAAGCTGATAATGAATATTTATTTAAATTGTATCAAGTGCTGCAGATATATCAGCAATCAAGTCTTTTTTATCTTCAAGTCCGCAGGAAATTCTTATAAGTCCTGCTGGAACACCAGCTTCTTTTAATTGTTCATCATTAAGCTGTCTGTGTGTGGATGTTGCAGGATTAAGACAGCATGTTCTTGCATCAGCAACGTGTGTTTCTATTGCAGCAAGCTTAAGGTTCTTTAAGAACTTTTCGGCTGCTTCTTTTCCACCTTTGATTTCAAAAGATACTACACCACAGCCACCTTTAGGCATATATTTTTTGGCTGTTTCATAATATTTATTACTTTTAAGACCAGGATAGCTGACATATTCAACTTTAGGATGATTTTCAAGAAATTCAGCTACTGCCTGTCCATTTTCAACGTGGCGTGGCATTCTTACATGAAGAGATTCAAGTCCAAGATTAAGGATAAAGGCATTTTGTGGGGATTGTATACATCCTAAATCTCTCATAAGCTGTGATGTACACTTTGTGATAAATGCACCCTCTTTTCCGAATTTTTCTGCGTAAGTAATTCCATGGTAACTTTCATCTGGTGTGCATAGTCCTGGATACATATCTGCATGTGCCATCCAGTCAAAATTACCAGAATCAACTATTGCACCTCCGACAGCAGCTCCATGACCATCCATATATTTAGTTGTTGAGTGAGTGACAATATCAGCACCCCATTCGATTGGTCTGCAATTAATAGGGGTTGGAAATGTATTATCTACAATAAGAGGGACATTATGTGTGTGTGCAACCTTTGCAAATTTCTCTATATCAAGAACTGTAAGAGCTGGATTGGCAATTGTCTCACCAAACATAGCTCTGGTATTATGTTTAAATGCTGCATTAAGTTCTTCTTCTGATGCATCAGGTGAAACAAATGTAACGTCTATTCCCATTTTCTTGAAAGTAACTGAAATAAGATTGAAAGTTCCACCATATATTGATGATGATGCAACGATATGACTGCCACATTCACATATATTAAAAAGAGCAAAGAAGTTAGCAGCCTGTCCAGATGATGTAAGCATTGCGGCTGTTCCACCTTCAAGGGCTGCTATTTTGGCAGCAACGTGATCATTGGTAGGATTCTGTAGTCTTGTATAGAAATATCCTGATGCTTCCAGGTCAAATAGCTTACCCATATCTTCGCTTGTATCATATTTAAAAGTTGTAGATTGGATAATAGGAATTTGACGAGGCTCACCATTCGATGGTGTATAACCAGCCTGAACACACTTAGTATTAATAGAATAATCTTTCATAATGACCTCCAGTGTAAATTATAGAATAATTAAATATTACTAATGTTATGTTATAAATAAATTACCCTATAATTCTACAGGATTATAGGGTAAAATGCAATAATTATTACTTTATGAAGTTAGTCTTAGCCTCTCTTTCAGTAGCCGGGAGTGCGACACCTGCATTTTTACCAGCTTCAATACACTTTAACATCCAAGCCATATTATGAGCTACGTTGCGCATTGTCTGTAAGCCTTCTAAATCCATAACGGCTTCGTTCTCATTGCGGCCATAGACGTTATTCCAGTATGTAGAGCTTACTACTGGCATCTGTGATATTCCATAATATTTATTTAATACGTCAAATGAAGCAACTGTTCCACCACGTCTTGCAACAGCTACGCTTGCGGCTGGTTTAAAAGCAAAGGTCTTAGAACTTGAATAAAATACTCTGTCTAAGAAAGAGAGAATTCTTCCACTTGGGTGGGCATAATATACAGGTGTTCCAAATACAAACGCATCAGCTTCTTTTGCCTTGGCAATGAATTCATTAACATTGTCCTTAGTATATGCACAACCATCAGGTGTACATTGGTTACAGCCAATACAATCTCTTACTGCATCTGCACCAATCTGGAATATTTCATAGTCAATTCCTTCATTATTAAGAGCTTTTCCAATCTCATTAAGTGCTGTAAATGTAGTTCCATTGATATGTGAACTACCGTTTAACATTAATACTTTCATTATCATATGCCTCCTGATTTAATATCTTTTATTTGTTTAAACAAGTGTATATATTTTAAGCTTAAAAAGAAAAATTCTCAATACCTTGCATAATATATTTGATTAATATACTATTATATGGTGTGAAAATTATTAATTATTATGGAAACATTGATTATTGTTTAAAGGGAGCGTTATTAATTTATGAAGAATTTAAAAGGAACTTTTATATTATTGCTTGCCGCATTTATATGGGGTACAGCATTTGTTGCACAGACAAGTGCTGGTGATAATATTGGAGCGTTTACATTTAATGCCTGTAGGAATATTATCGGGGCATTATTTTTATTTATTGTTATTGCAATATTAGATATGAGAAAATATTCTGATAGATATGATAATCCAAGTGAGAATAATTACAATATATATAAGAAGAACTACATTATTAATAAGAAAGATTATTTAACTGATGCGAATAAATGGCCTATAAAAGAAGGTGTTATATGCGGAATTCTACTTTGCATAGCGATGAATTTGCAGCAGATAGGGATTAATACATATCCTGATGGAGTTGCTGTATCAGGGAGAGCTGGATTTCTTACAGCGACTTATGTTGTTATGATTGCGATTGTTTCAGTATTTATGGGACAAAAGCTTCATAAGCTTACCATAATAGCTGCATTTGTGTGTATTGCGGGAATGTATCTTTTGTGTATTGCGGGTGGAATTAACGAAATATATGTTGCGGATATATTAGAGTTAATGTGTGCTGTTGCATTTACAATACATATGTTTACGGTAGATAAATATGATAAAGCAGATGGTGTTAAATTATCCTGTATACAATTCTTAACAAGTGGAATATTGTCAGGAATATTAATGCTTATATTTGATAAAGCAGACATTAACAGCATTATGAAAGCAATAATACCAATATTATATGCAGGTGTTATGTCAAGTGGAATTGCTTACACTTTTCAGATTATTGGGCAGAAATATGCCAAGCCATCAGTGACTGCCATTGTATTGAGCCTTGAGTCGGTATTTGCTGCACTTGCAGGCTGGATTTTATTAGGTGAACATTTAAGCACAAGGGAACTTACCGGCTGTATATTAGTATTCACAGCGGTCATTATTGCACAGATACCACAATTTGCTCATAACGTTGACGATAGTAAACAACAGGTCATAGAATAAAATTATTGAGATGCTCTCTCCTAAATAGCAAGTTTTAAGTATTTAACTTACCTTTTTAGAAGGGAGCTAATTATTTGTTAAATGATTATTATCATTACGTTTATTTGACAGATTTATTGCTGTCTTCTGATTTTTCTGATTCGTCTGCTTTTTTAGCTTCATCTGCATACTGTTTTTTAAGTTTTTCTGATTTAAATTTATAAATGAGCAGTCCGGTTGGAAATGGAAGTACTGCAATTATAAATAAAAGCACTATTATCATTATTACTTTAGTTTCACTCATATGCACTCCTAATGTATTAATAGCTTTAATTTGATCAATTATAAAGTAAAGTTAGTGCCAAAAGTAAATCCGGCACTAACGTATATTGTTATGAATTAGATTGTTTTTGATTTACAATATATTTGATAAGAATAATTGTAAGAGTCATAAGCACAATACCTATAATTAAAGGAACTACAGGATTGTGTATGAAACCAGCAATTATATATGTTATAAATGATACTGCGGCAACAACAACTACATAAGGAAGTTGTGTCGATACATGGTTCATATGGTTACACTGTGCACCAGCCGATGCCATAATAGTTGTATCTGATATAGGTGAACAGTGGTCGCCGCATACAGCACCTGCCATACAAGCAGATATAGATATAATCATCATAGTATTATCAGTTCCAGAAAACGTATTAACAACAATAGGTATAAGAATACCGAATGTACCCCAGCTTGTTCCGGTTGCAAATGCAAGGAATATCGCTACAAGGAATATAATGGCTGGAAGGAAATTAAGCAGGCTTCCAGAAGCACCATTTACAAGACCTGCTACATATTCTTTAGCACCTAAGCTGTCTGTCATACTCTTGAGTGTCCATGCAAAAGTAAGGATAAGGATTGCTGGAACCATAGCTTTAAAACCTTCTGGTATGCAGGCAAATGATTCTTTAAATGGAAGAACTTTTCTTACAGCATAGAAGAATACAGTAATTACCATTGCAAAGAAGCTTCCAAGCATTAGTCCTACAGGAGCATCGCAATCAGAAAATGCTTCTATAAATGGCGTTCCGCTAAAGAAACCGCCTGTATATATCATACCTATAACACAGCATATAATTAATGAAACAATAGGAAATACAAGGTCAATAACCTTGCCGTTGCCTTTTATTACATCAGGATTAGCATTAGCATATGGCCTGTCAGGTGTTGTATACAAGTCACCCTTAGCAGCATTATCTTCGTGAAGCTTCATAGTACCAAAATCCACTTTTAATATTACAAACATAAGTAATGCGAATATTGTAAGCAATGCATAATAATTATAAGGAATAGATTTCATAAATACAGAAAATCCGTCCTCACTTTCAACAAAGCCTGTTACAGCGGCAGCCCATGATGAAATAGGTGCTATTATACATATAGGTGCTGCTGTTGCATCTATAATATAAGCAAGCTTTGCTCTTGAAATCTGGTGGCTGTCAGTTACAGGGCGCATAACACTTCCAACTGTAAGACAGTTAAAATAGTCGTCAATAAATATAAGTGCACCAAGAAGAATAGATACTAACTGAGCACCCGTTCTTGTCTTTATTCTTTTGGAAGCCCATTCGCCAAATGCACTTGAACCTCCTGCTCTGTTCATCATACATACCATTATTCCAAGAATTACAAGAAATATAAGTATTCCAATGTTAGCAGGATCAGATAACACACCTACAAGTCCATCATTAAATATATGTGTAACAGAAGTTTCAAAGCTAAATGTGCAGTAAACAATCCGCCATAGAATAGTCCGCCAATTACAATACCTATAAAAAGTGAACTATATACTTCCTTAGTAATAAGAGCAAGTATAATGGCTACCAGAGGTGGTACTAATGACCAGAAAGTAGCATATAATACCGGAATGTATTCTGTAAGTTCGTTCATTAATGTATCTCCTATCTGAATGTAATTGTGTTATCAGCGGCATTCATACTTTCAACGATTGCAAGTGATTCAAGCTGATAACCTTTTTCCCTTATAATCTTTCCACCCTGCTGGAAACCCTTTTCAATCGCAATACCGATACCTTCAACGGTTGCACCTGCACTTTCAACAAGGTTAGTAAGACCAAGTAATGCACATCCATTTGCAAGGAAATCATCAATAATAAGAATATGATCCTCTGGAGATAAGAACTTTTTTGAAACAATCACATCGTATATTTTTACTATGTGTAAATGACTGGATTTTAGTGCTGAAGTTATTATCATCAAGGTTAATACTTTTAGACTTCTTGGCAAATACAACAGGTACATCAAATTCTCTTGCAACGATAGCGGCAATACCGATACCACTTGCCTCAATTGTAAGGATTTTATTAATCTTCTTATCAGCAAATAGTCTTTTCCATTCCTTAGCCATTTCCTCGAAAAGTTTAATATCCATCTGGTGGTTAATGAAGCTGTCAACCTTAAGTACATTTCCTTCTCTTATAATTCCATCTTTTCTTATACGATCTTCTAATAATTTCATAATAGACCTCCGTTTTTTTTATAAGTAATATCCAATATCAAATTGAAATTAAGTTGTTGTATGTTCTACTGTTGTTTTGATTTGCGTCCTGTAAGCAGTGCTATAAGATATATTATAACAACAAGTAACACAGAAAAACACATCCAGCCGATGAATATGCTTAAAGGCTGTTTGCAAAAAGTATCATAGTAGCCTTTAATATAAACAATTGTAATTATCAAAGGTAAGATATATGCCATATATTTTCGAAACCATAATGGAAGCTTTATTCCTTCTCCAGTATTAGCCTCTTTAACAAAGCTATCAAATCCCCATCCGTTTTTTCTTGTACAGAAAAGAACTATAACAAGGCTTCCTAAAGGAAGAAGGTTGTAGGATACAAGGAAATCTTCCAGATCCATAATTGTTGTACCTGCACCTATAGGCTGTATACCTGAAAGCAGGTTATATCCAAGAATTGCAGGAATTGATAATACAGTAATAGCTATAATATTAATACCTACGGCTTTGGTTCGCTTACATTCTGTTATATCCATCCACATAGCTACGATTTCTTCAAACACAGCGATAATTGTAGATAAAGCTGCAAATGACATAAATAAAAAGAACATAAAGCCCCATATTCTTCCGCCAGTCATATTATTAAATACATTAGGAAGAGTTATAAATAATAATGAAGGACCACTGTCAGGGTTTACTCCGTATGCAAAGCAGGCAGGGATAATTATAAATCCAGCCATTAAAGCAACAAATGTATCTAGAAGTACAATGCTTACCGCCTCACCTGTAAGTGAACGCTTCTTATCAAGGTAACTGCCGAAAATCTCCATAGCACCGATACCTATACTTAAAGTGAAAAATGCGTGTGTCATAGCAGCAAATATGGCTTCGCCAATACCTGACTGATTAACTAAGCTTATATTAGGTACAAGATAGAACTTAATACCAACAGAAGCATTAGGAAGAACAAATGAATGAACTGCAAGAATTACCATAAGTCCTAAAAGAAGCGACATCATAACCTTTGTAATTCGTTCAACACCATTTTTAAGTCCAAGTGCACATACGCCAAATGATAAAATAATGGCGATAAATGAAAATGTAAACATTATTCCAGGCTGTGATAACAGACCATTAAATGTAGCTGTGATTTCTGAACTATTAAGACCAGAAAGCTTACCGGATAATTCAAGAAATGCATAATAAATCATCCAGCCTCCGACCATAGTATAGAACATCATAAGAAGATACGAACCAATTATGCTCATCCATTTAAGACGATGCCATTTCGTGCCTTTCTGTTCAAGTACATCAAATGCTTTTCCCATACCTTTGCGGCTTGCTCGTCCAACTGAGAATTCACATATAAGAATAGGGAGTCCAAGAAGTGCTAAAAATATAAGGTACATAACTATAAAAGCTGCCCCTCCGTACATTCCACATATGTATGGAAACTTCCATACATTACCAAGGCCGATAGCACAGCCTGCTGATACAAGAATAAAACCTATTCTTGAACCAAATTGTTCTCTTTCTTTCATAAATTAATAAGTTCCTTTTCTATTATAATAAATCAATGAAATCAGGTTATCTGCTATTAACTAATAATACACAACCCATATAAAATTCATTATATAATATAAATAAAAAATAGTCACGAACAAAATTCATAAACCAGTCAAAAATGTTGCTAATACAGAAATAAATAATAGTCACCCCCGTGTGTTATGCGAGATGGGTGTCAAGAGGTCAGGTGGACCTCTGTTCTGACACGACCGAGGGGCGCTTTAGCGTTCCGAGAAATCGAAGCCAAACTGTGAAGCAGTTGGGTTTCGAGAAGTGCCCCGCACTTCCCGGATGACAAAAAAGGACTTCCCATTCGGAAGTCCTTTTTGTTGTCTTACAGAGCGCGAGACGGGGATCGAACCCGCGACCCCCTCCTTGGCAAGGAGGTGCTCCACCACTGAGCCACTCGCGCATATTGTATTGTGTGTTTCGATTTATTTCTCGTGAACACAAGTGATATAATACACGTTAATAT
>ENA-OQHL01000923-OQHL01000923.1-human-gut-metagenome-genome-assembly--contig:-NODE-923-length-17178-cov-3.269955_pt1 | contig 17178 bp, 15 predicted proteins | sample MGYA00242565_ERZ504723 | MGnify/ENA primary metagenome ERZ504723 (study PRJEB26092, sample SAMD00036211) | human gut metagenome | host: Homo sapiens | study: EMG produced TPA metagenomics assembly of... | reverse complement strand
CGGAGGGACGAGATATATCCGTAATGTTGGATTATTCAAAACATTTTCATACCTTGCATATAAAAGGCGGCGTCACAAATTGAAGGGGAACGAAGAACTTCGCCCTATGAGTCTGGCGGATTATACCGTCAACGTCGTTATGGATGAGAGAAGACAGAAACCGGTTGCGTTTCCGCTTTGTGCCGGTTGTACCTGTGCATTCTTATCGGCAATTTTAAATTACGTTCATTTCCGGATGTGGCCTTAACCATGAAAGGAAAGAAATATATGAAAAAAGGAGGGCAGGAGGGTTTCAACTGAATATTAGAAAAGCATTTTAAAAGAACGGGAGGAGATGACTCAGATGAAAAAAACTCGTATTTTGACAGCATTAATATTGTCAGCGACGATGGGATTGACAGCCTGTGGTGGCGGGGATTCTTCCAAAGAGACGTCAAATAAGGAAAAGTCTTCGGACGGGGAGAAAGTATTGAAAACATATTTTTCTGATACTCCGCAGACTTTGAATCCGCATACAACGGCAGACAATTATGAACTTTTGCTCGATATGAGTGCAACCTTGTACAGAGAGGTGTGGGACGAAGAAACAGGAGCCAAGACGTATGTGGCATCTTTGGCGGACGGGGATCCGGTCTGCAATGATGATGAGCATAAAGTCTGGACGATCAAAGTAAAAGACGGATACACCTTTGCGGACGGAACCGAGATCAATGCTGAGACGGTAGAATACAGTATTAAGATGTTGAATGATCCGAAGCTTGCGAATCGAAATGTTAACGCGACCAATTTTGAAAACGGAGATGCATACCTGAAAGGGGAGTGTGACTGGGAAGAAGTGGGATTTCAGGCAGTGGATGAGAACACATTGGAAGTAACATATGCAAAGAATTATGAGCCGGAAAGTGAAAAGGACGTAAAAGATCTGTTCTGCTTCGTAGGGACGGCGCTTGTAAAACCAGAACTTTATGAATCCTGTCTGAATGAGAATAAGACAGAATGTTCCTACGGCTCCAGCCTGGAAACATTTATGGCGTCAGCGCTGTATGAGCCAACTTCTCTGATTCAGGGGCAGTATCTGGAACTGACCAGAAGAACAGATGGAAAGGCGCCTCTGGAGGATGTCTTTACACCAGATAAAGTGGAATATCAGGCGATTACAGACGCGAACACAATCGTACAGATGTTTGAAAAAGGTGAGCTTGACGCGGTTGTCGCAAACCAGCCGGCATACGATGAATACGATGGTGCACGTTATGTTTATACCATCGATAATTACGGAATTTACCTGAATTCTGAGACGCCAACCTGTACGGCGCTAAAGGATGTGAATCTGCGCTATGCGCTTTATTGGGGACTTGACAGAGAGACAGTTGTAAAAGCAGTATATCCGACCGCGCTTCCAAGTGCCTATATGTATGTACCGTTCTCTACCATGCCGGACCCGGCGGACAAAGACAACAAGACGGTCGTATACCATGATACTAAGGAAGCAAAAGCAATTCGTATGGATGGACATGAAGTGACACAGGAAGGATATGATCCGGATCTGGCAAAAGAATACTTTGACAAGGCATATCAGGCGAACGGAAATCAGAAAATTACGATTCAGGCGATCTACGCGGACAGCAGTGACGTCACAAAGACCTGGGCGGAGGCCATTCAGTCTGCTTACCAGGATCTTTTTGGAGAGGACAAGATTGCAATCGAGCTTCAGGCAACGCCATCAGCAATTATTTATGAAGAAATTGCGAGAGATAAGATGAACTACGATATGTGCTTGAGCTGTGGATGGGGAAATACTTATGACGCGCCTTGGAACAATACCAACTGGGTATACAGCGGGCCATACGTTTACAATACTCAGTACTGTGTGATTGCGGATGACAATCTGGCCGCACAGTGGGATGACCTTTTCTATAAATGTGCGATGTATGACTACAGATGGGATGCGCAGAAGAAACTGGAAGCAACAGCGAAGATGGAAGAGATTCTTTATAACGACTGTAGTTTCATTCCGGCTTACTCCGGAGGCAGCCGCTATTTCTTCAGCGAGAAGATTACTCCTCTGATGGATGAGGGAGATCCAGAACTGAAATTCTGTCTGATGCAGGCAAAATTCAACTAATATATCACACAAATGCCGCCAAAGGGCCATGCTTTTGGCGGCATACTTTAGAAAGAGGGATACCAGATGGTTAAATACGTTATACAGAGACTTATAGCGGCGTTCTTCACGTTCGTTGTGATTCTGATTGTAGTTTTCTTTGTACTTCACTCTATGCCGGGTGATATCATTGACTTTTCTCCGAAACTGGATCCGGCGATCCGGGAGATGATCATGGATAAATATCATCTGAACGATTCGCTGATCGAGCAGTTTCAATATACAATGGCCGATTACCTGCATTTTGATTTTGGGTACTCATTGAAAGTAAGACCGGGCGTGCCAGTATTCCAGTGCGTTCTGGAGAGACTTCCGGTTACAATTCAGCTTAACTATTTTGCGGCCTTTTTTATTTTGCCGTTTGGACTGTTCTTTGGAATTACAATGGCAATCAAAAAAGATACGATCTACGATCATATCGCGGGAAGTTTTGTCATTCTGCTGATCTCAGTTCCATCCTTTGTACTTGCGGCTCTGATGCAGTACTTCTTAGGCTATAAGCTTGGATGGTTTCCGCTTGTGCTGGAGACAGAAGAGTCATTGAGCTGGTCGAAATTCTACTCTATGATTCTGCCGATTATGGCACTAGGCTTCGGTGGAATCGCAAGTATTGCCAGAACACTAAGAGCAGAACTTGCGGAAGTGCTGACAATGGACTTTATGCTCCTGGCACGGGCAAAGGGACTGAATTATCGTCAGACGATTTTACGCCATGCACTGCGTAATTCCTGTGTCCCACTTGCCAGTACTTTCCTGTATCTGTTTCTGGGAGTGCTTTCCAGTTCTCTTGTGATCGAACAGATCTTTGGAGTTCCGGGGCTTAGTAAAACACTGCTGCAATCCATCAATGGGAAAGATCATTGGCTGACGATGGGAATTGTAATCTTTTATGTGCTGATTGGTCTTCTAATGGCCATACTTGCGGATCTGTCCTATGGAGTTGTGGATCCTCGTATCCGGATGGGAGGGAAAAAAGATGACTGATAGAAAGATATGTATGGAAGATGGTACACCTCTGAGCGAGGAGCTGATCCACATCGAAAAACCGGAATTTGAACTGGTTCAGAGAGAGCAGGAGATCAGGGATGTGGAATTTAAGACGGAGGCTGTCTCCTACGGAAAAGACGTGTTCCGCAGATTTTTAAGAAGCAAGACGACTGTCGTAGCGGCATGTATTACCTTGTTTATTATTTTGATGGGAATTGTGGGACCGTATATCAGTCCGTACAATTATTTGGAACAAAACGTGGAATTAAAAAATATGCCGCCCCGCATCCAGGGACTGGAGAAACTTGGTATTTTTGACGGCAGTGAAGTGATTGAAGTAAAGAAAGACAATCTTTCTGAGTATGAGGACTGTATCATCAAGAATCTTGGTACGGTGACGGACAAATCCGCATTCGGAACTGTGGAGATGGAACGGATCAAAATCAACATGTACAAATACAAAGGGGCGGATGACGTCTACTATTGGTTCGGATCAGACAATCTTGGCCGGGATCTGTTCTCGAGACTGTGGCAAGGTACAAGAGTATCTCTCATTCTTGCCTTTGCCGTTGTAGCAATCAATCTGACAGTTGGGCTGATTGTAGGTGCTATCTGCGGATACTACGGGGGATGGGTGGATCTGATTATCCAGCGGCTCATGGATGTTATCTGGAATATTCCATCCCTGCCGCTTACGATTCTTCTGATTATGCTGTTTGGTTCTGGGATTCTGCCGTTGATGCTTGTGTTCTGTCTGACAGGATGGATGGGAATGGCAAATGGAGTGCGAATGCAGTTTTACCGGTATAAAAATAAGGAGTATGTCCTTGCGGCAAGGACGATGGGAGCAAGTGATGTGCGGATCATGCTCCGCCATGTACTTCCGAATGCGGTAGGAACCATTATTACACAGTGTGCGTTGTCCGTACCAAGTGTTGTATTCCAGGAAGCAGGACTTTCTTACCTGGGACTTGGTGTGCAGGCGCCGAATCCATCCATCGGTATGCTGTTGTCAGATGGACAGAAAGCACTTCTGGACTATCCGTTTATGATTGTGTCGCCTGGTATTGTTATTGTATTTTTGATGCTGGCATTCAATCTCCTTGGGAACGGCCTTCGGGATGCTTTCAATCCAACGCTCAGGCAATAATGAAGGATGAGATCAGATCAGAAAGGACAGGAAATGAGCTATGAATGAGGAGAAAGAAAAAGTACTGGAAGTCAAAGATCTGACAGTTTCCTTTCAGACCTATGCGGGGAAAGTGCAGGCTGTCAGAAAAAGCAGCTTTGATCTGTATAAAAAAGAGACGCTGGCGATTGTAGGAGAGTCCGGTTCGGGGAAATCAGTTACCGTAAAAACACTGATGGGACTCCTGGGAAGGACGGCTGTCATTGAGAATGGTACCGTTATGTATAAAGGGAAGAAACCTGACAAAGTTTACGGAAAAAGACTGGGAAAAAAATCAGGGGGAAGAGATATTGCGATGATTTTCCAGGATCCGCTGTCCTCCTTAAACCCGATTAAGAAAATCGGGAAGCAGATTTCAGAAATTTTCACGGTGCTTCATAAGATGCCGAAGGCGGAAGCCAAGGAGCAGACTTTGGAGCTGATGAAAGCAGTCGGAATTCCGGAACCGGAAAAGAGGTACAATCAGTATCCGTTTCATTTTTCAGGAGGAATGCGCCAGCGTATTGTAATTGCGATTGCGCTTGCATCTAATCCGGATATCCTGATCTGCGACGAACCGACTACGGCTCTGGACGTGACGATCCAGGCACAGGTGCTGGCGTTGATCGGACATCTGAAAGAAAAGAAAGATGTATCTACGATCTTTATTACGCATGACCTTGGAGTCGTGGCTCATGTAGCGGACCGTATCGCTGTGATGTATGCAGGTAAAATTGTAGAATATGGTACTGCGGAAGACATCTTCTATGATCCGCTTCATCCTTATACATGGAGCCTCCTGGCGTCCATGCCGGATACCAACTTAAAAGCCGGAGAAGAGTTGAGCGCCCTTCACGGAACTCCGCCGAACATGTTATTTCCGCCGAAAGGCGATGCCTTTGCGGAGAGAAATCCGTGGGCTGTCGCCATCGATTTTGAGAAAGAGCCTCCAATGTTCAAGGTAAGCGACACGCATTATGCGGCTACATGGTTGCTTCATCCAAACGCACCGAAGGTAAACCGTCCGGAGGTGCTGGAGAGAAGAATCGCAAACAGCATCAAGCGGAGGGAGGGAAAAGTAAATGGCTGATAAGGAGATCGTATTGGATGTGCGTCATCTACAGCAGTATTTTTCCAATGGAATTGGAAAGAACAAGGTTGTGGTAAAAGCGGTAGATGATGTCAGTTTCCAGATTCCGAAAGGAGAGACATTCGGACTTGTAGGAGAGTCCGGATGTGGTAAGACGACAACAGGAAGGACGATTATCCGGCTGTATAAACCGACCGGAGGTGAAGTCTATTATAAAGGCAAGCTGATTTCCGGTAAACTAAGCCATGAGGAGAAAATCGCCGTTCATCAGGGAATCCAGATGATTTTCCAGGATCCGATCTCCTCCTTGAACCCACGTATGACAATTCAGGAGATTATCGGAGAAGGACTGCTGATTAATAAACTTGTAAAAAATGATACCGAATTGAGAAAACGTTGCGAAGAGATGATTGAGCTGGTCGGGCTGACAAAAGACCATCTGAGTCGGTATCCGCATGAGTTCTCAGGAGGACAAAGACAGAGAATTGGTATTGCAAGAGTGCTGGCCTCCAATCCGGGACTGATCATTGCGGATGAACCGGTATCCGCTCTGGACGTATCGATCCAGGCGCAAGTGCTGAATCTTCTGAACAAACTGAAACGGGAGCTGGGGCTTACGATTCTGTTCATCGCCCACGACCTTTCCGTCGTAAAATATTTCTCGGACTATATCGGCGTGATGAACAAGGGTCGGCTCGTAGAGCAGGGAACTCCGGAGGAGATTTACAGTCATCCGATTCATCCGTATACGAAAGCCCTTCTGTCGGCGATTCCGGTTCCGGACCCGGCCTACGAAAAGTGGAGAGGGTATGTGACCTATGATCCGTCGGTACACGATTACAGTGTGGAAAAGCCGTCCATGCATCATGTAGAGGGAAGACATTATGTTTACTTGTCTGACTCGGAAATGGTAAAATATATAAAATAAAATGTGATTGTCAAGGAGGGCAAGAGGATGAAATCAGAATATGTACGTAAGTACCGGGAGATGGACAGAGATTGTGCGCTGCTTTCCCGGTATCAGACCCAGGAGGGCGAGGAACGTCAGGGTCTTTTTATTCCTGACGATGAAAGGATGTCCAGGCTTTGGGGGCGCTGGGAGCAACTGAATGAGGGTGTGGAGAAACTGGAAGAGCCGGATGCGGTCTTTTCGCTGGTAAAGCACCATTTCCAGGATTTTCTGGAATCCTTTGCGTATACGTTGCGTGATACGCAGGAGCATCCGGAATATACATATCTTTCTCTGCACTGGGAAATTGAAAACGTATCCCGCCTGAATCGTCATCCGGATCAAGAGCGGTGTGAAGAGCTGACAAAGAGTTTAAAAGAGCGCTGCGAGAGCAGAGAAGAGTTCTTGAATCTGATCAGAAGCAGACATTCCCAAGAGGAGCTCTCCCATATCGCGGGAGAGTTTGTCCGGGAGAGCCGGATGGTAGAGGAGTACCGGGCGGATCTGAAAAAGTTTTTTCCAACATTTTCTGACGAACAGATGGAGAGTGTCAAAGGGGCCCTTGAGGAGATCCGGGTTGTGCTTTCTTCTATGGCAGGTGAGCTTACGGACGGCGTCGAAAAGCAGGAAGAGAGAAAAAAACGATGATTTAAATGTGACCGTGAAGATGAAAGAAGAAGATTACCGAACATTACTTCAGAAACGGTACGGCGTCTCTCTGGATGAGTTGCTGTCCTGGTACAAAGAGGAAATGGATCGGACACGTAATGAAGTGTTTGCCATTGCCGCAAAACTGGATATTCCGGAACCTGCGCCGAAGACAATGCAGGAGGTCAATGAGATGCTGTTTCGTTATGAGGGTCCATGCGACAGTCCGCAAGAGATGCTTGAGCGTGCAAATGAATATCTGAAACGGACGAGGGCGCTGGCCCATGAGTACGTCCGACTGCCGGAGGATGAGAGCTGCCGCTGTGTGGCGGTGCCGGAGAGCTGCAAAGATTCCTATCCGTGGGGCGGCTATGAGGGAGGAGATTTTTCTATCCGGCCGATCCGTGGCCAGATGTTCTTAAACACATATAATTACAAGAATGTCACAGACGGATGGATCAAGCTCAATTCTCTTCACGAGGCATATCCCGGCCATCATGTACAGTATGTGCGGGCAGCGGTGGACGAAACGCCGGAGACAGTGAAGATCGGCGCCAAGCTTGTGCCGCTTCTGGAGGGGACCTGCCTTCGGACAGAGCGTGCGTTTGAATTCCTGTTTGGGGAAGATCCATTCTTCCCTCTGTTTGTCGCCTACCGGCGCCACCACGCATCTGTGCGGATTTGTGCGGATCTGATGCTCTTTTATTTTGGAGTATCGCTGGAAGAGGTGGTGAAGCTTTATGAGACGGAGCTTGGCTTTGAAAGGGGAACAGCCAGAGGACAGGTGCAGGCACAGCAGAATTCACCTGGATACTTTACCTGCTATTATTATGGTATGAAGAAAATCTGTGGGTGGGAGAAGGAATATGGATTTTCCAAAAAGGATTTTACGGAGCTTCTCTTCTCCGCAGGGTATATCAGTATGGAACGCTTTGGCGAACTTGTAAGGCTTACGCCGGAAGAAAGAGAGCGTTATTTCCATGAGTTTTCCAGTCTCCTGGAAGAAAAGCAGGGGTAGAAGAAAGGATGGGGAAGATGAAACGGTTTGTAGACATGGAATATCAAAGACCGGATTTTGAGGCGGAGAAGGCCGCCCGCAGACAGTATGTGGAGCAGATTGAACAGGCGAAAAGTAAGGAAGAGCTGGTGGATGTCATCGTAAAGGAAGACGAGCGTAGTCGGATGATGTGGACGATGTACGATCTGGCCTATATTCGGAACACGATTGATACGACAGATCCGTTTTATGAGCAGGAGATGTCCAACTTTTACAAAGAGATCGGGGAACTGTCTCTTCTGGGACAGCAGGCAGAGGAAGCGGTTCTCCGCTCCCCGTATAAAAGCGGTATCGAGGAGAAATTTGGCCCGCTGCCTCTTCGGGACATGGAGACAGGATTAAAACTGATGTCACCGAACGTGGTGGAAGATTTGACGGAGGAATCCAGACTGTGCCAGGAATATAACCGGCTCGTATCTTCCTGTACCGCTGAATTTCATGGTGAGACCTGCACCTTCTCCACACTGTCCAAATACATGCAGAACGTAGACCGCAGCGTACGAAAAGAATCATTCCAGGTGTGGGCGTCCATGTATGAAGGTATTGGGGATCGTCTGGATGACATTTATGAGAGGATGGTCGCAGTACGTAGCCGTATTGCGGAAAAACTGGGATTTGACAGCTATATTTCCTATATTTATACACGCTTCGGGCGCTATGATTACGGTCCGGAGGACGTCAAAAAGTTCCGGGGCTATGTGAAAGATCAGATTGTTCCGGTCTGCGAACGGCTCTTTAAGGAACAGGCTGAGAGTCTGGGGCTTTCGGCCGTGACATTCTACGATGAACAGTTAAAGCATCCGGACGGAAATGCGGCTCCGACAGGGACAAAAGGGGAAATGCTAAAGAGCGCCAAGGAAATGTACCATGAACTTTCCAAGGAAACGGGAGAATTTTTCGATTTTATGCTGGAACATGAAATGTTTGACCTGGACAGTAAACCGGGCAAACAGCCGGGTGGATACTGTTCTTTTCTTCCAGGAGTGAAATCGCCGTTCATTTTCGCGAACTTTAATGGGACGAGCGCAGACGTGGACGTGCTGACTCACGAAATGGGGCACGCCTTTGAGGCGTATACGGCAAGCCGGATTTATCCGCTTTCTTCTATGACATGGGCGTCCAGTGAGACAAATGAGATACACTCCATGTCCATGGAATTTCTGACCTACCCGTGGATGGAAAAATTCTTTGGGGACAAGGTCGGATTGTACCGAAAGGATCATCTGATCCAGGCATTGGAGGCTGTTCCGTTTATGGTGACGGTGGACGAATTTCAACACCGTGTTTTTGAGGAAAAACCGGATGCGGCAGGACGAAAAAAGATCTGGCATGAGCTGGAGCAAACGTATATGCCATGGAGAGATTATGACGGCAACGCGTTCTTTGAAGCCGGTGGATACTGGATGCAAAGGCAACATATTTTTATCAACCCATTTTACTATGTAGACTATGCGCTGGCACAGATGGGAGCTTTCCATTTCTACCGTATGATGGATGAAGACCCCAAGACGGCCTGGGAGGAATATTACAGGCTTTGCCGTTCGGGCGGAAGCCGCGGCTATTTTGAAACCCTGGAGTACTCAGGAATCGGAAATCCGTTCTGCGAGGAAACAATCCGGGGAATCATGGAATTTTTACAGTCAAAACTTTTCTAATAAATAAATACCTCACAAGACAAACCCTGCCATAACCCAGGTTCCGTAAGGGCCCGGTGGCGGGGTTTTGTCATTGCCGACCGTCCCTTAACTTGCGTATACTCCGGTGGCAGAGTATAATAATCTTCAGAGTAATCCGGCAAGGATACAGGAAGGAGAAAGGAAGATGCTGCATAAGATCAGTCTATATTATTTCAGTCCTACAGGAGGGACGAAAAAAGCGGGGGAGACGTTTTGCCAAGAGATGGCAGGAAAGGTAGAAGTGATTGATCTGGGGTGCCGAAGCAGACAGTGAGAGAACCGGAGGGAGAGGTCGTCGTCTTTGCTGCTCCGGTGTTTGGAGGCAGAATTCCCAAACTGGTGACAGACAAGATCAGGAAGCTTCATGGAAACGGGAAACGGGCGGTGACTCTGGCAGTGTACGGAACCCGTGCTTATGAAGACGCGCTTCTGGAACTTAACCGGGCCGTAGAAGGGCAGGGATTTCAGGTGGCTGCGTCTGCGGGCACTGATTGCCCGACACTCGATTGTGCCGGAGGTCGGAGCCGGAAGGCCTGACGAAAAAGACCAGGAAGAGATCCGGGATTTTGCAAAGAGCGTACTGGAGAAGCTGAGGACGTCCTTTCAAGGTACAGTTAAGGTTCCGGGCAATGATCCTTATAAAGAAGCAATGAATATGCCGGCTACGCCGATCTCTCTTCCAGTGTGCAATCAATGCAAAAGATGTGTTTCCATCTGTCCTGCAGAAGCAATTTCTATCTCGGACGGGATGGTGACTACCGACACGGAAGCATGTATTCTGTGTATGGCATGTACAGTGGCTTGTCCGCAAGGAGCACGGATTCTTCCACCGCCATTGCAGGAGCAGATGAACGAGAAGCTTAGGGCCTTGAAACAGTCCGCAGGAGAATGAATTTTATTTATAATAGGGGGGGAGACATGTTAAAAGAACTGGTGGAAAAGAAACATTACCGATTTGTGGAGGGAGCAAAAGACTGGAGGGAAGCCATTCGCATGAGTTGCGAAGTACTGGAGTCAGACGGGACAGTTGAGGAGAACTACAAAGAGGATATTATCAAATGTGTAGAAAAGTACGGGTCGTACATTGTGCTTATGCCGGGACTTGCTATGCCACATTGCCAAGAGGGGGCGCAGGGTGTTCATAAGACGGAAATCGCATTTATGAGGCTGGAGCATCCTGTGAGTTTCGAGCCAGGTGATCCAGACAAGGATGCGGTGCTGTTCTTTACCTTTGCATCCTGCAATCCAGATCAGCACCTTGACAATATGGCAAGGTTGTCAGAGATTTTATCCAATGATGAGTTAATTGCGGAACTGAAAGAGGCAAAGGGACCGGAAGATCTGATTGCCCTGGAGGAGAAATATCTGTAGAAGTGTATCCCATAGATCAGCGAATATGGAGTGATCCGGGAAAATGAATGACAGGAGGGCAGATCAGGTGGTATAATTCGTAATAGCAAACTGACGATAGCAAACAGGAAAAGACGGAGGGATGAAAGATGCTGGAACAATTAAAACAGACTGTTTACGAGGCGAACATGGATCTCCCGAAATACGGGCTTGTCACTTTTACATGGGGAAATGTAAGCGCTATTGACCGGGAGAGCGGATATTTTGTCATCAAGCCAAGTGGTGTGGACTATGATAAGCTGAAGCCGGAAGACATGGTAGTCATGGATTTGGACGGAAATAAGATTGAGGGAAGATACAATCCTTCCTCGGATACGGCTACCCATCTGGAGCTTTATAAGGCGTTTCCGAAGATTGGAGGCGTTGTACATACGCACTCTCCGTGGGCCACGAGCTGGGCTCAGGCAGGAAGAGGAATCCCTTGTTACGGAACGACCCATGCCGACTATATGTATGGAGAGATTCCGTGTGCACGTTGTCTGCAAGGAACGGAGTTTGACGAGTATGAGAAGAACACGGGTCTCCTGATTGTAGAGACATTCCAGGGGAAAGATTATGAGGCGGTTCCGGCTGTCCTCTGCAAAAATCACGGACCGTTTACCTGGGGGAAAGACGCATGTGAGGCAGTACATAATGCGGTTGTTTTGGAGGAAGTGGCAAAGATGGCGGCACAGTGCGAGATGATTAACCCGGAGGTCCGTCCGGCTCCTCAGGAATTGCAGGACAAGCATTATTACAGAAAACATGGTGCGAATGCGTACTATGGGCAAAATGAGTAAAAGGATAGGAACAGCAGTGAAAATTGTAACTGCGATCGATTCTTTTAAGGGAAGTCTGAGTTCCCTTGAAGCTAGCAGGGCGGCAAAAGCGGGAATAGAGAAAGTCTGCTATGCAGCCCGAACAGGCAGGGAAGAATCTGGCCCAGGCCGTGGAGCAGGTAATGAGGCTGCTGATGAAATAGCATACTGGGAGATAGAAAGAAGTGCGGTTTTCCGCACTTCTTTTCAGTCCGCTTGATGCTATTCCCTATTTTAATCGCCATCCAAGGCTCTGGCGCTGCAATTCCACCATACGACAGAAGAGACCGTTTTGATTCATAAGTTCCGCCGGGGAGCCTTCTTCTGCTACCTGGCCATCAGAAAGGACGATAATGTGGTCTGCGGCTTCCACAGTACGCATCCGATGGGCAATGACCAGAACAGTCTTGCCGGTGAGTAAGTGAGACAGAGCCTCCTGCACTTTGGTTTCGTTCTCCACATCTAAACTTGCCGTAGCCTCGTCAAGCAGGATGATGGGAGCGTCTTTTAAAAGAGCCCGTGCGATAGAGATGCGCTGGCGTTCCCCGCCGGAAAGTTTTGCGCCATTTTCCCCGATGGGAGTGTCATAGCCTTTTGGAAGCCTTTGGACAAACTCCTCACAGTTGGCGGCCCGGGCTGCGGCCAGTACCTCTGCGTCTGTTGCTCCCCGTTTCCCTAAGCGGATATTTTCCATTACTGTATCGTCAAAGAGCACAACATCCTGAAACACCATGGAGTAGTCGGTAAGCAGCACTTCCGGGTCCACTTTCGAGATGTCCACGCCACCCACAAGAATCCTGCCTGCGGTGACGTCCCAGAGTCTGGCGGCAAGTTTGGCGCATGTGCTTTTCCCTGAGCCGGAAGGACCGACTAAGGCGGTCACTTCCCCTTCCTTTGCGGTAAAGCTGACATCATGGAGTACTTCTTTCCCGCCACGGTTCGAGCCAGTCGCTCTTTGGCTTTCAGAGGAATTGACGTTATAAGCAAAATGCACATGTTCGAAAACAATGTCGTGTCCGTTTGGATGAAAATGGTTAGCCCCCTCGGCGATGGGAGTGTCGTAGAGTTCCATGATACGGTTGGCGGACACCTGAGAGACGAACATCTCTGCAATCAAGGCGAGGCTCTGGTCGAAAGGTGCATAAACCCGGGTGATGACCAGAAGGAACAAAAACAGAAGCATAAAATCAATTTCACCGGAGAGGGTCAGACCGGCGCCTGTAAGAATCGTTGTCGCCACGCCCAGGCGCATAATCACGCTGGACGCATTTACAAATACGCCGGTGCCAAGTTCTCCTCGGATCATAATCCGTTCATGTTCGTCAATCTTGCGGTTTAAGCTTTTAAGATACTGTTCCTCCTGATTGGTGGCACGAATCTCGCGGACATTTTCCAATGCTTCTTGGATTCCGTCAGATACACGGACCGCAGCCTTCTTTGTCTTTTCGGACGCCCGGGCCGCAATTTTGCGGCTGCCGAATAGGAGGCAAAAGGCTACCGGGACGCCCCACAGGCAGGCAATGGCCAGCCTCCAGTCATAGGCCAGAAGGCATAAAGCAATTAAAGCTGTAGAGATGTAGGAGCCGTACAGATATCCAAGAACATGGGACCATACGTGTTCCATACGATTGACATCGCCCATTAGAGTTTCAGTCAGATCCGCAAGATCCCGCTTTCCAAAGTAACCGAGGGGAAGCTTACGTAGCCGTTCTGCCATGCTAAGACGGGTCGTTTTCACCTCGTTGTATACCAGTCCGTACGTGGCCCGGTACTGCTGAAGATGAGTTATGAACGACAAAAATAGGAACAGGACTGTCAAGGTGATAATGAGCGCCGTACCGGGCAGAGGCTTCTGTTCTGTTAAGGTTCCCATGAAAGCCCCCATAAGAAGATATAGAATACCCATTCCACCCATGACAATGAGATTGACGATCACTGTCCAGAACGCGCCTTTTTTTGTGTTCTGGACACCCTGGTCGGTGAGAGCATATTTTCTTTGAAATTTTTTGCTGAACATTTATCTTGCCTCCTTTTCGCTGGAGATTTTCCATTGGACTGCCTTGTTATAGTCCGCCCACATCCGGGCGTACAGCCCATCTGAAGTCAAAAGTTCATTGTGGGAACCCTCTTCGGATATGCAGCCTTTATTCAGGACGATGATTTTGTCGGCTCCCACTACGGTGGAAAGACGATGGGCGATCATAATAACAGTGCGTCCCTTTGTCAGTGTGGAAAATGCCTTCTGGATCAGAACTTCATTTTCGGGATCTGCGAATGCGGTCGCCTCATCCAGGACGACGATCGGCGCATCTTTTAAAATGGCACGGGCCAGAGCGATTCTTTGTTGTTCGCCTCCGGAAAGGTAGGTACCCTCCGTGCCGATCATAGTGTCCAGGCCGTCGGGAAGTTTATTAAGAATGTCCTGACATTGGGCGGCCATAAGGGCGGCTCTCACCTGTTCCCTGGAGGCATCTGGACGTGCGGCACGGACATTTTCCAGGATCGAGGCTTTGAACAGACGGTTGTTCTGGAATACGAATGCAACCTGATCCATGAGCACATGGGGATCCATATTCTTCACATCTACACCGCCGATTTTCACGGAGCCGGAAGTCACATCCCAAAACCGGGGATCAGGCTGGCCGCCGTGGTTTTGCCACCTCCGGAAGGACCAACCAGGGCAATAGTCTGTCCCGGCTCAGCAGTAAACGAGACATGGGTGAGGGCTGCTGATTCGGCACCGTCATAGGTAAAGCTGACGTCTTGGAATTCCACCTTGTTGCTGTGGGGCGTCTGAGGATGAGCAGGGATTTTCAGAGAGGGCGCTTCCATGACTCTGTTGATCCTGCCGAGGGCCGTGCCAGCCAGCATCACGCCGGATGAAGCAAACATGATTCTTGCCAGTGCTGTGGAAATGATAGCTGAAAAAACCGCATAAAATGCAAAATCGGTGACAAATCCGGCAAATGTACCGTGTTTCAGAGCGTTTGGGGCCAGAAACAGCGCGGCTGGCACTAAAAATACGAAAGCGCCTTCTGTAAAAGTCAGGTTGATGGACTGTGGTATACGACACACATTTGCCTGATAGTGTTCGGCTTTTGCACTGTAATCTTCAATGGCCTTCTGAAATGACTTGAAGGAGTATACTGTTTGCTGGAAGATCTTAACCACAGGGATACCGCGGACATATTCGGTTCCGGCCTTGGTCATCCGGTCCTGGGCGGTCTGATACTCTGCCATGATCTTGGCATTTTTGCCGCCCATCATGGTGAACATGGACGCCACAGAGATGACGGCAGCCAGCAGGCAGGCAATTCCCATCCTCCAGTCGAACACAAACATCAGAATTACCATAGCGATAAACAGGACAATCGTTCCTACGATATCTGCCAGGTTATGGGCCAGCAACGTTTCCGTATCAGATGCTGCCGCGTCCAGCCGTCCGCGGATCAGTCCAGAAGCGTTGGCGTCGAAATAACCAAGAGGCGCCTTCATCACATGGGCGACGCCTTGTTTGCGGATATTGGATGCCGTACGAAAAGCTGCCGGATGTGTACACATTAGGCCGGCAAAATACAGGAGGATTCCTGCAAATGCAAAGGCAAAAGATATCCAGCCATACCGGGCTACACCACGGGCCTGTGTCCAGTCTGGCGCGACGGCAATCAGATCCCGTGCTGCCAGCCAGATACAAATATAGGGTGCCATGGAGAGCACCATCGATACCGCTGATAGGGTCAGGCCGAGAAAGGTCAGCCCTTTGTGGCTGCCTGCATAGTCAAGCAGAACTGACACATCACTTTTCATTTTTTTCTTTCATGGGTTTCCCTCCTTAAAAAAATTGTAAAAATGGTTAGGCAGAACTAACTAAAAATTAAAAAAATAAGGGGAAGCATCCCTCGCAGGCGCTCTGTCAATAAAGTGGCAGAGCGCTTCGCATACCACAGATCTGGATGAGATACAGTTACTCTTTCATCAGTTCCAGCCATCCGGCTGTGTAGAAATTCCGGAACTGTGCCACATCACGGATGGCCTGTTCGCGGGGCATGTCGTGGACTGCGATCTCAAAAAGACCGTTGAACATTCCACTGGCTATGATATGGCAGAGAGATTGATTTAATGTAGGAACATTCCTGCCTGACCGGCGGAGTACATCCATATATCTCAGCGTGTACTCTACTTCGACCTCCACCATATTATGGATAAAGTGCTCATAAGAAGTCCCCTCCGCTCTGCAAAGCAGCAGCTTGACCGGCTCCCGGTGTTCACAGATATAATCCACCATCCAATTCACATAGTCGCCGGAAGCTTCACCCATATGTCTGGGCTGCTCCTCCTCGGGCAACTCGGCAAAGCCGATCTGTGCTTCCATAAATCGGCCCATGAGAGCGGTGGCATGCGGTTCCACAATGGATGCGAACAGAGCCTCTTTGCTGGAGAAATATCCGTAAAATGCCCCGGTAGTCACACCTGCGTTCTTTACAATCTGGCGCAGGGAAGCACCAAGGAATCCTTTGTCAGAAAACTCCTCCAAAGCGGCTTGTTGGATTTTTACCATAGTATCTGATAATTTTTCTTCCATAACTGCCTCCGTATAACAGTGATATGTAACAATGTTATAATACGCCTGTCAGGAATCCCTGTCAAGAGCTGATTACTCAAATGTCCATAGAATGGCAAAATGTTGGATAAATGATGGTGTTGAGAGATTCCAGATTACTGGGAGAAGAAAATATTGTTCTTTTTTGGAGGGGACGGGCATAGACTGAGGTAAAAAGAAACAGGCGGTAAGAGAGACATGAAGCGTTTTATCTGTTATCTTTATGAGTATCAGGAAGGAAGACGGATCAGAAATATCGGATTTTGTAAAGTGGAAACAGCAGAAGAAGGATGTGCGGTAAGTATTCATGGGAAAGGATGGGGGATGAACAGTCCGAGGAAACTTGCGCTGTATCTGTTCTGGAGAGAGAATGAACGATGTCTTGGTGTGTATCAAGGGGAACTTAGCAATATTAGTCCGGCGCTGAACTACCGGCTTGCTTATACTGCAGAAGACGTAGGAAGCAAGGAGCGGTATGACAGGGTGGAAGGAATCATTCTATGTGGAGAGAGCGGACCGAGGTATGCGGCGACCTGGACAGATGAGGCTGTTGATATCGGACGACTGGAAACGGTCGGCAAGGAAATACCTGATCGATTCCATTTGGATACAGAAGAACAGAGAAGGGAAAC
>ENA-OQHL01000921-OQHL01000921.1-human-gut-metagenome-genome-assembly--contig:-NODE-921-length-17199-cov-11.327847_pt1 | contig 17199 bp, 13 predicted proteins | sample MGYA00242565_ERZ504723 | MGnify/ENA primary metagenome ERZ504723 (study PRJEB26092, sample SAMD00036211) | human gut metagenome | host: Homo sapiens | study: EMG produced TPA metagenomics assembly of... | reverse complement strand
GGCGGTTACAGAACGTGATCCGGACAGTACGGAAGTGGCAGGACCGGACGCACAGCCGAAACCGCCAATAGATGTTGATTTTGAAAAACTGAAGAGTATAAATGATGATGTGATTGGCTGGATCTACGTAGATGCACTGCCGGATATCAGTTATCCGATCGTGCAGGGAAAGGACAATCAGACATATCTTCATCAGACCTATGAGAAGAATTATAATTTTGCAGGAACGATCTTTGTGGATTACGAAAATGGCAGAGATTTCAATGACTGTAATACACTGGTCTACGGACATAACATGAAAAATGGATCAATGTTCGGACATCTGAAGAAGTTTACGGAAGATGAAAAGCTGTATAACAATGACAGATACTTCTGGATTCTGACTCCGGATAAGAATTATCGGTATGAGATCATATCCGCATATACGACTGGAGTGAACAGTGACACATATACATTGTTCAAAGGCCCTGGAGAGGAATTTGAAGAATATCTGAAAAAGATCAAGAGCTATTCGGATATTAAAACAGAAGATACTGAACTGACGATCAAAGATAAGATTGTAACACTGTCTACCTGTACAGGAAATGAATCTACACGATTTGTTGTACAGGGAAAAAGAGTCAATGCCGAGGATGACGGAAGTGGTGAGAATGCGGGAAGTGCTAACAGTGATGCTGCATCGGTAGACAGTGTGACTGTACAGGAGGGATGATCATGGATGAAAAAATCGTGAAACTGCAGGAACTGATCGATCAGCATGACAACATTGTGTTTTTTGGAGGAGCAGGTGTATCGACGGAGAGTGGGATCCCGGATTTCCGTTCCCAGGACGGACTGTATCATCAGAAATATGATTTTCCACCGGAGACGATCCTGAGTCATACATTCTTTCTGAATCATCCGGAGGAATTTTACAAATTTTACAGGGATAAAATGCTCTGTGATACTGCGAAGCCGAATGCGGCTCATCTGAAACTGGCAGAGCTGGAAGAGGCTGGCAAACTAAAAGCGGTCATCACACAGAATATTGATAATCTTCACCAGATGGCAGGAAGTAAGAAAGTTCTGGAACTTCATGGAAGTGTTTACCGCAATCATTGCATGCGCTGTGGAAAATCTTTCGATTTTGCATATATGAAACACAGTACAGGAGTACCACGTTGCGAGTGTGGCGGAATGATCAAACCAGATGTGGTACTTTATGAGGAAGGACTGGATAACGATACGATCGAAGAATCTGTGAGAGCTATTTCGCAGGCACAGGTACTTATCATCGGTGGAACTTCTCTGGCAGTCTATCCGGCGGCCGGACTAATCGATTACTTCCGTGGTGAGGCACTTGTTGTGATCAACAAATCTTCCACGCCGAGAGACCGTAATGCGGACCTTCTTATCAAAGAGCCGATCGGACAGGTTTTCTCACAGATAAAAGTGAACAAATAATATTACGAGGAGAAAAGAAAGACATGGGACTTATCTACGATGTAGGAGATATTGTTACCCTGAAGAAAGGACATCCATGTGGGAGCAAGGAATGGGAAATCCTGCGAGTGGGTGCAGATTTTCGTCTGAAATGCATGGGGTGTGGACATATGATCATGGTTCCACGTAAGATGGTAGAAAAGAATACGAAGAATCTGAAAAAAAAGGAAAACTAAAAAAGTTCTTTACAGAAAAGAATAAAGAAGATATAATCCAAGTTCGTTATATTTAATATAGAAGAGATGAATTTTACATTCTGCAGGTGTACTCCTATAATAAGGCACAAAGGAGGCTTTATTATGAGCACAATATTTCCAAGAGAAGAAAAAGCGGAACAGATTTTTGACGAGATCCTGAAGAATCCACGTGCCTGCGAACGTTTAAAAGATACATTTTTTGCAGCGATTCCGTCAGCAGAAGAGAGTGAGGGTGCAGGAACGGACATTCCGGGAACGGTCTTTGCTGCGGCTTTATTCAACGCTTATGAAAATAAAGATCTTTCTGCATTTATGATGGCAGTCTGCAATAACAGTGTATTTGATCTTCTCCGGAATTCTTTTCTGATTCCAATCCGTTTTAATGACAAAGGGGTGGAGAATCCAATATTCCTTACAGATGAAAACGGAAACCTTCTGGATGAATCAAAAAATCATATCTATGAAAAGAAGTATAAGATGTTCCATAAACTCTTTGAAGAGCAGGATGAGATTCCAGACTACCGTATGTATATGGCAGATGGATTTCGTGAAAGTCATGGATATACTCAGAACGGAGAGATTGAGACAATACGGAATGCGGAACATACAGGAATCCTTTTACTCTTCGAATTCCCTCAGTCTGTAGATCTGGAAATCAATGAAGAAAAAATATATGCAATAGTCTGGGAATATCTGATGAAATTACAGGAGGAGCTGCCACGTGCATTGATGTATTATGGTAAACGTGACGAGCATGGAATTGAAAAACACACCAGCAAACTGGGAATCTTCCTGCCATTCTGTCATTTTGAAAGAGAAATGGAAAAGAATATTGAACTTGCGAATGGTATCGGACTGGGATGCAGGGAAGCGATTCTGTCAGAAATGAAGGTGCTGGAAAAATGATTTTGAAAAAGAATAAAGCAGTTGGGATGTGTATATGATGCAACCGGTGATCAGAAAAAATCACATGGACATTGCCTGGCACGAATATACGGATGAAAATGGTGCTGATATTCCGGTCACGCAGGCGAGTCTGACAGAAAAAGCATCAATCATCGGACGAGTGGGGATTATGTTTCTGTCCTGTGGAACAGGTGCATGGCGAGTCAGAAGTTCGATGAATACCCTGGCTGAGATTATGGGAATTACCTGTACCGCAGATATTGGTTTGATGTCGATTGAGTATACCTGTTTTGATGGTGAGGAGGGCTTTACCCAGTCCCTTTGTCTCACTAATACAGGAGTAAACACATCAAAACTGAATCGTCTGGAACATTTTATCCGGGAATTTGAAATTGATGGAAAAGACATGTCAGGAGAAGAACTGCATACGCTGCTGGATGATATTGAACGAATTCATGGACTTTACTCCCCGATTGCACTTGGATTCGCTGCGGCACTTGCGTGCTGTGGATTTACTTTTTTACTCGGCGGTGGTTTTATTGAAATGTTCTGCGCTTTTGTAGGTGCCGGATTTGGCAATTTTCTCCGATGCAAACTGACAAAACATCATTTTACCCTGTTTTTATGCATTGTATCGTCGGTTTCTCTGGCCTGCCTTGTTTATGCAGGATTTTTGAAGATTGGCGAAATGCTGTTTGGCATTTCGGTACAGCATGAGGCCGGTTATATATGTGCCATGTTGTTTATCATTCCGGGATTTCCGTTTATTACCAGTGGGATTGACCTTGCCAAGCTGGATATGAGATCGGGTACAGAACGTTTGATGTATGCGCTGATCGTCGTTCTGGTGGCAACAATGGCTGCCTGGATCATGGCATTGCTTCTTCACCTGCAGCCGGTAGACTTTATTAAGATGTCCATGCCAGTAGGAATGTGGATAGTACTTCACCTGATAGCAAGTTTCTGCGGGGTATTTGGCTTTTCTGTTATGTTTAACAGTCCGGTAAGGCTGGCAGCAACGGCAGCGATGATCGGGGCTGTTGCAAATACACTCAGACTGGAACTTGTGGATCTGTCAGCTATTCCACCGGCTGCAGCAGCGTTCATCGGTGCATTAACTGCAGGAATCCTTGCATCCCTGATTAAAAACAAAGTAGGATACCCGAGAATCTCCCTGACGGTTCCTTCAATTGTCATTATGGTTCCGGGTTTGTATCTGTATAGAGGATTTTATAATCTTGGGATTATGTCACTTTCTGTTGCTGCTTCCTGGTTTGCGGCAGCAATCCTGATCATAGCAGCCCTTCCCCTGGGACTGATCTTTGCAAGGATACTGACTGATAAAACATTCCGGTATTGTACATGAAATAAGGACATGAAATAAGGACATCCTGCACAGAATGTCCTATAGACGGACTGGTCGAAAAAAGGTATACTGTTTTTATGAAATCCATTGGGACGAAAGGAGCAGATACCAATGTGGGAAAAAATCAATAACTTTTTAAAAGGGCAGATTGTAACATCAATCATATACATAGCCCTTGGTGCATGTCTGGTATTTATGCCGGTCAGTACTGTGAATGTAATATGTAAGTTTGTATTTGGAATTTTGCTGATTCTGGTAGGTTTGTATCATATCCTGATCTATGTGGCGGAAAAACTGAATTCCACGATTTTTGATCTGTTTTCTGGTGGTGTTCTGATGGTACTTGGAATCTTCCTGTTTATGAACCCGCAGATTGTTGTCAAGCTTCTCCCGATTTTGCTTGGCACATTTATTCTGGTGGACAGCATCTGGTCACTGAAGGGAAGCCTGAAACTCAAAAAACGTGGTGCAGACTCCTGGAAGTTCCTTCTTCTGGGAAGCATTATTTTCATTGCACTTGGTATTTCACTGGTAGTAAAACCATTTACAATGGTGAAATACACGGTAATCTTTGCCGGATGGATATTCCTCTGTAATGGTGTGATTGATATGATCTATCTGATTCTTCTGAGAAAAGGTCTGAAAGAAATCAAACAGGATGTGGAAGCAGTGGATGCAGATGGCGAGATTATTTCTGGTGAAGATAGCGGTGAGACAGATGATCTGGATACAGAAGCTTCCGTACAGCCGGAAGAACCGATTGCACCGGAACCGGAATATGCACCATGGAGTTCCCGTAAGAAAACGGATTCTACAGCTCCAAAAGAGCGTACAGAAGAAATGGAAGGCACAATGTCAGAGAGTGATGATGTGACAGAGGATGCATTTTCAGAGTGCCTTGAAGAAAAAGAATCCGCAGGTATGGAAAATGCCAGCCAGGAAGGTTTCTGTAAAGAAGAAGCGGATAGAGAAGTTTCCGAGATGGAAGAGTCACTTGATGTTGAACAGGAAAACGAAAATGAGACATCAGTAGAAGCACCGACAGGTACAATAACCGGACAGGAGAACGATACACCACCAGCCGGCAGAGGCGCATATGTTGTATCCGAGCCAACGATCACAGATGATGATCTCTCCGACACAAAAGATGAGAGCCTTCTTGGAAGGTTCTCCCGCAAACGTAAACATAATAAAAAAGAAGACTGACTTTTTCTTTTCGGCACAACCTTCCCATTCCAATTACGAAGAACCAGACACCCTCACCATAATCTTCTTATCTGAATAACCTGGTTTATTTTCTAAGCTCCCGTCTTAAACAAAACTTCATATATCATCCCGCCCAGGGGTGTGCAGAGGGGACTGGTAAGTCCCTTCTGCGGTTTCCATACATTCCAAAGTATAACTTTCTTCATTTTCTAAATGAAATAAATTTTTCATAGATCCCCTTTATAAATATTTTTATAAAAAAATATAAAACTCTTCTGAAAAAAAGAACACATTTCTTGATTTTTTATCATGGTATAAAAAATCAACAAAAACTATAATAAAGACAGCTTAAGAAAGAACAAATCTTACAAGTAAAGGAGAGGACAATCACTATGAAAATGAAAAAAATTACAGCAATGAGCATGGCAGCTTTAATGGCAGCTACAATGATCCCGTCAGTACCGGTTATGGCAGACGGAGGCGGAAAGGTTTACTACCTCAACTTCAAACCAGAGCAGGATGAAGCCTGGCAGAACCTGGCAAAAGCTTACACAGAAGAAACAGGAACAGATGTAACAGTAGTTACAGCAGCATCCGGACAGTATGAGACAACTCTTCAGTCAGAAATGGCAAAGAGCGATGCACCGACACTGTTCCAGGTAAATGGACCGGTTGGCCTTAAAAACTGGAAAGATTACTGCTACGATCTGAAAGATGCAGATATTACAAAAGAACTTACATCTGATGCGTATGAACTGAAAGATGGAGATGCTGTAGCTGGTATCGCATATGTAATTGAATCTTACGGACTTATCACAAACAAAACATTACTTGAAAAAGCAGGATATACTCTGGATGATATCAAGAGCTTTGATGACCTCAAAAAAGTAGCAGACGACATTCAGGCACGTAAAGATGAAATTGGTGTAAAAGGTGCTTTCACCTCAGCAGGTATGGACGGATCCTCTGACTGGAGATTCAAAACACATCTTGCAAACCTTCCAATCTACTATGAATACAAAGCAGATGGAATCGATGATACAGAAGCAATCAAAGGAACATATCTTGATCAGTATAAGAATGTATTTGATCTGTACATTACAGATTCTACATGCGATGGAAGCGAACTTTCAGCTAAAACAGCTGATGACTCCAGAAATGAATTTGTAAATGGAGATGCAGTATTTTATCAGAATGGTTCCTGGGAATATGCAGAACTCGCTAAGACATACAGCGATGATGAACTTGCTATGATCCCGATCTACTTCGGCGTTGACGATGAGAACGAGGGACTTGCAACTGGTACAGAAAACTACTGGTGTGTAAATAAGAATGCATCTGAAGAAGATGTTCAGGCAACTCTGGATTTCATGAACTGGTGTGTAACATCTGAAGCAGGAACAAAATCTATGTCTGAAGACATGGGATTCACAATTCCTTTCAAAACAGCAGTTGCTCCTACAAACGTATTTGTAAAACAGGATGCTGAGTACACAGAAGCTGGTCTTACACCTGTATCATGGAACTTCACAACAATGCCATCTGAAGAGTGGAAGAATGGTCTTGGTACAGCTCTTACAGCATATGCAGCAGGCACAGGTGACTGGGATGCAGTAGTTAGCGCATTCGTTGATGGATGGGCTACAGAAAAAGCTCTTTCTGAATAATCAGAATAGAAAATAACATGTTGTTTATGGGAGGAGGCAGAGGTTCTTGCCTCCTTCTATAAGTTAAAAGACAGAGAAACTTAAGCTTCTGTTAACAGTAGGGAAGAGGAGAAAAATCATGGTAGGAAGAACGATCAAAAAGTGGTGGCCGGTTTTTGTATTACCAACCTTTGCGGCATTTGTAATCGGTTTCCTGTGGCCTTTTATCTGGGGCATCTATCTTTCATTCTGCAAATTTACAACAGTGCAGGATGTAACATTTGTTGGATTTTCAAATTATTCTAAGATTTTACTTGATAGTACATTCAGTCATTCTTTCTGGCTGACAGTTGTATTTGCATTCGTATCCAGTATTCTGATCAACGTGCTTGCATTTTTTATCGCACTGGCACTGACCAAAGGATACAGAGGAACAAATGCATTCCGTACGGTATTCTTTATGCCGAACCTGATCGGTGGTATTGTACTTGGTTATATCTGGCAGACATTGCTGAATGGTCTGCTTTCCAAGTGGGGACAGCCACTGCTTTCACTTTCAGCAAAAAATGGTTTTATCGGTATGCTCATTCTGCTTATGTGGCAGCAGATTGGATATATGATGATCATTTACATTGCAGGTCTGAACAATGTATCACCTGACCTGATCGAGGCAGCTCAGATCGATGGTGCAACAAGCAGACAGATTCTGTTTAAGATTAAAATTCCGATGATTATGCCATCTGTAACAATCTGTACATTCCTGACTCTGACTAATGGTTTCAAGATGTTCGACCAGAACCTCTCACTGACCGGTGGTGATCCTGGAAAACAGTCTCAGTTACTGGCGTTAAATATTTATGATACATTCTATGCAAGAAGCGGACCTCAATGGAAGGGTATTGGACAGGCAAAAGCTGTTGTATTCTTTGTTCTGGTAGTTGTAATTGCATTGATCCAGCTTCGTGCAACATCATCTAAGGAGGTGCAGCAGTAATGGAAAATAAAAAAGAAATTCCGTTGCAACGGTCATACTGACAATTGTCTGTGTCCTTTGGATGTATCCGATTGTTTTGATATTTATCAACTCATTGAAAAAAGAAGCTGCGATTACTACTTCTGGAGTGTTCAGCCTTCCTACAGGTGAAACTTGGAATGGTGTTGCAAACTTTGTAGCGAGTGTTACTCAGATGGATTTCCTGAAATCTTTCTGGTACAGTCTTGTAATTTCTGTAATGTCTGTAGTTCTTATCATGTTATGTTGTTCAATGGCAGCATGGTATATTGTTCGTGTAAATGGAAAACTGTCCAAGATGTTTTATTATCTCTGCGTGTTCAGTATGGTAGTTCCTTTCCAGATGGTTATGTTTACACTGGCAAAAACTGCAGATACTTTAAAATTGAATAATCCATACAATATCTGCATTATTTATCTTGGATTTGGTGCAGGACTGGCGGTATTTATGTTTACAGGATTTGTAAAAGGTATTCCGCTTGAGATTGAGGAAGCAGCTCTGATTGATGGATGTAGTCCGTTACAGGTGTTTTTTAAAGTTTTAATTCCGATATTAAAACCAACAATTATTTCAACAGCGATCCTGGAACTGATGTGGGTATGGAACGATTACCTTCTTCCAACACTGGTTCTTGATATTAAAAAATATAAGACTATTCCGATGGCAGTCCAGTATTTCCGTGGCAGCTTCGGACATGTACAGATGGGACCAATGATGGCAAGTATTATGATCGATATCATTCCGATCATCATCGTATATCTGGTTTGCCAGAAGTACATTATTGAAGGCGTTGTAGCAGGTGCCGTAAAAGGCTGATTCTGGTTATGTAGAATGGAAGTCTCTGGAAGAATATTTTTTCCAGAGACTTTTTGTGCTATAATCATAAGTATTATAGGAAACAAAACAGGGGGAAATTATGACAAACGTTCTTATTGTAGATGATGAAAAAATAGAGCGCGAAGGTCTGAAATATCTGCTTTCGAGAGAAGAAGGCGAAAGAAATGTTTTTGAAGCTTCGAACGGAAAACAGGCTCTGCAGATTATTCGGTCAGAGGACATACAACTTGTTTTGACTGACATAAAAATGCCTCATATGGACGGGTTGGAATTATCAAGACGTGCCAAGGAAGAAAATCCGGCATTGCAGATCATAATTTTCAGTGGATACAGTGATTTTACTTTTGCGCAGGAAGCGATTCGCTATGGTGTGACAGAGTATATCCTGAAACCGGTGAATCCGGAAGATTTTCATAAAGTAATTCAGAAGGCAGAGAAAGTGATTGAACAAAGAAAGAAAAAAGGAAAGTCGTGAGATCAAAGAGAAAAATTTTCTGCAACAGTATTTTCTGCAAAACTATCTTTACTCCGGCAAGCTAGAAACACTGGAAAAAGCAAAAGATATGATCAATCTGGAAAAATGGAATGGCTGGCATTGTGGAATCTTGCTGGAATCCGATGTCGCTTTTTTTGATACGGCTGAAGAGACTCTGGAAGAGGAAATTCAGAAAGAGTTGAGAAGAGTATGCTTTTATCTGAATTTGAATGCAAGACAGTCGCTTCTCCTTTTTCAGGACGTATATTGCGATTATCAGCTGGTGGCAAATCATCTTTATAATTTTATGAAACGAAAATACAGAGACAGTTTTTATCTGGCAGTCAGCCGTAAATTTGAAGGTTGTGAGTGTCTGCCGGAAATCCTTGAGCAGCTGGAACAGCAGATGGAAGAGAAATTTTATCATCCGGAAAAACATGTTTTCTCAAATGAAGATGATGTACTGAAACTGTCGGTGGGAGAAGTGCAGGATTCGCAGATCATGCAGATGATCTCAGAAGACATCACACGGAAGGATACAGATCAGCTGAGAAAGCATTTCGCATGCCTGAAAGAAAAATATCATGATAATACAAAGTATTCAGCAATGTATATCAAGTTTGTTTTCTCGAATGTCATTCAGGAACTGTTTCAGGAAAATCAGTTTTCTGGAGAGCGGCGTCTTGAGCATGAGATAGAACGATTGTATAACTGTAGAAATATCATGGAAATCCTTGAAGTGACTGAAGATAATATCAAGGAATACGAGGCATTTCTTGACCGTTCTATGAGTAGTTCTAGAAATGAAGTGGCAGCAGTCAAAAATTATATCTATCAGCATTATGAGGAAGATCTGAATCTTGAAATGCTGGCAGAAAAAGTCTATCTGTCTTCCGGATACCTCAGTTTTATCTTCAAAAAAGAGACCGGCATGAATTTGAACCGATATATACGTGTGTTCCGGATGGAGAAGGCAAAAGAACTTCTCTGCAGCACCAATATGAAGGTGGCACAGGTCAGTGAACGTGTTGGTTTTGCAAATGTTTCTTATTTCTGCAGAAGTTTCCGGGAATATTACGGAAGCAGTCCGGAATCATACAGGAAAGGAACCGGAGAGGATGAACAGACTTCGTAAGATATTCAAAAATATGAAGTATCGTCATAAACTGACGATCTTTCTTGTAGTTACAAGCCTGGTACCGATGACAGTACTTGCCTGGTACAGTCACAGCAGGCTGAGTACTATGGTCCGCAGCAGCGAACTGGAAGATATGCAGTCGATCATGGAACAGACCAGAGAAAGCATTGACAGCCAGACGGCGGTTTATGCCAGCCTTCTCAATTATCTGACCTATTCACCAGATATTGAGGAAATTATTAAGGAAAAAAATATCGATAATTATACGGCGTATGAAAAATATACAGAAATAGCGGATCCACTTTTGTCTGTACCAAAATCATATCATGACGCGATCAACAGAATTCAGCTTTTTGCGGACAGTATCCAGGTGGAGCATGAGTATACACTTGTTCCGCTTGATAAGATGAAAGAAGAGTGGTGGAGTGAAGGGCTGAAAGATGATGTGCGTATTCAGTGGAAAGTTGATCAGGATCGTAAAGAAGTTGCAGCAGTACGTATGATCTATAATGATCAGAAACTGGATGCAGTTCTGTGCATTTCTCTGGATTATAATAAAATCTTCCAGCCACTGACCAATATTCTCACGCAGGAAAATGGTGGAATTGTTGCAGACAAAAACGGTACAGTTCTTTATAACAAAACTGGTCTGACAAATCTGGAATTTGATAAATCTGAAAAAATGGATTCCATGATTCAGAAAATCAGCCAGTCCTGTGCATATACAAAGACCAAGAGTGAAGAAAATGACTGGGTATTTTATCTTTATAAGAGTCAGGATGCGATATCAGGTTCTGTACGAAGACTGCTGCTGGAAGAGATTCCACTGATTGCGGCCTGTGGTCTGATCATTCTGTTTCTGGCTATGGCATTTTCAAGAATTTTTACAAGAAAAATTGAAGAACTGACGAAAAATATGGACAGGGTAAATCATGGAAGCCGTGAAGTTACAGTCAACAGTGATTCGGGAGATGAAGTAGGAATTCTTGTTAACAGTTTCCGTAATATGATGGATGAGATTAACCGCCTGATCGACGAAGTATATGTCAATAAGATCGCGTTGAAAGAATATGAACTGAAAGCCCTTCAGGCCCAGATCAATCCACATTTCTTATATAACACACTTTCGATGATGAACTGGATGGCGATTCGAAGTAATCAGATGGAGATTAGTAAGGTTACCCTGGCACTTTCTACTTTTTACAGAACCGCATTAAGCAAAGGTGAAGATGTGGTTACGGTAGAAAACTGTATTCAGAATATGGAAGCATATCTGGAAATCCAGCTTACGATGCATGATCATAATTTCTCGGTAGACTGGGATATTGATCCGACAATAAAAAATGAAAAAATGCCGAAGCTTCTTCTTCAGCCGGTTGTCGAAAATGCGATCGAACACGGTCTTGATGAAAAAGAGGATGGTGATAAAAAAATTTTCCTGTCATTTAAAGGCAAGGGGGATGATGTAGAGATCACTGTCCGTGATAATGGACTTGGTATGGAACAGGAAAAAGCAGAAACACTGGTAACTTATCAGGCAAAAGGATATGGCCTTAAGAATATAAATGACCGTATCCGGCTTCTTTATGGAGAGAATTACGGAATTCATATTTTCAGTTCACCGGATGAAGGCACGACTGTTATTATGAAATTTCCGAAGGAGGGCAGAGAGAATGAAGAGTAAATGGAAAAAACTGCCTGTTGTTCTGATAGGAATCATAGCTATAGCTGTCTGCGGATGCAGCAATGATTTACAGGAGCTGAATCAGAAAAGATCATCGACAGCAAAAAAAAATACGGAATCTACAGAGACAGTCCGTACCGGTACCTGGGAAACAGCTGCACAGACTCCTTATGGTGCTTATCCTGAACTTGTAACGTATACTTTAGGACAAATGAGTGGTGCGAATAATTCAAATCTTCCGGATGGAAATACCTATGACGACAATGCTTACACTCGTTATCTCAGAAAAATACTGAATATTCAGAATAAAAGTGTCTACATGGAACGGGAAGATCGATATGATGAATTTGTGAATATTCTTGTAAAAGACCAGACGCTGCCGGATGTACTGGTGGTTTCGGACAGAGAAACACTCAAAGAACTGGTTGATAATGATCTTGTGGAAGATCTGAGCGAAGTATATGAGAATTGCACTTCAGAGAGAATCAAAAAGATGTTTGAGAGTTATGGAAGCGGTCTTCTGGATTCTGTGCGATTTAATGGAAAACTGATGGCAATTCCGGAGACCGTTACAGATCATGGTCCACGTCTGATGTGGCTGCGTAAGGACTGGATGGATAAGCTTGGCCTTGAAAATCCGAAAACACTGGAAGATGCATTTGACATAGTAGAAAAATTTGTCCAGAATAAAATGGGCACGGAGGATGGAGAAGACCCGATCGGACTCGCTTGTGATACAGATCTGGTGGGAACTACCAGCTCTAATTATTCAGTAGATTCTGTTTTTGATAAATTTGGAGCCAGTCCACAAAGGTGGGTAAATCAAAATGGTAAGATCGTGTATGGTTCCGTAACAGAAGAAACAAAAAATGCACTGAGTTATCTTCATGAACTCTATGAACGTGGCGTGTTGGATAAGAACTTTGCATTGCGTGCGCAGAATAACCTCAGAGATCTGGTGATAAATGGAAAATGTGGAGCTTTTTTTGGCCTGTGGTGGACACCGAACAATCCACTGATGGATGTTTATGAGACAGACAAAGAGGCAAACTGGCAGCCATTTTATCTACAGTCGACAGACTGGCAGAATGTATATGATACTTTTCAGGATAATAAATATGTTGTTGTACGCAAAGGATATGAGCATCCGGAAATTGTAATGAAGATAATCAGTGTATTGTTTGATTATAGCAGATATGAAGCCAAGGATGCGGATGAGGTAAATGATTATTTTGCTCTTAACGTAGAACCGACAGCCAGACCGCTGGTTATCAATGTTGATTATAACGAGGCGACGTTTCAGATCACAAAAGATATCCAGAGTGTAATGAGCGGCATGCGAAAAGAAGAAAGTTTAAGTGCAATTGAGAAATCTTATTACGATGCAGCAGAAAAATTTATTCAGGGAAAATCAGAAACGGCGGAAGACTGGGCAGCATATGAATCCAGACTTGCAGCAGTTGGAAGGTTGATAGAAGGAAACTACCGGTCAACAGCCAAAAGATACCTGGATGATGCAGACGGTGAAATACCGAAGTCTCTTCAGCAGCTTGAAAAAGACACTTTCATTCAGATTATCATGGGTGTAAAACCAATTACTTACTTTGACACTTTTGTGCAGGAATGGTATGAACAGGGCGGCGAAGAGCTGACTGAGCAGATTCGCCGCTCTAATCCAGGAGAATGATTATTTTCCGAGATGCCAGATGTCGTCATCGTACTCTTTGATGGTTCTGTCTGAGGAGAAGAATCCGGCTTCTGCAATATTGATCAGAGTTCTGCGGCTCCATGCTTCCGGATTTACAGCATAATCACTCATTGCCTGTTCTTTGCGGACAATGTATGCATTGAAATCCGGAAGAGTCTGGAACCAGTCTTTATTTATCAGTTCGTTCTGCAGTCGTTTCAGATGTTCTTCATCTCCATATTTCAGCATTTCTTCACTGGTAAGGAAATCGATGGCACGACGAAGGTTCGAGTCTGCTTCATACCAGTCTTTTGCACAGTAGTCACCGGCTGCATAGCGGTGAATAACCTGCTTGCTGCTCTGACCAAAGATGTAAATATTGTTATTTCCGACAGCTTCGGCAATTTCTACATTTGCACCATCCATGGTTCCAAGAGTCAGTGCACCGTTCAGCATGAATTTCATGTTTCCGGTTCCGGATGCTTCTTTGGAAGCAAGGCTGATCTGTTCAGAAAGATCACATGCCGGAATCATTTTTTCTGCTGCAGAAACATTGTAGTTTTCTACAAATGCAAGTTGCAGATATCTGGAAACTTCAGAGTCCGCACTGATAACCTGTGACAGGGTAAGAAGAGCGTGAATGATATCTTTGGCGATGATATAGGCAGGAGCTGCTTTTGCACCGAAGATACTTACTAATGGAGTTACTGGAGTATGTCCTGCTTTGATCTCCAGGTATTCATGAATCAGGAAAAGCAGGTTCAGCTGCTGACGTTTGTATTCATGAAGTCGTTTGGACTGAATGGAAAACATTGCATTGGTGTTCAATTTGATTCCCTGTTTGTCTTCTAACCAGGAAGCAAGTGCTTCTTTGTTGGATTTTTTAATACAACTGAGTTTTTTCAGTACTTCTGCATCGTCTGTATAATTCAGAAGCTTTTTCAGTTCAGAAGCATCTTTTTTGAAACCAGATCCGATCAGAGATTCAATTTCAGAAGTCAGGGCCGGATTACATTTCAGAAGCCAGCGGCGGAAGGTGATGCCGTTTGTTTTATTATTAAATTTGTTCGGATACATCTGATAAAATCCTGCCAGTTCGCTTTCTTTCAGAATCTGTGTATGCAGTGCGGCAACACCGTTTGTGGAGTGAGAAAAATGAATATCCATATGTGCCATATGAACGACCTGATTCTGATCAATGATAGCAAGTGAAGAATCAGTTGTACGTGTTTTTGCAATGTCATCCAGCTTTTCAATAATTGGCATAAGCTGAGGAACAACGGTATCGAGATAATGACGTGGCCATTTTTCCAGAGCTTCTGCAAGAATCGTATGATTGGTATATGCACAAGTATCTGTTACAATCTGAACTGCCTCATCAAAGCTGATTCCGTGTTCCTCAAGGAGGCGGATCAGCTCCGGGATTACCATACTTGGGTGTGTATCATTGATTTGGATAGCTGCATAGTCGGCAAGGTCATGATAGTTACATCCACGTGCAGCACATTCGTTGAGAATAAGCTGAGCACCGGCAGAAACCATGAAATATTGCTGATAGATACGAAGCAGTCGGCCGTCTTCATCGGAGTCGTCTGGATAGAGGAATAATGTAAGGTTTCTGGCAATATCTTTTTTGTCAAAAGAAATTCCGTCACCGATCACAGATTCATCTACAGAATCCAGATCAAACAGATTCAGCATATTGGTTCTGCCTTCATAGCCGGTAACAGGAAGTTTGTAGAGTCTTGCAGAATAGGTGTTTCCTGCAAGCGAAACCGGAAATACTGTATCGGTAGCTTTGGCAGCACACTGGTCAGTCAGCCAGAAATCAGGAGCTTCGTTCTGGATGTTGTTTTTGAAATTCTGATGAAAAAGTCCGCAGTGATAACGAAGACCGACACCATCACCAGGAAGATCCAAAGTTGCAAGACTGTCAAGGAAGCATGCGGCAAGTCGTCCAAGACCACCATTTCCAAGACTTGGTTCCGGTTCCTGCTCTTCGATATCTGCAAGAGATTTTCCGATACTGGCAAGTGTTTCACGAACTTCATCATACAGACCAAGGTTGATCAGGTTGTTGGAAAGCAATTTTCCAATCAGGAATTCGGCAGAAATATAATACAGTTTTCTGCCAGTTACTGGTTTTATCTGTTTCTGACTCTGTTCCTGCACAAGTTTCAGAAGGGCTGTATAAAGTTCTGCGTCGGAAGCAGTTGCAATATCCTTTTGGCAAAGTTCATTTAGTGTTGTTTTCATAGATTCACTCATGGGAGTTGCTCCTTTCATATATAAAATGGTTGTAGTTTCGTTAACTTAAGTTGCTTTAGTTATATCACAGATAGTCCGTCGTTTCTTGTCAAAAGCGAGCAAGAAATGATACTATCCTATCATAGAGGCGGAAATAGATGAAAGAAAAAGAAAGTGGTACAAAATATCAGGAAACAAAACAGCATGGCAGCCGGTTGTTTCCGTTTAATATTTATCCATGTACGATTCCATTGGATTTTCCGGCGGTTCCTTTGCACTGGCATAAGGAGATGGAATTGATTTATATAAAAAAGGGAAAAGGGCTGATCCAGATCGAAACAAAAAGCTTTGAGGGAGAACCGGGGGATATTTTTGTAGTAACACCTGGAACCCTTCATGCAATTCATAGGATAAAAGGATATTCTATGGAATACGAAAATATTATCTTTGAAATGGATTTTCTGGGAGAAGGAGCAGCAGATCTCTGTGCAGGAGAATTTCTCGTCCCGCTTGCAGCAGGTAAGTTGTTTCCTCCGGTACAGATAAAGCCAGAGGAAGTGCATTATGATTCATTAAAAAGATGTCTTATTCAGATGGAAGAATTGTGTGAAACAAAAGAAAATGCTTATGAGCTAGGAGTGAAAGCTGCAGTTTTGCAGATTATATTTCTTCTCATAAGAATGTATCCGTCCAGAGAAATCGTGTCTTCTCCGGATAGGGAGCAGTTGAAAGAAGTACTGCAGGAAATCAGTGTTAAAAGCAGTGAGAATCTTTCGGTAGCAGACATGGCGAAATTCTGTGGCTGGAGCAGCAGCCACTTCATGCGTTGGTTCAAAAAGATGACGGGAGACAGCTTTACTTCTTATGTAAATGACCGGAGACTTGCGGAGGCTGCAGAGGCATTGTGCCAGACTGATGATAAAATATTGACGATCGCACAGGATGCAGGATTTATGAATCTGTCAAATTTTAATCGTCAATTTAAAAAACGCTATGGAGTTACGCCGAGAGAGTATCGGGAAATGATAGGAATTTAAAGATTGTGTTAAAGGAGGTACATATGAAGAAAAAGCGCGGATCAGAGCAAAAGTATTTATTGCAATTTTGGGACTGAATGTGACAGCTGCTGTATTGGGAGGCTGCAGGACGCAGAGTGTACGAAATTGAAAAATAAAAAAAGTTTCAAAAAGTGTGTCAAGCGTTTTTGAAAATGTCCTAAAATAATTGAAGTATTAGCCCCGGCTTTTTGCTGGGGCTTGTTATATTGATGTGCTTCATTCCTCAGGCAATTTTTGTATCTTGATCATTCTGGTGG
>ENA-OQHL01000917-OQHL01000917.1-human-gut-metagenome-genome-assembly--contig:-NODE-917-length-17272-cov-3.217964_pt1 | contig 17272 bp, 14 predicted proteins | sample MGYA00242565_ERZ504723 | MGnify/ENA primary metagenome ERZ504723 (study PRJEB26092, sample SAMD00036211) | human gut metagenome | host: Homo sapiens | study: EMG produced TPA metagenomics assembly of... | reverse complement strand
CATCCTCCGTACCGTCCTTGTGTTTAATGAGGTAGGTCTCGCTGGTCACATAACCGCAGTCCTTGTAGTCGGCATACAGAATCCACTGCTTGCCACGCTGATACTGGATGTTCATCTCCTTCAGACGGTCGGTTGAAGCGGATGGACGACTCGCCATAGTCCTGTGCTATCTGTGTGACCAGGCACACTGCTCTTATGCTTTCCAAGTCGTCGAAGCCAAGCATATTATTAAGCTCCTGCTGTTCACGCAGATAAGCACTGCAAGCCACCAGAGCCTGCTGCCAGCAGGGTATCAATTCCAGTGCAGCTGCGTCTGCCGCCAGCAAATGCAGCTGCTGCAGAATTTCTTAGCCGCTTTGACAACTGCTTTATCACTGCTTGTTGCCAGCCAGAGTACCAACATAGCTGTCTAAAAGAGTCATATTTTCAGACTTGCCGCTGTCTGCTGCCGCCTTTAAAAGTTCCGGAAGGTGTTCGCGCAGCAGTTCCAGCTTTTGCCGGTGGGCTGAGGCTTTCACCTTCATTCTGTCTTCTGCCAGCTCCTGCAGCAGCTCCTGCAGTTGTCCCTGTAATACGTTCTTCTCGTTCAGCTTTGCCTGATAGGGCTGTAACAAATCACCAAAGTTCAAAATCGCATCCATTTTAGGTATGGCAAGCAATAGCTGTTTTACAACATCAGCTGCGGTATATTCATCAGCCAGACGTAAAATATCACTGTCCCCGTGGCGCAGCCCCTGTTTTACAAACTGCTGCACTGTACGCAGTAAAAATTCATCCATTTCTACTTCTTCAGCTACCTGAAAAGCCGGATCAAGCCCTGCTTCCACAGGATTTTCTTTCAACAGACTGTTACAAAAACCATGTATAGTATTGATACGCGCCTGTTCCAGCAGTTCCAGCTGCTGCCGCCAGAAAGAAGCATGCAAAGCATCCTCCTGCTCCAATTCCGTCAAACGTCTGCGAACCCGTTCTTTCATTTCACCCGCAGCTTTGCGCGTAAAGGTAATAGCCAGAATATCGGCAGCACTTACCTGTTTGCCGCCCTGCCTGAGGCTCTGTCGAAGAATGTTGACAAAACGTTCTACGAGAACACGTGTTTTACCACTGCCGGCGCCGGCAGACACAGATACATTTCTATCCAGCGTCTCTATCGCTTCCTGCTGGGCTTTAGTAAAATCAAACATTTTCTTCACCGCCTTCTGCTGCCAGTTCGCCGTAGGCCCGGCAAATATCCTTTCCAGGACAATACTCAGGGCAGTTTTTACGCGGCGCCGGCGGGAAATTCCCCTGCCGCAAGGTATTGATATATCCTCTGACAGTCGTACGGCAAAAATCTGCAAAAGCCAGCCATTGATCTTCTGCATCACTGAACGGTTTATTATTTGTTGTAAAAGGCGTTTTTCCTAAAGTCTGCATGGCAAAACCGCCTTTGCGTTTCGCTTCCTTTAGTGAATAGTAACCGCCGCCAAGCACTTTACTCTGAGGCTCTAAGGCTGCAAGCGCCATAAGATATACCGGAATCTGCAAATCCAGTCCTGCTGTCAGCTCACTGCCCGACGGAGTTTGGCTGCGTTTATAATCCGTAACAAAAATACCATTACCGTCACTGTCGATACGGTCGATACGTCCGTTCAAATAAATTTTTCCGCCGTTGACCTCCAGCACCAACGGAGCACTGCCGTTACGCCCAAAATCCCATTCTATTTTTACCGGTACAAAAGGTTCCCATTTTTTCTGGTATACAAGCTCCCGCTGCAGCCAGCGGCGCAGCAGCAAATTCAGCTTCCGACGCTGCGAAGGCCAGAAATCTGTAACGGCAATCTTTTTCCCAGTAATATATTCATCACAAACTGACGTCATAATGTCATCAAGCTGACTTATAAGCTCAGTCGGCGGATATTTGGTAAGCTTTTCGTGCAAATGTCCCGCCATAAATCGTGCTAAAACATCATGCAGCAGGCTGCCTTCAACAGCAGGCTCCACCGTTTCTGTAAGTTCTTCATATTGCTGCTGTTTCCAGACATAGCTTAGTAAAAACCTGTATGGGCATTGAGCATAGGTTTCTAAATGCGACGCACTGAATAAACCGCCAACAGCTTCATTAATAGCCCGCTGCAGCTGTACGTCTTCAAAAACTCCCTTATAAACACTATCGCCTTGCTCACGAATTCTTTCGATACTGCTGCGCAGTGTCCAATCTGCTCCCAACCGCTCCAACAACCAATTATGGCAGGTATCTTTTTGGGTAATCCCCAGCAGCAGCTCCTGCTCAGACAAAGCCTCCTGCCAGCCTATACGTCCAGCTCTGCTTCTGGTTATACACCCGGCTGCATATAATCGTTCCACATCTTCAATATATGCGGAAGCGCCAGCTGTATCGTCGCTGTACCAGCTCAAAGTCAGAGTTTCTGTTGCCATTGCTGCCACTGCGGCAAAAAAGAATTTATCCTCAGCATAAGCACACGCAGTATTATCTAATTCCACACCAACACCGCTCAATTCGGCCCGTTCTCTGTCATTGTAGATCCAGTTTTCATTTTTACTGCGCGGAAACTCACCTTCGCGCAGTCCCATAATGTAAACATGCTTGAACAGCAGCCCCTGCAGATTAGCAGCTTCTCCGAATAAAATACCTTCACTGTCGGCCGCTGTTAAAATGATTTGCCGTTCGGAACAGGCAGAAATCAGCAGCTGGCTGTATTCCTCCGCTTTTAAAGGCACACTTTCCAAACCGCCATTCTGATAATCTTCACTCAGTGTATCCAAAACTTCGGATAATTGCCGTACTGTCTCTACTATATTTTTAACCTCAAGCAGATCTGCCCTGCCATTTTTATAATTTTCGCCAGCCTTAACAGGCAGCGCCAAAGCTTCTAATATTGTTTTAAATGTTTCTCCATAAGCAGCCGCCGTATCTCGCCGCTGCACCTTGTCCAGCAGCAACTCAAGTTCGCCTAAATCAGCTGACCACTGCTTATTTTCATTGGCATCAGCCTTATCACGAACTGCCTTACGCAGTTGCCGCAGATCATTATATAAATATTCCTGTTTCAATCTGTTGAGCTGCTCTCCGTCAAAGCTATAGACCAGCTTTACAACGCCGCATTTTAACAGACGCCAGTAAGCAGCGATAGCTTCACTGCCGCCGGCAGCTACGTTCAAAAGTAAACGTAAAAATTCACAGACAGGCTGAGCACTCAGAGAAGCGATCTTAGGTAAAGTAACAGGTATACCATATTCATCACAAACAGCTCTGATACCGCTGTAAGTCTTAAAATCACGTACAGCAACCAAAAAATCATTATAAGCGGCGCCATGCTGCAGCTTAGCTTTTATAGAACGCAGCACTGCCCGCAGTTCACCTTCACTATCTCCTGATTCAATAAAATTTATACTGTCAGCAACAGCCAGCGTCTGGTAGCTTCCAGCACCTAACTTAGCCGTTAAGTGCTGCAGATCAGGCTTTCGTACTGAACCTTCCATATGCAGATCATGCAGCTGAGCAAAACCACTTAAATAACCGAAACTCCGCTCTACAGCAGCAAATATTTCCGGTCGTTTGGGCTCGTACATCAAACCGATACTGATCTGACAATGCCGTGACAAAGATTTTATAAGCAAACGCTGCAAAGCATCAAAATGATAAAATTCGCTGAAATATAACTGCTGCCAAGGCAGCTTGGCCTGCGGTCTTTCTAAAACCGCTATTGCTAACCGGTATAAACCCTCTACATCATACCAGTTTTTTTGTTTTAGCTTATTGCGATAAAGGTTATAAAGTGCCGCTACTTCACGGTCCTTCATCACATAGGCAGGATTGCGCTGTTCCCATTCCAGCAGCGCCGTAGTAATTTCTTCCTGTGTCGACCCACTGCGTGAAAGCTGACCCAAAAGCCCGGTAACAGCTTTAACGAAACCTTCTTTATCTGCCAGTTTACTAAAATAGTCCAGGCCCTGCAATTTAGCCAGCTGGTGCAGCAAATCACCCACAAGCAGTTCCTGTGTCCTCCGGGAAATCATTTCTAATTTCACTTCCGGAGGCAAATCCAGCAGCTGCCTGTTTAATGCTACGATACGGTTGGGCAGATATTCAAAATTAACTGCCTGCGCCCTGCCTGACCGGCGGGCATGATTCACAAGCAATCTGCTTGGAAGCACCAGCAACGCTTCATCATAGCTATATTTGTTTTCTGCCTCTGCCGAAAAAAAATCCCTGGCCGTAGCACCTAACGGTACTGTATATAAATCGATCATTTTTCTTCTCCGCTCAATAAAATTATATATTTATTGTACCACAAAACAGCAGTTTCCAGTATTAAGCACAGACAAAAAGCAACAGCTGCCGGAGCCGTTGCTTTTAAACACCTAACTTATTTTCATTTACTGTTTTTCCAGACAGAGGGAGCGTAAATTTATAGTGAAATTTATGCATGCCTTGCCGTTCATAGAAACAATGCGCCTTTTCCCGCAGCATATTACTGCTTAGTTCAAACTGAATACAACCATTGTCCCGGGCCAGCTTCTCCGCATAAGCAAAAAACTGCTGCCCTAAGTTCCTGCCGCGATGGGATCGCTCCACATCAAATTCTAAAATCTCTGCTATTTTAGCGGCATGATGCAGCTGTCCTTCTACGCGCAAATGTAAAAATGCAACGGTTCTGCCCTCAATTTCACCAATCATGAGAAAATGTTCCGGCAGCTTCAATAAACTGCCGAAGATATTTTCAAATTCCAGCAGCGGCAAATCCTGCTCCTCTAATTCACAAATCAGAGCGTACACAGCTCTTACATCCTGTAATTCAGCCTTTCTTATCAGCACCCGCATCACTTCCATCATAAAATTCTTTTTGCAGCAACGCCGCAAAATCTTCAGCCGGCTGCGGTTTACCAAAATAATACCCCTGAATATAATCACAGCCAACACTTTTCAAAAATTCAAACTGCGCTGCAGTCTCTACTCCTTCGGCAGTCACTTCTATTTGCAGAGAATGAGCCAGATAAATGATATTTGAAATGATTTTTTCACTGCGGTCATCCCCAATATCGTCGACAAAGCTTTTGTCCAGCTTCAAAACGTCGATAGCTACATTTTTAAGCATCATCATCGAAGAATAACCGGTTCCAAAATCATCCATCAAGACTTTGATGCCAACTTTATGCAATGCTTCGATAACATTATTCATAATACTGATATTTTCAAAAAAGGCACTTTCCGTCAGCTCCAGCTTTATATAAGCAGCAGACAAACCGCTTCCATTCAAAACACCGATATATTCGTCAACAATATGCGGATCATACAGGCACATCCGCGACATATTGACTGATATTGGCACAGGTATAAGCCCCTGTTTAAGCCAACGCATCTGCTGGCGACAGACGAGTTCGAACATATAACGGTCAACCTTATTGATAAATCCATTACGTTCAAAAAGCGGCACAAATTGATAGGGCGGAACAATAATACCGTCACTTCTGCGCCAGCGTACTAAAGCTTCTGCACCGATAAGTTTCTGCTCTTTGGTACTGTACTTGGGCTGATAGTAAGCAATAAATTCGCCTTCAGCCAAAGCTTTTTCCATCTGACTTTCAATTTCTTTTTCGTGCAACAGCTTATCACGTACGGCTCCGTCATAAAAAGCCCAGGCTGTGTCACCTTTATTTTTTATTGTCTGCCGGGCAATATAAGCTCTGTCTGCCATACTGACGATATCATCAGTTTCACCGTCAACCTCGTATATACCCATAGAAAGGGATAGTTTATAGACCTGTCCGCTTTTTGTAATATAGTTATTCAAATGCAGACATAAATCATTGATACGCCAAAGCAGTTCTTCTCTCGTATCAAGTCGCAGCAAAAAAATAAATGTATCGGCAACACCATGCGCTAATATTTCGCCTTCATTCAGGCTTGCTTTTACTTCCTGCCAAATATAACGCAAAAGGTCATTGCCTTCTCCATAGCCAAACATATCGTTGAAATATTTAAAACCGTCGATATCCATACTTACGATTGCTGTCTTTTTATCTGTTTCAGGTAACAACAGTTCTGCTTCTTTAAAAAACTTGGCAAAAGAATAACCACCAGTAACTTCATCAACATAAGCAATATCCATCAGTTCCTTTTGATTGCGGGTATGGATACGCATAATGTGCCAGATAAACAATAAAAAAATCGCAATCAACAAAATACCCAGTAAATAAGTTTTATTCAGCACCATATTGATTTTATCTTCGATAACACTGGCTGGAGTTACCGTCAGCAGCATCCAGTTATTAACACCTATCGGTGAACAGTACATATATTTCTGACTGCCGTTATAAAATTCAATATAACCGCCTTTTTTACTGTTGATCATCTGCCAGAGTTTTTCAGCACTGTCTTTATTATTTACCGGATCTGCCGTCAGCAGGGCCGCATAAACATTTTTAAAGTTTTTAAAGCTTTCTGAATGCTGCGAATCTACTACAACATCACCATTTTCCTGTACTACATAAGAATATCCAGCACCGCCAAAAAACGATACTTCAATAGTTTTTCTAAATGTATCCAGGCTGTAAGTAGCGAACAAAACTCCAATCCTCTTATCGCTTCCATCTTCAAAAATCGGTACCGCATAAACTGCGATCCTGCCGCCATCCGTATAATCATCCAGATTACGTGAAACAGCCGTGTGCCCGAGAATCGCCTTACTAAAATACTCTCGCTCTGAGATATTCAATTCAACACCATCTGTTGTATAAGCACGTCCATCCGTCAATGCTACGCCAATTCGTTTAAAACTGTTGCGCTCCGCGGCTTCCTCCAAATAAGCGGCGGCCGCCTGCGGATCATTTACAAAAATCCGACTGACATCGTGCGAAAGTTCAGCTAAAAGATTTTGTTTATTTTTGATTTCATTATGCAGCATCAAAGCTCCCTGATTAGAAAGTTCTTTCAGTGAGTTGATATTTTCTTCTTTGTAACTCTCTTCGATACTTCTGCTATAGGAAAAAACAGCCGTCAGCAAAATTATAATGGCAATCAGACCCAGCAAAAGCGTGCCATAAAGTTTTTTTATATTTGCCCATCGCTGCCTTCCTCCGATTTCTGAATCATTTTTTGTCAGATTATTTTAATAGTTTGTCCGTTTTCCGGCTCTTCCAAATATATCTCGCCAATATGCAGCTTGCCGTTCACTATATCAAAAGCATCTGTTTTGATTGTCCCCATCTTGGTTTCAATGACAACATTTTTAAATTCCAGATGTTTATTTTGATTGGAAAACTCGCCGCTGATACTGTCAAAAGGAATAATATAGTACGATCCTTTTCCTGATTTAAAGCTGCCATAGGTCAACGCAGTTTTAGGATCTCCCTTGGATCGAATCTTAAAATCCAGTTCGACCTTGCATTTTATTTTACCGTTACGTGCGGCAATGCTTCCCAACAATTCGTGTCCCAGCGCGTCAATATTGTAATATTTTGTATCCAGATGATAATCTCCGAAAGCTTCAACTGTGCCTCCAAAAACATTTCCTTTTACATTAGTAAATTTCAGCAGAGCATCTTCGTAATGCAAATCGCCTCTGACCTTAGAAAAATGCAGTCCGGGAATATTCAGTTCTTTAAAATCCAAATGACCATCTATAACAGGATTCGGAAGTTCTCCAGTAACTGAAGCGGTAATAGAAACCGTATCTTTGATATCCGCTATTCCCAACGAAGCAGGCAGAATATTATAAAGCTCCAAATGCAGGTCGTAATGAGGAATCTGCTGCGCTAAATTGATGTTTCCTTTTATTTCCACCCCATCGCCAACCATAGTGCCGCCAAATTTTCCAGTCACAAAATCAATCGTAAGCTTTTTCTGCGTATCAATATCAATTATTGCATTAACTTCATTCAGTACAAAATAACGGTTATGATAACCGGCAGTTAAGGTACAGTTATTAAAAACAACACGCATTTTCAGCCGCTTATTTTCTAAATCCAGATTCAATTCATGCCTGTCTCCAGGATGCCTTTCCTTTACTACGATCTTTTCCTGCGCTATATGTTCAAGTTCAGCTGCTGTTTCGTTTCCTGACAAAACAGCTTCCTTTTGTTCAGCCCGGTCAATAACTCTTTTGGCCTGTGCCTGCTCAAAAATATCCAACTGCATCTTTCTGTTGAATCTTACGGCAAACAAAGCGTTGTCCAATTCCAGTTCCTTAATAGTAGATGTACTGATACTTCTGGTAATAATATCCCATGTCCGCACCTTGAAACGTCCCTGCGGCACATGTACGATAGGCTGACCGTCAATATCAAGCCAGACAAGATTCTGAAACTCTACCCGCCCCCAAATGTCGGCATCAATACTGCCAAGCGTCACCGAGCCTTTGAGCACTTTTTGAGCAGACATAGTTTTATTAAAAATAAGCATAGCCTGATCACTGGCTATTTTACACAAAGTAAAATAAGTAACTGTCACAAGCGCCCACAGTCCCAAAGCGATATAAATATATTTCTTTTTTATCTGCATATTATCACTATCCTTTGAGCGGACTGTTTCAGCTACGCTTAAATACTCTGTGTTTTCGTCATAATCTTCAAAATTTCCTGATCAGTAGTAGCCATTCCCTCTTTAGCCAGCTGCCCCACATTTTTTATAGTGTTCTCAACACCTTTGCTGACGATACCATCGCCTCCGTAAAATTGCTGCCCTTCTTTATACATATTATAACCTAATATACCTGCATCGATAGCCGTAGCTATTTTAGCAGCGCACGAAGCTTTAGCGCCGTCGCAGATAATACCGGAAGTTATTGCCAGAGAATTGACGATCGTGTGAGAAACTTCATCAACACCGCCTCCATACAGATACGCAATACCGGCACCACTGGCACAGCCGGCACTGACTGCACCGCAGTAAGCCGACAGCCTGCCGATACCTGACTTCAAATGGATCGTGATCAGATTAGATACCAGCAAGGCCCTATAACGTTTCTCGTCAGAAACACCCAACTCCTTAGCATACTCTATAACTGGTATGGAGGCAGTAATCCCCTGATTACCGCTGCCGGAATTGATCACGACTGGCATCTCGCAGCCGTTCATTCTGGCGTCAGAACCGGCAGCTGCTTTGGCTTTAGCTCTTATTTTTACGTCATCCGTTCCATAAGTCTTTAAAAGGACCTTACCGATATTAGCTCCATAATCGCCAGCCAAGCCTTCCTCGGAAATATTAACATTACATTCGATCTGAAGATCAAGAATATCCTTAACATCTTCTATTCTTGCAGTATCAGCAAATTCAATAATCTCCTGTACATTCATAAATCCACGATCTGTAAAGCCCAAACTGTCTTCGACTGCAATATCTTTCTGCAGCACATATTTATCATCTTCTCTTATTTCCACTATATTTGTATGAAACTCACAGATGCGTACATAAGCAGAATGGCCATTACCATAAACAGTGATCATTATATCAAAGATTTTTTTACTATCAGAAAAATTAACTGTTATTGGTGTGCTTTCTAAAAATTTATGAATTACGGCAACTGCTTCTGTACTCACTTCCGAAATAACTTTAAGCTCCTTCGCGGCATCTCCTGCCACAATACCTGCTGCCGCTGCCACTTCAATGCCGCGCAGACCTCCTGTATTCGGTACAATAACACTTTTTACATTCTTGATGATATTGCCGCTGACCTCGATCTCTACCCGTTCTGGCAAACAGCCTAAATGCTCTCTGGCAATAGCTCCGGCATAAGCAATAGCAATCGGCTCAGTGCACCCCATCGCCGGAATCAATTCCTCTTTCAGCACATTGATATAATCCTGGTATTTTTGCCTTGTTATCATCTGCCTACCCCTCTGTATTTATGATTTATTCTTAATTATTCTATACATCTGCCCTGTAACTCTTTATAAAATCATAACAAAAGTTCCCAAAGTAATAAGGACAGAGCCGATAATTGTTTTTACAGTAAATTGTTCATGTAAAAATACCGCTGCCATCACCAAAGTGATGACTATACTGAATTTATCCACCGAAACTACTTTCGAAGCATCGCCAAGCTGCAGCGCTTTAAAATAACATAGCCACGATGCTCCCGTTGCTAATCCAGAAAGAGTCAAAAAAATCCAGCTGCGTTTACTTATTTCGGCTATCCCGCTTTGGGCATTAGTTAACGCAACTATACCCCAGGCCATAAGTACTACAACAACAGTCCTGATTGCCGTAGCCAGATTAGAATTAACACCTTCGATGCCGATTTTTGCCAAAATAGAAGTAATTGCGGCAAAAATCGCCGAAAGTACTGCAAAAACAAACCACATACTAACGCCTCTTTTCCTGCTTTACAAATAAGCCTTATATTATCAGAGCACTTGTATCAAGTCTCTGCATTTTAAGTAAACTAAAATTTTCTGAAAGCAGCGTGAAACAATGGTTCTAATCCAGCAGTTTAGTTTTCGACTAATCTTTCAATTTCTTTCTCAAGCAATAGAAATGCTTTAGAAACTATATAACCATCAGCGACCGCATGATTCATTCTCACCGTTACAGGCATCAGCAATCTGCCATTTTCACTGTGATATTTTCCCCAGTTTATAATCGGAGGGAAATGCAGATGTCCGTCAGGCAGTTCTACATGTAGTGCTTCATATGACAACCAGGAAATATAGGAAGCATCAAAATAGTTTAATTTACTGCCGTCCAGACCATAACTGCGGGTCTGTTTAGCCTTTTCCATATCAGCGCAGCATCTGTCATAAAAAGCCTGGTAATCTTCGCTGAACTCTGTATAAACTACTGTAAAAGTCTCCGTATCCTCGTGGAAAACATAATGCGCAGTGTTGATTTTATCAAATACGACTAACTTATCTTCCTGATACAAATACCGCATTTTGTAGTCATCTCTGGTATTCAGCGCCTTGGTCAGGACATACAGAAAATTGATATAAAATTTAGTTCCAGTTTGTTTTGAATATGCAACAAGTTCACTAACATCGATCTTGGATGTAATCATAACCGAACATTTACAGTCCATCGTAAAATGCCTGTAAATATCCTTACGATAATACTTTTCCATATCTAAAACTTTATAATCCATAATTACCACCTTTTACACAACACAAATCAACTTTGGCCGTTTAACAAGTTTGCATAAATTAAGTATTCAAATAATTCCAAAGAATCTTTTTTCCAATTTATTGTTGACATCGCAATTGCCAAAACGCCACAGCGCTTGCAGCAGCTACATTAAGTGAGTCCACATTGTACTCCATAGGGATCTTCACAACATAATCGCACGCATCAATCGCAGACTGAGATAAGCCGTAGCCCTCTGTACCAAAAACCAAAGCCAGCCTGCCCTCTGCCATCAGCGCCTGATCATCTATACTGACAGCATGCTCACACAAAGCCATTGCAGCTGTTTTAAAGCCCCCATTCTCCCAGCTCTTTGACATTGTTTTCTATATAAGTCCAAGGTATCTGAAATACCGTTCCCATACTGACACGTACTGCTTTTCTGCATAAAGGATCACAGCAGGAGCGCATCACAAGTACCGCATCAACACCTAACGCCGCTGCCGATCGGAATATTCCTCCTATGTTGGCTGCATCCGTGATATTATCCAATACCGCCACCCGCCTGGCTTGAAAACATATCTGCTGTACTGAAGGCAGCCTGGGCCTACGCATAGCACACAGGATACCGCGGGTCAGCTTATATCCTGTCAGTCCAGCCAGCACATCCCTGTCCCCGGTATAGACTGTAACATCCTCATACCGAGCAAGAATATTTTGGGCCTGTCCCGTGATATGTCTGCGCTCCATCAACAAGGAAATCGGCTCACAGCCAGCAGCAAGCGCCAACTCTATAACTTTGCCGCTTTCAGCGATAAAGATGCCCTTTTCCGGTTCCAGCTTATGGCGCAGCTGCTTTTCAGTCAATTTTGTGAATACTTCCAGTTCAGGAGCAGAAATGTCATTTATTTCTATAATATTTGCCATTATGCCGCTCTTTCTTAGAAAAGCATCTCTCCCGGATTATAGCCGCTTGGCAGCTCTTCTTCAACTAAAAAATGAAATTCTTCATCACGCAGGACCGGCAAAAATACGGCATAGGGGATCTCTAAAAATTCAGACGTATAACTGCTGGCCCCGAACCATTTACCCTCTTTGGTACCTAAATTCAAAGCTCTGGCAAACTTGGTATCATTAGAGCAATCATGTACAACCAAATTCCATTTCTCTTTTGCTGCGGCTGCCATAAATCTGAGTGTCAGTTCGCGACTCCAGATTGGTGATATATATCCATGGCGGGCAATATACATTTTTTCACCCCAATAATTCTCAATATTATTGGGATTCAAATGCAGCTCCGCACAATTAATAAAATCTAATCCCGTGTCCAAAACAGCCTGATTTTTTCAAAAAGAATTTTTCAAAAAACTCATTGGTCATAGGCGTTTCAATGCCGACTTTTTTGATATACTTTTTTGCTATGCCAATATTTTCAATGACCTTATCAGCACAACCGGAAGCTCCTAAATTAAATCTAAGCTCATTCAGGCCAGCCTCCCCCAATGCTTTAAGCGTTGTTTCCGTAGCCAGAGTGCCGTTAGTATATAGATGCTGATAAATACCAGCCTTGTTAAATTTTTGAATAATATTATAATATTTCTCGATTTCCATAAAAGGTTCTAAATATACATAGGCAACCCCTGTAGGTTTTTTATGGATTTCCAACAACAGATCAATGTCATTTTCATAAAACTTGGTCCCGCCAATGACCCAAATCCCCTCGCCTACCGGTTCAATAGCATCCAGCTCGCCATAATTATAGCAAAACCTGCACTGCAGATTGCATTTATTGGTTTTTCTGATAGCTGTCAGCCCGCTGCCCAACAGACATGAACGGCACCCATCAGGAAATTTTTCATCTGGTCCCACAAAAAGTGTTCTGTCCTTTAATGTTTTCAAACCGGGAATTTGTTCCATAAGCTCTTCTTTTCTTTTTATAACAACTGCCTCAATCTGTGCGAATGTGGCATAAACAATTTCCTGCTGTTTAACCAGAAGCTGTTCCCCTGCAGGCAATTGTGCAAAAAATTCAAACCATGACAAAGCATCCTTCTTAGAAATCTTCATATCTGTTACTGCTCCTTGTCTACAATACAATCTACTTAATCAATCCATTGCTCTCCGCTCTGCGTAAATTGCAGTGCCTGGCAACCGGGCTCCATAATTTTATTTTTTTACTATTGTCATCAATACAACAGTCTCTACATGATGCGTCATCGGGAACATATCTACCGGCTGGGCAACTTCAGCCTGATAACCGTTCTGTTCCAGATAAGCCAAATCGCGGGCAAGCGAAGCCGGATTACAGGAAACATAAACTATACGCTGTGGCATGACCTGCGCAATAGCAGCCAGCACTTTTTCTTCGCAGCCAGCACGAGGCGGATCAAGCAGCACAACTTCGGGACGCACACCCTGTTCTACCAGTTCCTGCATTTTAACAGCAGCATCCCCTAAAATAAATTCAGCATTATCACAGCGATTATCTTCAGCATTACGTTTTGCATCTTCAATAGCAGAAGCTATAATCTCAATTCCATAAACTTTTTGGGCATGTTTTGCCAAATACAGAGAAATTGTACCGGTTCCGCAGTAACAGTCAACAACGGTTTCACCACCGCTCAAAGCCGCAAATTCAATCGCTTTGTTATAAAGCTTTTCAGCCTGGGCACTGTTTACCTGAAAAAACGACTGCGCAGAAATATTGAATTTTAAAGTTCCCAAACGGTCTTTGATCGTCGTTTTACCATATAATAAGCGTGTTTTATTACCCATCACGATATTGGTCTGTTTTTTGTTGATATTCTGCACTACACTTTTCAAGCCCGGAACAGCATCACGCAGCATTTTGACCAGCTCTTTGCCATGTGGAATATCGTAACCGGCAGTAATGATAACTGCCATAACCTCACCAGTGTTAACACCAACCCTGCCCATAACATGGCGGACTACGCCCTTACCTGTTTTTTCATCATAAGCAGAGATTTCATACTGCCGCATCCATTGACGGACAACAGCAATAATGTCATTGTTACGCTGCTTCTGGATCAGACAGTTTTCAACGCCGACTACTTTATGTGTAGCCGCAGCATAACATCCGATTTCCAAAATTCCATTTTCAAATGCAACCGGGAACTGCATTTTGTTACGATAATGCCATGGATCTTCTTCACCGATGATCGGCAGAACTTTGACTTCCTGTAAATGCCCGATCCGAAAAAGCGCATCGCGAACCTGCTGTTCTTTAGCCTTTAATTGCCCCGTATAGTTTAAATGCTGCAGCTGACAACCACCGCAGGCTTCATAAACAGGACATAATGGTTCTACCCGCTCAGGTGATGCTTCCAGAATGGCCGTTACTTTCCCTGACGCATAATTTTTCTTCACCTGTTCCAGCTCTACTTCTACTGTCTCATCTGCTAAGGCGCCATGTGCAAAGACCGTAAATCCATCAGTCTTGCCCACACCTTCACCGCTGCTTCCTAATCCTGTTACTTTTAAAGTTATTTTATCACGCACTAAAAATTTATTATCAACGCTCATAAAATTCTCCTAAATTAAATTTTCAACAACTAAATTATACCACAAATCTATACAGTTTCTTCATTTTACAGTTTAAATAAAATGGCAGAAAAGCGAACTTTTTCACCTTCTGCCAAAATAATCAGCTATTATTTAGTTGCATCTACCCAACTACCTCCAGTTACCTTTTCCAGCATTTCAGCACTGATCGGCAAAGCTGAATGAGGTGTCCCTGCAGCAATAAAAGTAATGTCATACTCTTTCAAACTATTATCCAGATAAACTGAAACCTGCTGACGCAAGGCAAACGGACATACTCCTCCGGGCGCAAAACCTGTGATTTGCATTACAGTTTCCGCATCTGCCATTTTGATTTTTTTCGCTTCGATGGCACGGCCCCATTTTTTTGTGTCTATTTTCTTATCGCCGCAGGCAACAATCAAAATCGGCTTGCCATCAGCTAAAAAACACAAGGTTTTGGCTATCTGTCCCGGCGTTGTGCCCAAAGCCTGAGCCGCCAATTCCGCAGTATGTGTTGATCCCGGCAATATTTTTATTTCCAGTTCCGGATAAGCCTGCAGGCTTTCCTGCACTCTTTTCAAACTTGTTTCATATTCTTCTGCATGCTCTTCCATTTCCATCATCCATCCCTCACATTTCTTTTGCAATTCTGCCACAACTAACAGCTTTATTTTTATACTTTCTGTGCTATAATATATCCATACATGAAGTCATACAGGCATCTGTTGTAATTTTAACACAGACAAGTCTCTCTGACAAATCAAAGTACCTGTTAAAGGAGGTTTATCCATGGATATCATTACTAAAGATACCGGCATCATCGATGCTGTTCAACAACATCCTGAAATTTTGGAAGTGTTTGCTAAATATGGTCTGGGCTGTGTTGGCTGCATGGCAGCTCATTACGAAACCATCGGCCAGGGAGCAGGCGCTCACGGCATTGATGTTGAAGCGCTTATTGCCGACATCACAAGGCTGTTGCTGCTGCAAAATGATCTTCTTAATAAAAAATCAGTCAGTGACAGCTTTTAAAACCGATCAAGGACTGTTTTTTTATTTACCACTTGTACAATGATCTCAATAAAGCTATCTCAGCTTTATACCCAGGCAATTCATTCGGTGTTTCTAAATAAAAGGGCAAGTCTTTCAGCTGAGGATGATTAGTGACAGCGCTGAGCGCTTCCAATCCAATGTTCCCCTGACCTATTTTTGCATGCCGGTCCTTATGGCTGCCCAAAATATTCAGGCTGTCATTGATATGAACAGCTAAAAGACGTTTCAAACCAATAATTTTATCAAATTCCTCCAAAACACTTTCCAAATCATTAACTATATCATAGCCGCCGTCAAAAACATGACAGGTATCCAGACATACCCCCAGTTTTCCCTGCAACTCCACTCTGTCGATAATCGAACGCAGTTCCGTAAAGTTTCGCCCAACTTCACTGCCTTTACCAGCCATAGTCTCCAGCAGCACCATTGTCTGCTGCTGAGGACGCAGGATTTCATTCAGCAATTCTGCTATCATGATTATTCCCTGCTCTGCTCCCTGTTTTACATGACTGCCAGGATGGAAATTATATCTTGTACCAGGCAGCAGCTCCAGCAACTGCAAATCCTCAGTCATTACCATACGTGCAAAATCCCTTATTTTAGAATCTGCCGAACAGGCATTGAGTGTATAAGGCGCATGTGCCAGGAGCGGCGCAAAAGAATTCTCCCGCATCAGCGCCAGTAAAGCCCTGATATCCTCTGTATCGATCGCTTTGGCTCTGCCTCCGCGTGGATTACGTGTAAAAAACTGAAAGGTGTTGGCACCAAGAGCCAGTGCCTCCTCTCCCATATGCAAATAGCCTTTTGCCGACGATAAATGACAACCAATATTGAGCATAGACCCTCCTAGATTTACAAAGCTTTTAAAAATACGTTATAATTATAACATATCAAGCCTGTTGAAAGGAAAAGTTTGACCATGCAAGCATTACGAGAACACCTGCTGAGCCTGCAGGACACCAAATATCAGAAATTTCACAGTGCCCCTTGTCCCGGTATCGATAACATCATCGGCATCCGTATCCCTGTATTGAGAAAACTGGCAAATGAAATCCTCCGGGATGGAGATTACCCTACTTATCTGCAGAAAGCCTTATACGAACCTTTTGTCTACAGTGAAGAAGCAACCTTATGCGGTATGATTTTAGGTTTACTGAAAATTGATTTTACTGAACTGCTGGAAAATCTCAATATTTTTGTTCCCCGCATCGACAATTGGGCTGTTTGTGATGTTACCTGCGGCGGTTTGAAAGGTTTCAAAAAAAATCAGGCTCAGGGCCGCGAATTTCTGCAGCAATATCTTGCTTCTCCCAGAGAATATGAACTGCGGTTTGCTGTTGTAATGCTGATGAATTATTACAATGATGACACATATATCGACAGTACACTGAAAGAACTGAACAATGTACGACACGAAGGTTATTACGTAAAAATGGCCGTAGCCTGGGCTTTATCGCTGTGCTTCGTCAAGCAGCGAGCTAAAACAATGGTACTTTTTCAAAATAATGAACTTGATGACTTTACTTACAACAAAGCCCTTCAGAAATGTCGTGAATCCTTCCGTGTCAGCGATGCAGATAAAGCCCTGCTGCAAAATATGAAGCGTAAATAAATAAT
>ENA-OQHL01000916-OQHL01000916.1-human-gut-metagenome-genome-assembly--contig:-NODE-916-length-17290-cov-3.596807_pt1 | contig 17290 bp, 17 predicted proteins | sample MGYA00242565_ERZ504723 | MGnify/ENA primary metagenome ERZ504723 (study PRJEB26092, sample SAMD00036211) | human gut metagenome | host: Homo sapiens | study: EMG produced TPA metagenomics assembly of... | reverse complement strand
TGGTGGAGCTGACGCTGACACCGGAGCTTGCGAAGATGCGGTTGGCCTGCATGGAATCCTCCATGGCATCAGTCAGCAGGAACGCGGTGGAATCCTTCAGAACCCGGTGGGTTTCCGGCTCATTGTCGATGAGCAGCTTGCCATCGTGATCCAGGATCTTTGTGAAGAATACCGGTTTGGTGTAAAGGCCGCCGTTGGCAATGGAAGCAAAGGCAGCGGTCAGTTCCAGGTTGGTCACGCCTTTGGTGATGCCGCCCAGGGCAGTTGCTGCGTTCATATCGGTATCGGTCAGGGGTGGTGATGCCGAAGTTCTTGGCGTATTCCACACCCAGCTGCGGACTTACGGTTTCCATCATGGTGCGCACAGCAACGATGTTCATGGAGTAGATGATACCGTCGCGGATGTTGGAGTAACCCAGGTAACCCTGCTTATACCAGTTTTTAAAGGTCTTGGTGCCCACGGTGAAAGGGGGCATCGTAGTAAACGCTTCCCAGGGTGGCACCGCAGGTGTCCAGAGCCGGGGCAAATGCAGTAATGACCTTGAAAGTAGAACCAGGCTGTCTGGTAGTGTTGGTAGCGCGGTTTAAGGTCAGGCTGGCAGTCTTGGTGCCGCGGCCTCCGCTGATGGCTTTGACCTGCCCGGTTTTCTGGTCCATGATGACGAAGGAAACCTGGGGCTGCAGGACTTTGCTGGAGCGTTCTCCGATGATGGTATCGCCCTCCTGCAGAGTAGCTGCCTTGTAAGCTTCAATGTCTGCGTCAGCCTCCGCTTCGCTGTTGTAGAGTCCTTCCCAGCCTGCGTTTAAGGTGGAGGCGTGCCAGGATTTTAAGTTCTTCTCGGAAAAATGCTCGGTGGTGCCGTCTGCATGGGTTACAGAGAGACGGTACTCCAGGCTGTAGCGGGCAGCGGAATAGTTGGAAGGATCGTTGACCTCTTCATCCACGATGGCCTGGATGGCCGGATCCTGGGTGGTGTAAATCTGAAGTCCGCCGCTGTAGAGCAGGTTGTGGGCCTGGGTTTCGGTGTAGCCAAGTTTTTCCATCAGTGTGTCTTTCACCTGCTGGGTCAGCTCATCAGTGAAATAGCTGTAGGGAGTGGAATTCTCCTTGGAGACGTTGTCCACCATCTGGATACGGGCGTAGACATCATCTGCCAGGGCTTCTTCCTGCTGCTCCTTGGTGATGTAACCCTGCTCAAACATATACTGCAGGATGACCTTGCGCTTTTCCGCATTGGCCTCCTGACCGCTGATGGGGTTTAAGCGGGACGGGTTCTGGGTGATGCCTGCAATGACGGTGCACTCGGAGAGTGTCAGGTCAGAAACATCCTTATTAAAATACCGCCGTGCAGCTACCTTGACGCCCAGGGCATTGTTGCCTAAGTTGATGGTGTTTAAGTAGTTGGTCAGGATTAGCTTGCGGTCCATGGATTTTGTGAGCTGCAAAGCCAGGTACTGCTCCTGGAGTTTTCGCTCTAACTTGGCGCCGAAGCTGGTCTCCATGCCGCCGTTGAACATGTTGTTCTTGATGAGCTGCTGGGTGATGGTACTTCCGCCTCCGCGGTTTTCACCGGTCAGTACGCCGACTGCCGCGCGGGAGATGGAGCGTAAGTCGATGCCGTTGTGGGTCCAGAATCGGGAGTCCTCAATGGCAACGAAGGCGTTGATCAGGTCTTGGGGGAGTTCATCGTAAGTGGCTTCTTCCCGGTTGGAGCCTGCGGTTACCAGGGTGTCGGTTAAGTTTCCGGCGCTGTCATATACGGTGGTGGCATAGCCGATGGGGACGATGCTGTCCACATTCAGGTCCGGGGAATTGTCGATGATGCCCATGACAATGCCGATGCCGATACTGGATATGACCAGAACGCTAAACAGACAGAGCACGCAGCAGGTCTTTAGAAAGGTAAGAAAAATCCGGGAGCGGTATTTGCGGCTCCTGGAGTTTACGGCCTGCAGACGCTTTTCTGTCGCGTCTTTTCCATAATTCATTCGGAATCCTCCTTTGTTGTCGGGATTTTTCTATAAAAATCCAATTATGATTATACCAAAAGGCCCCTTACAATGCAACCATAGCGCAGTTTGCGGCATCAGATACTCCTTGCCAGAAGCCGCGTTTACTGGTAAGATAGGAGCGAAAGAAAAATACAGGATGATTGATTATATATAGGAAGTATACCCATGATGGAACGATATAAAATTCTTTTTGAGGGCGGAGAGGGCGAACTGACCGAGAAAAAATCCCGCTTCATTGCCACTACAAGACCGGTGAAGAGCGAGGAGGAGGCTGTGGCCTTCATTGATGAAATGAAAAAGAAATACTGGGATGCCAGACACAACTGTTCGGCTTATGTCATCGGTGAGCGGGGACAGGTTCAGCGATGCAGTGATGACGGTGAGCCGGCTCAGACCGCAGGCCGCCCGATGCTGGATGTGCTTTTGGGCGCGGAAGTAAAAAATATCTGCGTGGTGGTGACTCGTTACTTTGGCGGAACCCTCCTTGGCACTGGCGGACTGGTACGGGCTTACTCTGGTGCAGTGCAGGAGGGCTTAAAGAACAGTGTCATTGTAGAAAAATGTCCGGGTGTGGAATTAAAGATTCATACGGATTACAATGGCATTGGCAAGATTCAGTACATCACGGCCCAGATGGAGATTCCGGTGTTAGATACCCAGTACACCGACGCGGTGGATGTGGTCTGTATGGTTCCGCTGGAAAAAGAAGGTTCCCTGGTTGCCCAGATTACTGAGAAAACCGGCGGAAAGGCAGTTATGACCCGGGGAAAAGAGTGCTACTATGGCTTTGCGGATGGCGAACTGGTTCTGTTTTAAATTTTAAAACAGCAAAAAGCCCTGCATTGCGGAAAAAAGTCTTGCAATCTGTTACTCAGGATGTTATATTAATAAATTGTGATAAGTGACGTGAAACTAAGGACCTGGCAACAAGTCCTTAGATTTTTTGTAAAGCTGATGAAAATGTGCCGGTGCGCATTTTCGCTTAAAGAAAGAGGAAGATTACGATTATGAAAATGAAGAGAGAAGACATCCGTAACATCGCGATCATTGCCCATGTTGACCACGGTAAAACCACCCTGGTAGACGAGCTGTTAAAGCAGAGCGGTGTATTCCGCGCGAACCAGGAAGTGGAAGAGCGTGTCATGGACTCCAATGATATCGAGCGTGAGCGCGGAATCACCATCCTTTCCAAGAATACCGCAGTATTTTATAAAGATAAGAAGATCAACATCATCGACACTCCAGGACATGCAGACTTCGGCGGCGAGGTAGAGCGAGTTCTGAAGATGGTAAACGGCGTTATCTTGGTGGTAGACGCTTACGAGGGACCGATGCCGCAGACCAAGTTCGTTCTGCAGAAGGCACTGGAGCTGGATCTGTCCGTTATCGTGTGCATCAACAAGATACGACCGCTCGCGGGGCAAGACCGACCGAGGTGATCGACGAAGTATTAGAACTGTTCATGGATCTGGACGCTTCTGACGAGCAGTTAGACTGCCCGTTTGTATTTGCATCTGCCCGTGCCGGTTTCGCCAAGAAAGAGCTGGACGATCCGGAAGTTGATATGAGCCCGCTGTTTGAGACCATCGTAAATTATATCCCGGCTCCGGAGGGAGACCCGGATGCAGATACCCAGATGCTCATCAGTACCATCGACTACAATGAGTTTGTTGGCCGTATCGGTGTCGGCAAGATTGACAACGGCAGTCTCAAGGTAAACCAGGACTGCGTCATTGTAAACCATCATGATCCGGATAAGATGCGCAGAGTCAAGATCGGTAAGCTGTACCAGTTTGATGGCTTAAAGCGTGTTGAGGTCCAGGAAGCAACCATCGGTGATATTGTTGCGGTATCCGGCATTGCAGATCTGCATATCGGTGATACCATCTGTTCCCCGGAAAACCCGGAATCTATTCCGTTCCAGAAGATTTCCGAGCCGACTATCTCCATGAACTTCATGGTCAATGACAGCCCGTTAGCAGGACAGGAAGGTAAGTTCGTTACCTCCCGCCACATCAGAGAGCGTCTGTTCCGCGAGCTGAACACCGATGTCAGCCTGCGTGTAGAGGAAACAGAGTCTCCGGACTGCTTCAAGGTTTCCGGCCGTGGTGAGCTGCATCTGTCTGTCCTCATTGAGAACATGCGCCGTGAGGGCTTTGAGTTTGCAGTCAGCAAGGCTGAGGTTCTTTACAAATACAACGAGCGCAATCAGAAGTTAGAGCCGATGGAGCTGGCTTACGTGGACGTTCCGGAGGAGTTTACCGGTGCAGTTATCCAGAAGCTGACATCCAGAAAGGGTGAGCTGCAGGGCATGAGCCCGGCAAACGGCGGTTATACCCGTCTGGAGTTCTCCATCCCGTCCAGAGGCCTGATCGGCTACCGCGGTGAGTTCATGACCGATACCAAGGGTAACGGTATCATCAATACCATTTTCGATGGCTACGGTCCGTACAAGGGAGACTTAAGCTACCGTAAGACCGGTTCCCTGATCGCTTACGAGAGCGGTGAGACCATCACCTATGGTTTGTTCAACGCACAGGAGCGCGGCATCCTCTTTGTAGGACCGGGCGAGAAGGTTTACTCCGGTATGGTCATCGGCCAGAACCCGAAGACCGAGGACATCGAGGTTAATGTCTGCAAGACAAAGAAGCTGACCAACACCCGTTCCTCCAGCGCTGATGAGGCATTAAAGCTGGTTCCGAAGAAAATCATGAGTCTGGAGCAGTGCCTGGAGTTCATCGATACCGACGAGCTGCTTGAGGTAACCCCGGAGAACCTGCGTATCCGCAAGAAGATCCTGGATCCGACCATGCGTAAGAGAGCATCCTTCAAAAAATAAATATTGCCAGATTCCCAAAAACCTGGTGTGGATTTTTCTAGTCAGGCTATTTTCGCCACACAACTCCTTCTCTGCGGAGAGGGCAGTTGTGTGGCATTTTTGTTGTGCATGTTTTGCCGCCATTTGTCGAGCGAAACACTGAATAAATTTTCTCATTTTCCCATAAATATGATAATAGCTGAAAGCTAAATGAAATGGGAAGAGGAGAGAAAATACTATGTCAGAAAAAGTGATTGAAAACAATAAGGTGAGTGTGATAGGGGAAATCATTTCCGGATTTACCTTTAGTCATGAGGTGTTCGGAGAGGGCTTCTATCTGGTAAATGTGGCGGTGAGCCGTCTGAGCGAACAGGCTGACATCATCCCGCTGATGATTTCCGAGCGGCTTCTGGATGTAAAGGAAGATTACATTGGCTGCACGGTGGAGGCCATTGGCCAGTTCCGTTCCTATAACCGGCACGAGGGAGTGAAAAACCGCCTGGTGCTGTCCGTGTTTGTCCGGGAGATTCATTTTATGGAGAAGTTCACGGACTATACCAAGACGAACCAGATATTCCTGGACGGATATATCTGTAAAGCGCCGGTTTACCGGAAAACGCCGCTGGGCCGTGAGATTGCGGATCTTTTGCTGGCGGTAAACCGTCCGTATGGCAAGTCCGACTATATCCCCTGCATTGCCTGGGGCAGAAACGCGAGGTTTGCCTCTGGCTTTGAGGTCGGAACCCGGGTACGCGTCTGGGGCCGTGTCCAGAGCCGGGAATACACCAAAAAGCTCAGTGAAACGGAGTGTGAGAAGCGCGTGGCCTATGAAGTTTCCATCAGCAAATTAGAGTGTGGAGATCAAGAAGATGAGACGGTATAAAAGCTTCCTGTACACGATTTACTTGCAAACAGCGGGGGAATGTGATAGGATAATGACGCTTGTATCAACGAGATGAATGATTCTAGTGGAGCAGCCTGTTTTGCAGGAGGTTCCCAAATGCTAAGAAAAACAGAGGTGCAAAAGCGATGAGTACAGGAAGACTAGAGGCCATCTGTGGAAAAGACAGTTCAGGCAAGACAGCGATGGCCCTTGGCAGAGCGCTTCAGGCGCTCACAGAGCAGAAAACCGTGATCGTGATCCAGTTTTTAAAAGGCAGTGAGAAAATAGGAAATCTGGAAGTATTAAAGCGAATGGAGCCGGAACTGAAAGTATTCCGGTTTGAAAAATCAGACCGTTATTTTGCGGAACTGAGTGATGCGGAAAAGAAAGATGAGCAGATCAATATCCGCAACGGGCTGAATTATGCAAAAAAGGTACTGACGACAGAAGAGTGCGATCTTCTGGTGCTTGACGAGGCCCTTGGCCTGGTGGATCAGAATATTGTGACGGAAGAGGAACTGGAGGGGCTGCTGAAATGCCGTGACCAGGTTCAGGTCATTGTGACCGGCAAGGTACTGCCGGAAGGCATCCGCCGCATCGCAGACAAGGTGGAAGAAGTAGATTGTTGTAAGTAGGAATTTTCTGAACTGAAAATTCCGTATGATACAGTAGTGGTTGTGGATTTTGCCGATTTGGAATGCGAAGCATCGGCAAAATCCTGATGTTGTTCACACAGCGTGTGAGCAACATCGAAGAAGTAGATTGTTGCAAGTAGTACTTCGCTTCTTGACAATTAAAAAGGTTAATGCTAGTATTATAAACAAACAGGCAAGTAGAGGTTGCGCGAAGCATGAGTAGAGGATCTGATGCACCAGAAGCAGACGAGGGTTTCTTGAAAGGGTGGGCGCCGAAGATACAGGACGGTCTGGACGTCATTTATCTGGGGACAGGGTGAAGAATCCTGTAACTGTCATCCAACCGGATGGAGAGCTACTTAAAGCAGAAAGCAAAGAACGACTTTAAGGGGGCTGACCGGGATTTGTCAGTCTCCTTATTTTGTCTGCAAAAGCAGTTTTGGCATGTTCTGAATAATATCCGAACGATTGTGCCGGTTTTAAGATTACACAGGAAGAATATGAAGGAGGAAAATCACATGGCTATTTTTGAAGGCGCTGGTGTTGCACTGGTAACCCCGTTTACAGAATCTGGAGAGGTAAATTACGAGAAGCTTGAGGCACTCTTAGAGGAGCAGATTGCAGGAGGCACCGACGCGATCATCGCGTGCGGCACCACTGGCGAGTCCGCTACCATGAGTTACGAGGAGCATCTGGATGTGATCCGTTTCACCTGCAAGGTAGTAAACAAGCGGATCCCGGTCATTGCGGGTACCGGTTCCAACTGCACAAGGGAGGCAATCCACCTTTCCAAAGAGGCAGAGAAGGCCGGAGCAGACGGACTGCTGCTGGTAACTCCTTATTACAACAAGGCAACCCAGAATGGCCTGATCGCGCATTATACCGCAATTGCGGAGTCTGTCAATATTCCGTGTCTTTTATACCATGTTCCGACCCGTACCGGCCTGACCATGAAGCCGGAGACCATCGTAAAGCTCTGCCGTGAGGTTCCGAACATTGTCGGCGTGAAGGAAGCGAGCGGCAACTTCTCTGCTATCGCAGAGATCATGCATCTGGCAAACGGCTGTGTAGATCTGTATTCTGGCAACGATGACCAGATTGTTCCGCTTCTGGCTATGGGCGGTAAGGGCGTTATCTCCGTTCTGTCCAATGTAGCTCCGAGACAGACCCATGAGATCTGTGAGAACTTCTTTAAGGGCGACATTGAAAAGAGCCGTCAGATGCAGTTAGAGGCTCTTCCGCTGATCAACGCCCTGTTCTGTGAAGTAAACCCGATCCCGGTTAAGGCTGCTCTGAATCTGATGGGGAAGGAAGCAGGACCGTTAAGACTGCCGCTGACCGAGATGGAGCCGCAGAACCAGGAACGTCTGAAAAAGGCTATGCAGGAGTACGGAATCCTGTAATTGACTTAAATGAAAACAGCAGAAACGACGGAAAAAGAAACAAGAGACTTGCACAGGAGGACTGATTCAAATGGTAAAAATGATCATGCACGGCTGCAATGGTGCCATGGGACGCACCATCACCGGCCTGGCCAAAGAGATGGACGGTATTGAGATTGTAGCAGGAATTGATGTAAACCCGGTTGTTTTAAGTGATTATCCGGTATTTGCATCCCTGGAGGAATGCAATGTAGAGGCAGATGTAATCGTAGATTTTGCGTCCGCCAAGGCAGTGGACCACCTGCTGGATTACTGTGGCGCGCTCAAGATGCCGTTAGTACTCTGCACGACCGGACTTTCTTCGGAGCAGATTGAAAAGGTTAAAGAAACCAGCAGGCAGACCGCAATCCTGCGTTCCGCTAATATGTCCCTTGGCATCAATACCCTGATGAAGCTGGTACAGGATGCGGCTAAAGTTCTGGCCAACGCAGGCTTTGATATTGAAATCGTGGAAAAACATCACAACAAGAAGCTGGATGCGCCGAGTGGAACCGCGCTGGCACTGGCTGATTCCATCAACGAGGCAATGGACGGACGCTATCACTACAAATATGACCGCAGCACGGAGCGTGTGAGACGTGATGAAAATGAAATCGGCATTTCCGCTGTGCGCGGCGGCACCATTGTGGGTGACCACGATGTGATCTTTGCAGGTACCGATGAGGTTATCACCTTCAGCCATACCGCATATTCCAAGGCAATCTTCGGAAAAGGCGCGCTGCAGGCAGCGCTGTTTCTGGCAGGCAAAGAGCCGGGCTTGTACGATATGCAGGATGTGATCGGCTAAGGTCTTGGTGAAAAAGCATTTCTCCCAGATAAAACCGGTCGAAAAAATTGATATAAATGGAAGTTCTGATTTTTTATAAAACTTTGTCCTTTCTGTCATACTAACAGCAGGAAGAAAGGAGAATATGATCATGAAGAAAATCAGAATGACCGCATGTGTGCTCATCCTGGCTCTTGCTGTCTGTGTCCTGGCCGGATGCAGCAATAAGAACAATACCGGCATGGCAGATGAAGCCACCACTGCCGCCCAGAGCGCACCGAAAGGTCAGAACGGAAGAGCCGATGGCCAGAATGGAACTATGGGAGAGACCGCAAATCCGGCAGCAGAAAACCGCGGCGACGTGCAGGAGAGCACCGGCGTGGTAGATGGCCTGGTCAACGATGTAGAGAATGCAGTTGACAGGTAGGGATTTTCTGAACTGAAAATTCCGCAGAAAACAAACAGAGAGACACCGCCTTAAGCAAAACGTACAGCTTTCATTCATGCAAAGCAGGGAATGGAAGAGAACGCTGCGGGGCGGTGTCCTTCGCTTTTTTACATAGAGGAGGATATTTGATCAGAAAATGGAATCGCGCGTGCAGCCGCTGGAGAAAACACTGTATCCGGCGGCTGGCACAAAAATTTCAGCGGGCGCGGCGGATCCGGCGCGTTCGGACCTGTCTGGCAGCAGTGCTCTGTGCAGAGGTTCTGACCGGCGCGGGCATGTACTGGAATCAGAACCGGCCGGAGCTGAATCTGGTGCGCCGGGAAGAAATCTGTGAGGTGGAACTGGTGCCGAAGACTGCTTTGGACGGTATGGATGATGAGAAGGCTGTTGCGCCGGAAGAGCAGGATATTTATGGTGTCCGCCTGGATCTGGAGGCGCTGGAAGTTCAGTTCTACCACCGGAAAGATTCGGTACAGTAAAAAATGTATTGCAATTCAAAGACCTGTGTATTATAATTTCTTCTGAAATTAACTTCTTTTATTTATAACACTTATAAATACACAGAGAGGAATAAGAAAGCCGATGGAAGAAAAACGCTTGCTGAATCCAGATGAGCTGCACGAAGAGTGCGGCGTATTCGGAATGTACGATTTTGACGGCAATGATGTGGCATCCGAGATCTATTACGGACTGTTCGCATTGCAGCACCGGGGGCAGGAGAGCTGCGGTATTGCGGTCAGTGACACAGAGGGACCGAAGGGGAAGGTAAATGCGTATAAGGGGGATGGGGCTTTGCAATGAGGTGTTCACGCCGGACATCTTAGAGGGGTTACATGGAAATATTGGTGTGGGACATGTGCGTTACTCCACTGCGGGAAGCAGTACCCGGGAGAACGCCCAGCCGCTGGTACTCAACTATGTAAAGGGTACTCTGGCGCTGGCCCACAACGGAAAACCTGGTCAATGCGCCGGAACTGCGAAGAGAGCTGGAGTACAGCGGCGCTATTTTCCAGACTACCATTGATTCTGAGGTCATTGCGTACCATATCGCAAGAGAGCGTGTGCGCACGTCTTCTGTTGAGGAGGCCGTGGCCAATGCCATGAAGAAGATCAAGGGTGCTTACTCCCTGGTCATCATGAGCCCGCGCAAGATGATCGGTGCCAGAGATCCGTTTGGCTTTAAGCCTCTCTGCATCGGTAAAAAGGAGAATGCCTACATTCTGGTATCCGAAAGCTGTGCCCTGGCTACCATTGATGCGGAGTTTGTCCGTGATGTGGAGCCTGGCGAGATTGTTACCATTACGAAGGATGGCATCAAATCCAATAAGAGCATGTGCCTGCCGGATGTAAAAAAGCAGGCAAGATGTGTGTTCGAATACATTTATTTTGCAAGACCGGACAGTGTGTTTGACGGTGTGAGTGTGTATCATTCCCGCATTCACGCAGGCCGCTGTCTCGCCATTGATTCTCCGGTAGATGCTGACATCGTGGTAGGCGTGCCGGAGTCAGGCAATGCCGCTGCCCTTGGTTACTCCATGCAGTCCGGCATTCCGTATGGTACGGCTTTTGTGAAGAACTCCTATGTAGGACGTACCTTTATCAAGCCGAAGCAGAGCAGCCGTGTGTCTGCGGTAAAAGTTAAACTGAATGTGTTAAAGGAAGCAGTGGCAGGAAAGCGTGTCATCATGATCGATGACTCCATTGTGCGCGGTACGACCAGCCATCTCATTGTGAAGATGCTGCGGGATGCCGGCGCGAAAGAAGTTCATGTGAAGGTCAGCGCGCCGCCGTTTTTACATCCGTGTTATTTCGGAACCGATATTCCGTCGGAGGACCAGCTGATTGCCAGCGGCCGCACCATCGAGGAAATCCGTCAGATCATCGGGGCAGATTCCCTGTCCTATCTGCGGATGGATCGCCTGCCGGAGCTTTCCGAGGGACTTCCGATCTGTACCGCATGCTTTAGCGGAGATTACCCGTTAGACCCGCCGCAGGAAGATATCCGCGGCGAATATAACAAATAAATCATTAATCACGAAATTGGAGGGTTCTTATGAACGACAGATACCAAAGCCCGTTGTCCGAGCGTTACGCAAGTAAGGAGATGCAGTACATCTTCTCCCCGGACAAGAAATTCAAAACCTGGAGAAAACTGTGGATTGCGCTGGCTGAGACCGAGAAAGAGCTGGGCCTGCCGATCACCCAGGAGCAGATCGATGAGTTAAAGGCTCACGCTGAGGATATCAACTACGAGGTGGCAAAGGAGCGCGAGCGTCTGGTGCGCCACGATGTGATGTCCCACGTTTATGCTTACGGTCAGCAGTGCCCGAAGGCAAAGGGCATTATCCATCTGGGTGCGACCTCCTGTTACGTTGGAGATAATACCGATCTCATCATCATGACCGAGGGATTAAGACTGGTTCGCAAAAAACTCATCAATGTGATGGCAGAACTGGCGAAATTCGCTGACAAATACAAAAACCAGCCGACCCTGGCATTTACCCATTTCCAGCCGGCACAGCCGACTACCGTGGGTAAGCGCGCAACTCTGTGGTTAAACGAGCTCTGCCTGGATCTTGAGGATCTGGATCATGTGCTTTCTACCATGAAGCTGCTTGGTTCCAAGGGAACCACCGGTACTCAGGCAAGCTTTTTAGAGCTGTTTGAGGGAGACCATGAGAAATGCCGCAAGGCAGACCAGATGATCGCAGAGAAGATGGGCTTTTCCGCATGCTATCCGGTATCCGGACAGACCTACTCCCGCAAGGTAGATACCCGTGTGTTAAATATTCTGGCAGGCATTGCCCAGAGTGCCCATAAGTTCAGCAACGATATCCGTCTGTTACAGCACTTAAAAGAAGTAGAAGAGCCCTTTGAGAAGAACCAGATCGGTTCCTCTGCTATGGCTTACAAGAGAAACCCGATGCGCAGCGAGCGTATCGCGTCTCTTTCCAACTATGTGATGAGTGATGTCATGAACCCGATGCTGGTAGCTTCCACCCAGTGGTTTGAGCGTACTCTGGATGACTCCGCCAACAAGCGTCTGAGCATTCCGGAGGGCTTCCTTGCCATTGATGGCATTCTGGATCTGTACCTGAATGTAGTAGATGGTCTGGTGGTATATCCGAAGGTGATCGAGAAGCATTTCATGGCAGAGCTTCCGTTCATGGCCACTGAGAATATCATGATGGATGCGGTAAAGGCAGGCGGCGACCGTCAGGAGCTGCATGAGCGCATCCGCCAGCTTTCCATGGAGGCAGGCAGAAATGTCAAAGAGAAAGGCCTGGACAACAACTTGTTAGAGCTCATCGCTGCAGATCCGGCATTCGGACTTTCCTTAGAGGACTTACAGGCATGCATGGAGCCGTCCCGCTATGTGGGCCGCGCGCCGAAGCAGGTGGACGAGTTCTTAAGCGAAGTAGTGAATCCGATTCTCGATGCAAACAAAGAAGATCTGGGCATGACCGCTGAAATCAACGTGTAAGACATTACATCTGATAAATATCAATAAGTTCTATTAATGACAAAAGGCAGGCAGATTAGAAAATCTGTCCGCCTTTTTGTGTTTGCGTATTGATTTTAGTGCAGGAATCTTATATACTGTTAATGTTTGCGGAGCAGAAGGCTCTGCCTGAATTTAAGGATAGCAGGTAACTGGATCTGTAAGGAACAGTTGCGGCAGCAGTTATAACGAAGGAGACTGATTATGTCAAAGGTAGATGTAGTTATTGGATGTTTTTATGGCGACGAAGGTAAAGGTAAAGTAATCGATTATCTTGCAACGAATGCAGATATCGCTGTCCGCGCAACCGGCGGTGATAATGCGGGCCACACGATCGAGGCTAACGGAGTAAAATATGCAATGCGTCTGATTCCGTCCGGAATCCTGTCCGGTCATACCATTGGCGTAATCGGCAACGGAGTTGTTATGAATCCGCAGGTGCTGTTAGGAGAAATTGAAAACTTAAAAGCACACGGCTATGATATTGACAATCATTTAAAAATCAGTGATAAGACCCATGTGATCCTGCCCTACCATCCGATGCTGGACCGGGCATTAGAGAAAGCAAGAAAGGCATCCAAGATCGGTACCACCTGCAGAGGCATCGGACCGACCTACTGTGATAAGTATGAGCGCGCAGGCTTAAGAGTCGAGGATCTGTATGCAGATAATTTCAAGAGCCATCTCGAGGAGCTGGTCGAGTCCAGAAAAGCACTCTTAAAGTTCTACGATCCGGAAGACACCACCATCGACGAAAAACTGAACTTTGAGGATGTATACAAGACCTACTGCGAGTACGCAGAGCAGTTAAAGCCGTATGTGTGCGATACCGTAACCTATCTGCACAAGGCACTGGAGGAGGATAAAAAAGTCATCGTAGAGGGTGCGCAGGCAACCCTGCTGGATATCGACTTTGGTTCCTATCCGTATGTAACCTCTTCCAACCCGACCATCGGCGGCATCATCACCGGTACCGGTTTAAGCGCATCTGATATCGGCAATGTATACGGTATCATTAAAGCTTATTCCAGCCGTGTCGGCGAAGGGCCGTTCGTAACCGAGCTGTTAGATGAGACCGGCGACCGCATCCGTGACCTTGGCCATGAGTACGGTACCGTAAGCGGCAGACCAAGACGCTGCGGCTGGCTGGATCTCGTAACCTTAAAATACGCAAAGCGTCTGAATGGACTGACCGGAATTTCCGTAAACCACTTAGACACCATCGGCAAATTTGACAAGATCAAAGTCTGCGTAGCATACGACTGCAACGGCGTACAGACCGAAGACTTCTCCACAAACTTAAAGTTCCTGCAGAGCTGCAAGCCGGTATATAAAGAGTTTGACGGAAACTTCGGTGACCTGTCCGGCTGCAAGACCTTCGAGGATCTCCCGGAGAACGCAAAGGCATATATCAACTTCATCGAAGAGTATACCAAGACCCCGGTTAAGTTTATCGGAACCGGTGCCGGCCGTGAGGCAATGATCGTAAGACTGTAAATAACAATATAGAGACAGAACCCACTACAGGTCCGAAGCCGGTAATCCCGGCATACCGCTGCGCAAAATATGGGTATTGTGTTCGGACGATGCAGCTGACAGATGTTTGCGGATAGTCGGACGAATCGTCCGCCTCCCTCAAACACCAGTCGCTGCATAGCCGGACACGTATACCCATATTTATGCTCCGCGGAATGCCGGGATAACCGGCTTCTGCTGTATTGCTCCCGCTACGAGAGAAATAAAATCAGCCAGAACGGTACTGATAAAAGCCATGATTTCCAGCTTTTACCAGTACCATTCTGGCTGTGTTTTTATTGCAGCAGAATAGCCAGGAAAGCAGAAGCAGGACGGGGTGGTATCCTGCGTAGCATAAATAGAAGTGCAACGTGTCCGGCTATGTGGCGACTGACGTTTTCGGGAGGCGGACGGTCAGTCCGACTATCCGCAAACGGCTGTCAGCCACATCGTCCGAACACAGCTACTTATTATTTGCGTAGCGGGATACCACCTCGGCCTGCTTCGGACCTTTCATGAATATTCTTTAAATTTTTATATTTGAACGGAATTGTTTTGTGTACCGAGTGCTTTTGCCAGATGTTTTCGCGCGCTTTCCGGTGATTCCTTCAGGACTGCGGCAAATTCTTCGCAGAGCAGGCGCCCGACTTTGCTCAGGAAATCCTTGTCTGTGGTAGCAAGTCTTTTTTCAGAACGGATCAGGCGAAGCTCTTTTTCGTAGTTGTTATGATATTTTTTTAATCCAAATCTGATACTCCTTGCTTTCCCCGCTTTCCACCTTCTGAAGAAAATGCCGGTTCAAAAAGTTATCGTCTTCATCGGAGCGGATGGCCGATCCATTCCAGGGTTCTACACATAAGAACGGCGCTTTGGTGGCGGCTGCGGTCCAGAAGGCAACGGTGGCAAAATCCGGGTAGGAGACTTCCACGCCGTATCCGGTGGCTTGATTTTTCAGTGCCACTTTTTTGGAACGCAGATCCGTAAAGAAAATGGCATCATTCGCGAAAAGTTCGTGGGTCAGCGGGATGACAGCTGCGTGATCCAGGATCGGGGTATAGGAGTTCATGTTGAATTCCATGCGGTTTAAGTCATAGGAGTGATATCCGGCGGTTCCTTCCTGTTCAAATTCCAGAACGTAATCTTCGAATCGTTCCCCGGAATGCAGAGGACAGTTGAAGCCGGGATGAGCGCCAAGCTGGTAGTACATGGGTCCGGTGCCGGGATTGGTTACGGTGTAATGAATCCGGATGCCGTCCTCAGTCAGTGCGTAAGTCAGCTTCAGGTGAAATGCGAAGGGATAGTGGGCACGGGTTTCAGGAGAGTCGGTGAGGATGAAGGAAGCCTCCTGCTCGGACAAAACAGATACAGCAAAGTCTGCGTTCCGGCAGAATCCGTGCTTGGGAATGGAATAAATCTGCCCGTTCAGCGTATATTTTCCGTCCCGGCAGTTTCCAACGGTTGGGAACAGGAGCGGAGAGCTGCTTTTCCAGTGGGCAGGATCCCGCTGCCAGATATATTCTGTGCCGGATTTGCTTTTCAGAGATATAAGCTGTGCGCCGATGGAATCAATCCGCGCTGTCATTGTGTGGTTTTTTAAGGTTACGATCATAGTAAGTTTCCCCCTGTATCATGATAATTCTATTATAGCGGATCACGGAAAAAAGAAAAGGCAGACCGTCTGCTTGGTGCATTGTCCTATACCATTTCCATGGAATGCTTCAAAACCTGTGAATGTCATGAAATATGGACTTGGATTCCGCTACGCTTGTCTTGGTCCGTTGGAAGTAGCAGATTTGGCGGTCTGGACACCTTCACCCATATCAGCAGCTATCTGATGAAAGATCTGTGTGATTCAAAAGAAGCAACAAAGGAGAGGGATGAGAAGTTTTTGAGGGTGTATCAGGCTTTATATGGAAGTAAACAAAATCACCGGATAAAAAAGAGCGCAGATTGGAATGGTGAATTTCCTGTGCTCTTTTGCGATTCACAACATTAGAAAGTGCGAGATGCGGCAGCGCGAAAAAATATTGACAGTTACAAATCAAAAGATTACAATACTAACTGTTTGAATGCAAAAAATAAAGATTGGAGAATAGCATGAAGGAGTCATTACATTATTTGCTCATGGCAAATCAGATGCTGGTTCAGCGCCAGCTCCTGGATCGGTTAAAGAACACCGGGCTTACTATTGGTCAGCCGAAGGTGCTGGATTACCTGACTGATCATGATGGAAGCAGCCAGAAAGAGATTGCGAAGGGTTGTTTTCTGGAGGCCGGATCACTGACCTCAATTCTAAACCGTATGGAGAAGAAGGGCCTGATTGAGAGGCGTATGCTGAATGGAAACCGACGGACGCTGCATGTATTTCTGACAGAGCAGGGGAAGTCTAGCCGGGATCTGGTGAAAACTGCGTTTTCCCGCATTGAAGCTCAGGGCGTTAGCGGAATTTCTTCGGAGGAATATGATGCGTTCATGAAAACGTGCCGGAAAATCTATGAAAATCTGATGAAACCGGAACAGAATGAAAACTGGAAGAGGAAAGGGAAGGTTAGGTATGCCAATCGGAGTTTTAATCAATGCGTTGTCTGTTGTGATCGGCGGACTCATCGGCCTGACGGTGAAGATCGGCTGGATCTGGATTTTAAGGAAAAACTGATATGATCTTTGGTGTCTGTGCCATGGGCATGGGAATCAGCTCTGTTATGCTGATGAAGAATATGCCGGCTGTTATTTTTTCCATTGTGATCGGAACTGCAATCGGTCTGGCCATCCATCTCGGGGACCGGATTCAGCGTGGGGCAGGATTGATGCAGCGGGTGGCCTCAAAAATTGTGAAGCAGAAAGATACTTCCATTTCAGAAGAAGAGTTTATGACAACTCTTGTCACTGTGATTGTGCTGTTTTGCGCAAGCGGTACAGGAATTTACGGCTCCATTGTATCGGGAATGACTGGTGATAACAGTATCCTGATTGCAAAGTCTGTGCTGGATCTGTTTACAGCTATGATTTTTGCCTGCATGCTGGGCGGTGTGGTATCTCTGATCGCAATTCCGCAGGTGGTTATTTTCCTGGCATTGTTTTTGTGTGCAGGATTGCTCTATCCGCTGACTACACCGGAGATGATCGATGATTTCAAGGCAGCGGGCGGATTTATTATGCTGGCTACGGCTTTCCGCATGATGCAGGTAAAAAGTATTTCCTACTGCTGACATGATTCCGGCTATGGTATTGGTATTTCCGGTGAGCTGGAGCTGGAGCACTTTTATTC
>ENA-OQHL01000915-OQHL01000915.1-human-gut-metagenome-genome-assembly--contig:-NODE-915-length-17304-cov-4.011236_pt1 | contig 17304 bp, 21 predicted proteins | sample MGYA00242565_ERZ504723 | MGnify/ENA primary metagenome ERZ504723 (study PRJEB26092, sample SAMD00036211) | human gut metagenome | host: Homo sapiens | study: EMG produced TPA metagenomics assembly of... | reverse complement strand
ATCATTAATTTCTATTTATACTTTTTAATTTATTTATAATGTAATAAATGTATATCATAAACTTACTAGTTATTCTATAATCTTTAGCATAACTATAACAAATACTAACGATATTCAAAATATTTATTTAATTAATCTTTCACAATCTATTAACACATTTTCCAATTTTTGAACTATTCGCTTTTGTTCATCGTATGGGGGCAACGGAACTAAATATTCTCTAAATTTTTTTAATGAAATAAAAGATTGTACACCACCAGAAGCCTCTGCTTTAAGCGGATATTGAATAAAATAGAAAAACCAATACATATATGGCATATAAATATTTGTATTTTTATACTTTTTAAATAATGCCATATTTTTAATACAAAACTGTCTATCTTTCTTTACTAAAACAGGATTACCAATAGATCCTATCATTGCAAATAAAATATCGTCATCTTCTACAAACGATCTTTCGTTTATTTTATCTGCATCTGTTTGTGTAATATACTTTATATTTGTATAATCAATAATTCCATTTTTTAAATTTTTACTTGTAACTAAGGGGACTCCCTTAGTTACATATTTAGGACTGTCATGAGTTCCATCTCTTACGTCAATAATTTGTGATAATCTACACCATTTCCATGTATTTGGTATATCAAAAGGTATTTCATCTTTTGTAATTTCTATAAGTTCTTTTTGTTTTTTATCTTTCCTTTTTTTATTAATTTATTTTTTGTTCTTGAATTTTCTCATAAAGTTCCTCTGCAGTTCCTTCTTCTGGTTTCTGCTCTACTAACTTTCCATAAAGAGCATACTGTAAAATAGATTTCTTCATCTTTTCTGGAAATTCTACGTTTAATTGTTTTAATTTATTCCATGATAAGGCATACTGATCAATCAGTGGTAACAGTTTCCTAATTTTATTTACAATTCTTTTTTGCTCTTTATATGGCGGTAAAGGAATCAGTGAATTTATAATCTTTTTTTTTGAAATATTCGGTTGTGCGCCACCTTCAGCCATTTTAATATATGATGATCTTTGTGCCATCAAAAAATAGAATACATATAGATTATAAATACCTTCAAATGGTATACACGCACAGCATGCTTGATTAGTTGTCATCGGTTTATTTATTATCCCCAATCTTCCAATGGTAGCTCCATACATTGCCATCAGTATTGATCCTGTTGGATTAAGTTTTACTGATGTTTTAATTATTGCCAATTCTGTTATATGCTCCGGAACATCATCAATATATCCGTCATTTAAGTCTCCTGTTTTTAACCATGGAATATTTCCTCCATAAAATTCTGGAACAGTTCTCGAAGGAGTTGCCCCTGATCTCCAAACTCCAATATTTCCTACTCTAACCCAAATCCATGTTTCTGGTATATCAAACGGAATTTCATCTTCTCTAACCTCAGAAATTCCCTGTTCTTTTTTTATTTTCTTATCTTTAATAAGTTTTTGTTTTACTTTTTCAATGCTACAATATAAATCTTTTGCACTTCCTTCTTCTATTTTTTGTTCTACTAATTTACCCTGAATAGCACACTGTAGAATACTTAATTTTAATTGTTCTGGTGTCATTATTTTCTAACCTCTCCTAATAGCAAAGCTTCTAACTGCCCTAGTACGTGATCTATTTCTGAATTTAATAAAGCTCTTTTCTCTTGATAATTTTGAATAGTTTCTATAGGTGACAAAATTTCTTCTTCTTCATATGGATAGCAACAAAGATCAAGATTACCATCTCTTTCATTCAAAAGATAATCAACCGTATATTTTTCTGCCTTAGGACCATCCTCAAGAATAATTTCTTTTCGATCATTCCACCATTCAATACACTCATCGAAATGTTTTAATTCCATTGGTTTCGTTTTTGAAAAATGCTTTCTATCTGATGGCATATCCACCCTATAATACCATGTTTCTTCTGTCGGATTTGTATTGTCAAAAAATAATATATTTGTTGTAATTGACGTATATGGAGCAAATACAGAATTGGGCAACCTTATAATCGTATGTAAATTAAACTCCGTTAATAATTTTCTCTTAATATTTACTTTTTATCTGTTCCGAACAAAAATCCATCTGGAACTACCACTGCTGCTCGTCCATTTTTCTTTAATCGATACATAATTACTGACATAAATAAATCAGCTGTTTCAGAAGAAGAAAGATCTTCTGGGAAAAATCCTTGGATTGATTTATCTTCGTGTCCACCATAAGGAGGATTCATTAAAATAACATCAAAATTTATCATCATCTGTATAATCAAGGAGGTTATGATTTAAAGAATTCTCATGATAAATCTTAGGTACCTCAATATCATGCAAAAGCATATTAGTTACACATAAAAGATATGGAAAAGGTTTTTTCTCAATTCCATAAATACTATCATCATACTTCTTTTGATCTTCTGTATCTTTTACTTGTTTTGCTAATTGTGAAAGCCATGATGTAATAAATCCACCCGTACCACACGCAAAATCTGCCATCTGTTCTCCAAGCTTTGGTTGGATCATTAATGCCATAAAATCAGTAACCGCTCTAGGAGTATAAAATTCTCCTGAAGAACCCGCTGATTGAAGATCTTTTAAAATTTCTTCATATACAAATCCAAAATCATGACTTTCCTTTACATCATCAAATTCTATTTCATCAATTATATTAATAACCTGTCGAAGATGTACCCCATCCTTCATATAGTTATTCGCATCTTCAAAAGTTGATTTAACGATAGCTTTTTTACTGGTGTTTCTTGGTGTTACCTTAAGTTCTTTTAATGTTGGTAAACAATGATATTTATTAACAAAATTAAATGAAAGTGGATCTCCTGTTAGAGCTTTTCCATCTTTCATCTTTTGGTGCCCAATTTCTCCATCTACATTCTTCTGGAATGATAGAAACATAATCGTCTTCGTTCAGTTCCCAATCATCCTCTTTCGCATCATATACCTTTAAAAACAACATCCAAACCATCTGTTCGATTCTCTGTGCATCACCGTTAATTCCAGCATCCATACGCATAATGTCTCTAATTCTTTTTATAAATCCTGATTGCATTGCCATATTTTTTATATTATCCTTCCCTATATTTCATCTTCTGAATCTTCGTTTTTCGTAATTTCTGTGTTCCCACCAAGTGTCGATGCTAGTACAAGAATTCCTACACCTATAGTAGTAAACAGTCCACCTAAAACTTTTAAGCGATAATTTCGCATTTCTTTATTTTCTTTTGAAACCTTATTTTGGAGCTCGTCTACACGATCTAAAATTTTTATTTTTTCATCTACAGTTAAATTATCATTATTTAACATTTCCAGCAAAATTTGATATTCTGATTTTATCATAGAAATCAATTCTTTATGATCTTCATTTCCTTTCGAAACTACATCTATTGCAGCTTCTTTATATTCCGTAATCGCCTCCTTAACAACTGTGGCAAATTCTGGAAATTGTTCAAGTGCTTTTTTTGCAACTTCTGGATCCATTTGATTGATAGAAGATGCGAATTTCATAACTGTATCTTTACTAAGTTGTCTAAAATTATCAATTTTAAGTTGTTTCAGTACTTTTTGTTCTGATAAAGTTCTCTTCAAATCATACGCTCCTTTTTAACTTACACTCATTTCCTCATAAATGTTTTCTTCCAAATCCTTAATTGCATCCTCATATTTCTTTTTTCCACCAAATAGTTTTACAATCTTAGCTGGCTTTCCATAATTTGCGAAATCAGAGAGGGCCAAAACTTTAATATCTTCAACCTCTGAAATTCCTTGATTCATATACTTGTCCATAAGTATCTCTAACACAGCCCTAGCATCTCCAGAATATTTAGAAAAGAAATCTCTCTTCTTTACATTATTTGCTCGCTCTTTTCGTGTTAATGGTTTTGCCCCATATGCAACATAGCAGATAAAATCAAAATCATCAACTTCTTCCATTCCCTGATCTTTCTTTAATGCTCTGATGTCAATTCCCATTTCTTTGAATGTTTCTTCTATCCTTTTTTTCTTCTTTGAAGATTTCCATTTATGAATAAAATCAGAAAGAGAAGCATACTCTCCTTTGATATTAGTTCTTGTATAATCAATGATATCTTCCTGTCTCAATAATTTACCATTTGCATCATAAACAGATACTGTTTTATTGATAACTTTTACCCTGCATCCATCTTTTCCTACAATTGGCGTTCCATAACTTTCTACTGGTTCAATTGGTGGTTCATCTTCACTATATGGTGGTTTTTCGTGAATTCCCATACCTGCATGATGAAATGTTTCATCTTGTTCAATCGGTCCATCCCAGTCGGGATCTGTAAAATGTCTTGTAACATTTCGGAAATCCATAACTGTAAATTTCATTTTTCCTTCTTTTTCCCTAATCCTAGTTCCTCGTCCAATGATCTGCTTAAAAGTTGTCATACTTTCTATATTTTTATCAAGTACAATTAGCTTTGTCATTTTACAATCTGCTCCTATAGAAAGCAATTCTGAAGTAGTTGCTATTACTGGGTATTGAGATGTAACAGAAATAAAATAATCTAACTTACTCTTACCATAGACATCAGATCCTGTGATTCTAACCACATAATCTGGATTTTCTTTTACCATATCTTTATTAAGATTGCATAAAGCAACTCTCATTCTTTCTGCTGCATCTTCTGTAGCACAAAATACGATAGTCTTCTGCATTCTTCCGGTTGCTTTCAAATACTCTGTAATTTCATTTGCTACTTCATTAATTCGATCTTCCAAGATAACTCCTCCTGGATAATCGTAATCCTTGTTGTTATAGATTCGATCTTCTATTTCATTTCCATAAATATCAAGCTGACCTTTCGTCGGTCTCCATCCATCTCCTATGTTAAGAGTAACATTGATTACCTTAAACGGAGCTAAAAATCCATCTTCAATTCCTTGCTTCAAACTATATGTATAAATCGGATTACCAAAGTAATCAATATTAGATATTGTCTCGCTTTCCTTAGGTGTTGCTGTCATTCCTATCTGCGTTGCAGTCGAGAAATAATTTAAAACTTTTCTCCATTTACTATCTTCTTTTGCGCTTCCTCGATGACACTCATCTACAATAATCAGATCAAAATATCCTTTTGGAATCTTTCGGAAATGTTCCTCATCGTTTTGCCCTACCATCTGATGATAAAGAGCAAAATTCACTTCATGTGAAGATATTTCGTTCAAACAATTTGTTGCTGAAAAATTTATTTTATAAATCATTTTTTCAATTGGAGAAAAATCCTGTAAAATACTTTGATCCACAAGAATATTTCTATCCGCAAGGTATAAAACTCTACTCTTTAAATTTGCTTTGAGCAAACGATATACAATTTGAAATGCTGTATATGTTTTTCCCGTACCTGTTGCCATAACCAACAGCAATCTTTGTTGTCCTTTTGCAATTGCTTCCACTGTCCTATTTACCGCATTCCTTTGATAATATCTAGGTGGATATGTTGACTGAGATGAATAATAAGGCTGTTCTATAATTTTCTTTTCTTGTTCTGTTACACCATGACCGCCATTAATTTCATTATAATATCTGTCGATTAATTGTTTTTGCGTTGGAAACCGATCTAATTCAATCAAAGTTTCTGCTCCTGTTAAAAAATCATGTTCATAAAATGCATCTCCATTAGATGAATATGCAAATGGCAAATCCAACATTTGTGCATATGTCATTGCCTGCTGCAAACCATAAGATACTGAATGCTTATTATCTTTAGCTTCTACAACTGCGATTGGTTTTGCATCATTTAAATATAGCATATAATCAACAAACTTTGGTCGATTCCGTGCTACAATATTTCCCCTTATATTGATTCGCCCATCTGTTATCTTAGTCTCCATAGTAATATGATTTTCCCAACCACGCTGAATTGCTGGTGTTATGTAATTTAATTTTATGTCTTCTTCTGACATTTGTTTTTTATTTAGAATTGCCATATTAAATCATCCTTTCTTCGTTAAATGTTAATATATCAATCCGTATTTTCTTTCCTGTTTTATATAAATTGTATCATGCAAATTGTATATCTGCAATTTAAAATTATGCTTTACGTGTAATTAGATCATCACTTTTTTACATCTATCATAAAACCATCTTTTTCAACCATTTTTATATCCGAAATTCTTCCATTACAATTCATGCAATCATTGTCTATAGATGTAAAATCAAACTCTGCCGTCATTTCAAAATAATCACCTAGCAAATTTTTCCATACCATATTTAAATGATATTGATTTAATTTGTCTATTAAGTATTTTTTCTTCAAGATTGTAATCTGTTGCATATACACATCTCACTATTCCACCAGGTTTAATATCACATGATTCCCCTATCAAACCTCCTACATTTTCAATATTTCTCCAGTTCTCACCATTTATATCCATGTTTCTGCAACAAAAGTTTCTTATTGTTTTTTCGCCTTCATTCTTTAATGTATATGTAAAAGTGTTTTGTCATTTTGAAGAATTTTTCATAATCACGTTCAGTTATTAGATTATATACATCGGATATATTATGTGAAGTAATTTGGAAAACATCCTCATCCATATTAAAGCATTCATTTAAATTTTCAATATTTATATATCTATAATGTTGATTAGCTAACATAGGATAATATTTTGCTTTTAACATTTTTAAATTTATATCTGCTAAATTTGTACATTTTTTCCACTAAATTTTTCATTTCTTTTGTAATTCCATAAAATGTTCGTCTGACCGATCTGATAATTCTTTATATTTTTATTTTGATAAAAAGTAATATATCCAAGTATAATAGTTCCAATTGCACCTAAATAAGAACCAATAAATCCAAACCAAGTTTCTTTTGAAAATCCATTTAACGAATTAACTAAATTGATTTTTTCAAACATAATTATTTTTTCAATCGCCAATGGTACAAATACTATACAAAAAGTAAAAAATATTAATTTCATTATTTTCGATGCATTTTTTCTCATAATACTTCTCCTTAATTTTCATATATTTCATCACATTCTTTATATATTACCAACAATTTTTATAATTTCAATTTCATTTTCTCTTTACCATGTTACATATCTTTCAATTCCATATCTTTTCTCATTAAATCATCTTATTTTTCAAGCACAAAAACATACATATAAAAGGCACATTCCCATCACTGAAAATATGCCTTTTATTTTTAATCACCTTATCCAACTTGATGCATAAATCCACCAATCAAATTCACACACAACGGAAGTACTGCTGATATAATCGGAACCATCTTCATCAAACGTCCACTTTCTACAATCGTTTTTAATAATGTCACTCCGCCATGCCATACACAAGTTCCTAATCCTCTTTTTCTTTCCTCCCATCTCGGTAGTTCCAAATTCTCATCAATTATCTTCCAATTAACTATTTCTCCTTTTCTCTGTTCAACCATACCATTTTCTTCATCTTCTTTTATGAACCTAACATTTGCTATCTCACAATGTTCCCATAATAATTTAGGTTCATCTGTGTTATTTTTGATTGATAATTGTAATATACCTTCATTCTCCCTAATCCATGTCTCTGAACGGTATACTTCTAATCCAGCATCTTCATACATTCCAGAAATGACCATACTTAATCCATTCTTTAATATGACACTTTCGTTTGTATATACTATAACTGTCTCATGTGAATCTAATTTGTATTTTCTTTCATTTATTTTTCTTAAATCCACAATTCCATCTCGCCCATTATACAAGGTCTTTGGATTGATCCACTTTGTACTTGATAACGTTTTAATCAAAATCCTAAATGCAGTTTTATTGCATCATTATTCCAAGACAAATCTGCCGGTCTTTCTGTCATTAAATTTTGATTCCAGATATATTCTGTGATTTTCAAATTGTTGTTTTGAATTTCTTTTTTTATTTCTTTCACATTAAGATTTCTCATGATTCTGTACTCATATCACCTATTCGTGACTTTCTCCTTTCCTTACAATCAGTTAAATTAATTGATTCAACTGATTTTTGTCATTGGTACTATGAATACTCACTATGCCGATCAAATAAAAAAATCGGAATAATCAGTATACAAACATATCAAACGGCATAGCTATCCTCATGTTCTCTTTTAAACACAATATTTTCTTCTACACTGTTTATTATGTATGTAAAGCTGATCTTTCCGATCATAATTCTAAAATAAAAATGTAAAGCTCTTAGCTTTTTATATATTATATAAATTTATATTACCATATATTGTTAGTTTTGTCCATAAGATATATTATAAAAATCAAAAAGGGAGAAACTTGAAATCTCTCCCCTTCCTGTAGGCTTCGAAAGTTTCTACAGGTCAATTATACAATATTATTTCTAAACTGCCAATATTCCTTACTCATCCGTCTTAATCGAACTAATCACCACATCCCCCAACTGACATCCCACCTTCCTAACCACAATATCCTCTATCTGACTCCTCTCCACCTTAGACAGATCCTTCTTATTCACCAACACATCCACCTTTCCATTCGTAATCGTAACAATACTATTCAAAAATCCCTTAGCCCCCAGCAGATTCTCCGCTGCAGTCTCCATCTCCATCTGTTCTGACAACATTGCCAGTTTATCCACTGCATCCTGTTTCACACTATCTTTCACTGTCTGATCCTTAATAATCTCTTCCAGTGTATCCTTCGCCTTACTATGCACCTGCTCCCTCTCTAATTTCGCTTTCGCCACATAATTACTAACCTGTGCATTAGTTAGCACCGCTTCCCCAATATCCGTCACATCATCGGTTACTGCTGCCGCACTTTCTTTTGCCACGTTCTTTGAAACTGTCTTCGTCTTGCCATTCTTCGTCCCAGCCGGATCGTATTTCTGACTATAATTTACATACCCTGCAACAGCGATCACAACCGCTAAGGTCATGATGATCATCTGATTTTTCTGAAATACTTTTTTCATTGTTAGGAATCCTCCATTTTTAAGACTTTCACTTTATAAGATGAAATATGAAATAACACAGAAACTGCTTCAACGATCTGATTCTTGATAATATCATTCCCACCGCCCTGGGCGACAACGACCACTCCTTCAACAACTGGTTCTACTTCTTTGATCACATATGGGACTTTCTTTCCATCTTCTTCGACTAAGACAGTCTGTTCATCTTCTTTGACCGTTTTTTCTTTTTCACTGCTGCTTTGTTCATAGGGACTGTCTTTATTTACGACAGCTTCTTTGGATGAATTAACGGTGATCATCACTTTTACTTTTCCGACTCCTTCTACATGTTTTAATGCATTGACCAATCGCTTCTCCTGCTTTTTCACATAGAGATCAGTAGAATCTTCTTTTGCTGTGGTTTCAGTGCTTTGTGCGATCTTCTTTGTCTTCCCGGATGGGATGCTTACGATGATCAGGCTGATGCCAAGAAGTAAGATCAGGCAAAGTTTTGGAATGCCGATATTTTCGATCAGATGTTGTAGTTTTTCCCTCTCTATCATATTTCTTCTACTCACTTATATTTATATTAGATTCCTTCATATTATAGAAGTTTGAAATTGCGGTTTTTAGTTTCTTTGTATGACGAAGCTTGTCTGTTTTGATGTCGATCTTCTCGATGGTTCCTTTTTCATTTACCTTTGAGTCAACGTCTAATACTTTGAGATCGTATTGTGAAAATAACGTTGTGATCTGTTCTTTGATCTGATTTTGTTTTTCTTCTTTTGCACCATCTAAAAATGTAGTGTTATTTTCTCCTTTGACTGCGGTTGAGATTGCCTGTGTCACGATATCTTCATTGGATAAATAATAGGATATTGGCTGCATCATCAGGGAGATGAGCATAAATCCTGTCATTAGCCGCAAGTATGGACGGTAGATGCTTTTGTCGCAGAGCTGATCGATCAGTGTTGTTAAGATCAGAAAAAATATGATCATTTTCAGATAATCCATAATCCTTACCCCGCATAATAATTAACGTTGGTTGAGAATGCGATCAATGCCACGGACAGGATAAATAACAGTGCCATCGTAAAGATCATCGAAAGCATTAATTTCCCGCTTTGAATGACTGCATCCATTGCTCCGGTGATCCTTTTGTCGGATATGGGCTGGATCATGATCCCTGCCAGTAGATAGGTAAGAACAACTGCTGTGATCTCTATGACTGGTGGGACGATGATCACGATCAGTACAAGGATTCCAACGGCTCCGATGCTGTTTTTGATCACGACGGCTGAACCGATGACCATGGTCATGGCTGAATTTAAACCACTTCCGATTCCTGGAATGGCACTCATTCCTTTTTGCAGAACCGTATTTTTCATGGAATCAACGACTGGAAGGATCATCGACTGGATCAGCTGGACTCCTAACAGGACACTTAGGAATCCTTTAAGCAAAAACTTGATCACACCTTCAAGCGTTTTGCATAATCTTGAAAAATGTTCTTCTTTTGATATATGATTGATGATCTTTAAGACAAATAAGATCTTGATCATCGGGAGTAATACGACATTTGTAAGGGTTGTCATTGCATAGATCAGCAGAAGATAGAATTCATAAACTGTCGTTGATGTCGTGATCCCGGAAGTTGAGACAACAGCCAGTGAATATGCCATGATCATTCCTTTCATATAATCTGTCATCAAGGTAACGAGCTGTGTCACTGTTTTGTTTAAATAAAAAAAGGAATGTACCATGACACCGCATAGGATCACATAAGTAATATAAAATGCACTATTGGCTGTGCTTTGCTGAAAAAAGGAATCGGACAGATTTTTAAAGATGGCTGCGGTAAATGCGATCAGAAGGATTTCTCTGATCAGGTCTTTTTGGATCAACATACGGTTTAAAAAGACCTCTTTCATTTTGGCTTTGATCGTATGCAGAACACCTTTTACATTTCCGTGGATCAGCTGTTTTACTAATTGTGTATAAGATAGATCGATCTCTTTGTCTTTTAAGGTGTTTTCCACATTGGTAAACATATCTTCGTTGAGTTTTGTTTCTTTGGCTGAAATATCATTTGTTCTTGTAAGGATCAGTAAAAATAGCAAGGTTAGCAGGAATATTCTTTGTTTCATGTGCCATTTCCTAATAGTTTCTGGATCGTTCCAAGCAGCGATTCAAAGACTGGAAGTCCAACGATCAGGATCGCTAATTTCCCTGCAAACTCGATCTGCTTTGCAATCGATGCCTGTCCTGCGTCTTTGCAGATATTGGATGCAAACTCGCAGATGAAGGAGATGCCGATCAGTTTTAAAAGGATCTGGAAGTAACTTTGTGGGATTTTTGAATAGGACCGGATCATCTCGAACACGGTTAGTATTTCCTCCATTTGTTTTAGTCCATACATTGCCAGAAGAATGCTTGAGATCACTGCGATCACAACTGCGATTTCTGGACGGATCGTTTTGATCTTCATGGCGATCAGACTTGCAACGATCCCAAAGACTGCGACTTTTATCATCTTAGTATCCGCCTCCAATCTCTAGGATATCGTAAAAAGTGTCTGGACGCTTTCAAACATGATCATAGATATACGGGATCACCCAGCCAAGGACAAGGATCAGTCCGGCAAGTGTGATCAAAAAATGCCTGTTCGTCTCTTCCGGAATGTTTTAAGACCTGCACAAGGATTGTTACAAGAATTCCAACGGCTGCGATCCGAAAAATGATATTGACACTCATAACCCCTCCTTGTCATAAAAATGTCTGGTAGTTGCTTTATAGTAAGATGATCACGATCAGAACGCTTAGTGATATACCGAGGCTTCGGTACATCTTGCAGTTCTTTACTACTTGATCTTTCATAAGGAAGATCTGGTCATCGAGTTGTTCGATCGTCAGCAGGATCGTTTTCTCCTGCATCTGTTGGTCAAGATATCCGATCGTTTCACCCATGTTTTTTAAGATTTCATAAAACTTTGGTTCATAGATCACTTGTTTTAATTTCTGCTCAGCGGTCTGCTGCCATATTTTAGCGAAAGATTCTTCACTGTGTGTCTCTAACTGCTTTGCCACCTTTTTTAGAAATGGCTGATATTCCTTTTCTGTCTTTGTCGATATTTTTAAAACAGCTTCTGGAAGTGGGGTAAATCCATAGCGGATCTCTCCTTGCAGAAGGTATAACATTCGTTTGATTGCAATTCCCTGTTCCAGACGTTTTTGTTCTTTTGCGGCTTTGTGAAATCCAAATCCAATCCCTGCGAAGATCACGATCAATGATCCTAATATCTTGATCAATTTAGGACCACCCCGTTTTCATCTATGATCTGTGCGATATAGCCTGGCTGGTTTCGCTGTTCTAAGACCACATAGCGCTGAAACATCTTTTTGTTGATGATCTCCCGCATATAGGGATTCTTGGATAACGATTCTTTGTTCTTTCCATGGGCCGTTGCCAGAATGCTGCAGCCACGATAGGCACAGAAAAATAAGGCTTCCACATCTTCTTTGCTTCCGATCTCGTCCACAGCGATCACATCGGGGGCCATGGATCGGATCAGCATATTCATGCCCTGTCCTTTTTCACATGCATCCATGACATCCGTCTGGATCCCGAGATCATTTTGGGCAACGCCTTGGTAGCATGCTCCGATCTCACTTCGTTCATCGACAACTCCGACGGTCTGTCCTTCATCAGAGATTTTTCGGATCATATCCCGAAGCAGGGTTGTTTTTCCACAGCCGGGTGGCGAGATGATCAGCGTTGGAATGAGTTTTCCCATTCTGGTGCAATGTGAATATAAGGTGTCCGCACATCCTTTCACTTCATGTGCGACTCGGATATTTAATCCAGAAATATGTCGGATCGTTTTGACTTTGTCATGATCCATGACAACGGTTCCGCAGATTCCAACTCGGTGTCCGCCTCGGATCGTTAAAAATCCTTGTTTTAGTTGTTCGATATAAGCGTACATTGAATAGCTGCTGATATATTCCATGGCTTGTCTGATCTCTTGTGAGGTTACGATATGTAATTGTTCTTTTCTTGTTGTGATCTTTCCCTGTTCGGATAGATAGCAGGTTTTTGCGTTGTATTTTAAAATGACTGGCTTTTGAATGCGCAGGCGGATTTCCTGAAGTTCGTCCCAGTTGATGTCTGCCTGCTTTATGATCGTTCTGATATGTAATGGAAGGATTCCTAAGATTTCTTCCTCTTTCATAAATTTAAAAACACCTCCCCATTTTGGTATAATCCAAATATATGTGATGGAAGGTGTTTTTATGAATGTTATTTTATTTTTTCTTCTGATAATATGGTGCAATCTGATCAAAGGATTGTCTTAGCTGATACTGGAAGTTATTTTGCTTGACGATATTTGTCTTCTGGGTGACAAACTTGTCTAACTTCTGCATGTACTCTTCTTCTGTGACACTTCCTTCTGCTACGTAAGTAAGACCTTTTTCCCAGCTTGCGGTTAAGGTTGGGTTTAAAAGTGATCCAATGGATGCACTGACAACATTCACGATCATCTCTCCAGTTAAGGTTGGTGTTACGATCTGTGTCTTTTTATTTAATGCAATATATTTATTGGACACTAATTTCTTTACGATCTCTGCTCTTGTCGCACTTGTTCCGATCCCGCTTCCTTTGATCTGTTCCCTTAAATCTTCGTCTTCGATCAGCTGTCCTGCATTTTCCATCGCAAGGATCAGGGAACCTGAATTGTATCGTTTTGGTGCGGATGTTGTTCCATCTTTGATCGTATAGTCTTTCACTGGAAGAGGCATACCTTTCTTCAAAGATGAGATCGCATGAATCTGTTCTTCTGTTAATTGGGCTTCTTTCTTCTGTCCGCCCATTCCTGTAACTTTTAAATATCCTGGATCTTTTAGCATCTTAAAGTTTGCAAAGAATGCTTCGCCTTTGGTCTGTGTCTCTAATTTGATCTTTAAGTACACAGCTGGCGGCATAAAAATGCTTAGGAATCTTCTGGCAATCACATCGTAGACTTTCTGTCCCATCTCTGAGATCCTTGATAAACTGCCTACTGCCTGTCCGGTTGGAATGATCGCATAGTGGTCGGTGATCTTCTTGTCATCCACGTATTTCGACTTGATGATTCCCTGATACTTCTTGCCCTGCATGATCTCATTTGCAAATCCTGATAATGGAGTGTAGTTGTTTAATCCCCCGATATTTTTGTAAATCTCTTTGGCGACCGCACTGGATAAGACTCTGGCATCGGTTCTTGGGTATGTAACCAGTTTCTTTTCATAAAGATCTTGGACCACTTTTAATGTCTCATCTGGACTTAGCTTGAATCGTTTGGAACATTCATTCTGAAGTTCTGCAAGATTGTATAATAACGGCGGATTCTTCTTTTCCTGTCGTTTGGATGAGGATACTACGATCGTCTCATTGTTGCTTCCATCTTCTAAATATTTGATGAATTCCTGCGCATCTTTCTTGTCTAGGAATCCGTTATCTTTATATAGTTTCTTAGACTCAAAGTATTTCGATCCTTTCACTGCTTTCCATTCGGCTTCCACTTCGAATCCCTGACAGTCAAAGTGTCCTAAGATTCTGTAAAATGGTGTTGGAATGAAGGTTCTGATCTCTCGTTCTCTCTTAACGATCATTCCGAGAACACAGGTCATCACTCGTCCAACTGCTACCACTAAGCTTCGTTTCTGGTTTAAATAGTTACCGAGTGTCCAGCCATATTTGAGTGTCAGGACTCTGGAGAAATTGATTCCCATCAGATAGTCTTCTTTGGCGCGCAGGTATGCAGCAGCTGCTAGGTTGTCGTATTCACTTAAGTCTTTCGCTTCTTTTACTCCACGGATCACTTCTTCTTTTGTCTGCGAATCGATCCAGACACGTTTTTTCTTCTTGTCTTTGCTGACATTAGCCTGCTGGTCTACCAGACGGTAGATGTATTCTCCCTCTCGTCCGGAGTCAGTACAGACATAGATCGTATCGATGTCTTCTCGATTAAGGAGCGAAGATACGATATCAAACTGTTTTTGTACTCCTGGGATCGTTTCATATTTGAATGTATCTGGGATAAATGGAATGGTTTCTAAGTCCCATTTCTTCAGCGCAGGGTCGTACTGGTCCGGATAGGACATGGTGACTAAATGTCCGACGCACCATGTGATGACTGCCTTGTCTCCTTCCATGTATCCGTCTCTGTTTTTTGCATTTATATTCAGTGCCGCTGCGAATTCTCTTGCGACACTTGGTTTTTCTGTGATAAATAGTGCTTTCAAAAAATTACCTCTTTCTAAAAGTTTTACGATATATTATAACATAACCATTGAAAACATGATATAATGAAATCTAGTTCTTGTGGCATTCATATCTGTAAAAATATGATTCCACATAAAATTTATACTGAAAGGATGATGAGTATGTTTTTAAATGAAGCAACCAAACTTCGTGCACAGACAATTATCAAGGGACTTGAAAAAAGAAATATGCATGGTGTTTTCTGTGCAACCAAGGAAGACGCCCTAAAACAGGCTCTTAGTTATATCAAAGAGGGTTCTTCTGTTTCTTGGGGTGGTTCTATGAGTGTTTCTGAGATTGGGCTGATGGATGCCTTAAAGGAAGGAAACTATCATCTGATCGATCGTTCTGTTGCAAAGAATTTTGATGAGCAGCGTGAGATCTTTTCTAAGGCTGTCTTATCTGATTATTTCCTGATGAGTTCTAACGCGATCACTTTAGACGGAGAACTGATCAATATCGATGGAACTGGTAACCGTGTTGCGTGCTTAAGTTATGGTCCTAAACATGTGATCATGATCGTTGGTATGAACAAAGTTGTCAATGATGTGGAAGATGGTATTAAGAGAGTTCGTAATTTTGCCAGCCCTCCAAACACTCTTCGTCTCGGACTGAAAACCCCTTGTTCTATGACTGGACGTTGTGGTGATTGTTATGGTGATAGCTGCATCTGCAGTCAGATCGTTGTGACAAGACGTCAGAGTGCAATGATGAAAGATCGTGTGAAAGTGATCCTTGTTGGTGAATCCCTAGGTTATTAAGGCACTCGCTCTTTTGATCACAGATCACAGACATTTTATCAGGCATTTTCACTAGATATTTTCTCGCCATTCCAGTGAAAATGCCTTTTCTATTCTTGAATTTTTATAACAATCATAGTAAAATCAAATTATATTATGACACAATTCGACATATTTTATAACAATATTGATATTATGAGGTTTTTCTATGAATTATGATATTTACCATTCATCTATCACTTATTTTCCACTGCTTCCGCTTTCTAAAACCGTTTCATTTGAACGCAAGGTACTGGATATCCGACAGATGCCCGCTCAGGTTTTGTTTCCTCATTGGGATGATGAATTTGAGTTCATATATGTTCTTTCTGGCATGATGGAGTTTTCGTGTCCGGCAGAAAGGCTTTTCTGGTTTCTTCTGGGGAAAGGTTTTCTTTTTTAAACACTGGCGAGATTCATTCCGCTTGTGCATATCAGTCTTATGACTGCCGCTTTGTTATCTACCGGATCTGCCCTTCTGTTCTTTTTCAGACAGAAGATAATCCTTTATATCAAAAATATATCAAACCTCTGGTCGATCATCCTTCCTTTGGATTTTTAACGTTTGTTCCCAAAATCCCTTGGCAGAAATATATCCTTGAAATGATCCGCAAAATGAATGATATCTGTGACCGTCCTGTTGATGGGTATGAATTGAAGATCAACCATTTTGTAAACGAGATCTTTTATTATATCTTTCATAATGTGAATCTCTCCAAAGAACTATCCTTAAAAGAATCCAGGGATTTGGAACGTATGAAAGATGTGATGATCTATCTCAATAAAACGATCGACCAAAAGCATACACTCGCTGATATTGCTTCTTACTGCCATCTAAGCAACAGTGAATGCTGCCGACTCTTTCAAAGAAATGTTCATCTGAGTCCTGTGGATTATCTGAATCAGCTTCGTATTCATCTGAGTCTGTCCAAGATCATCAAACATGAGAAAAAGATGACAGACATTGCAAAGATGTATGGTTTCTCTGGCAGCAGTTATTTCTCTGAAATGTTTAAAAAGACCCTGGGCATAACGCCAAGAGCCTTTTATAAATCTGTTCTTGAGCAACAAACTCTTTCTTCTAACGCTGATCCCATTCACGGAAGGCGATGAATTTCGTCTTCCAAAGAAGGCTCAATGCTGGTGTTAATGCCCAGATCATCTTTGTCTCTTCTTGCATGATCAGATCGATCTTTAATATCCCTGCATACTGAATTACCAGTAGTAACGTAAAGATCACAAGTAATCCATATGCAACAGAATAAGAATTATGTACTTTCTGCCCGATCTTCT
>ENA-OQHL01000912-OQHL01000912.1-human-gut-metagenome-genome-assembly--contig:-NODE-912-length-17339-cov-2.451720_pt1 | contig 17339 bp, 24 predicted proteins | sample MGYA00242565_ERZ504723 | MGnify/ENA primary metagenome ERZ504723 (study PRJEB26092, sample SAMD00036211) | human gut metagenome | host: Homo sapiens | study: EMG produced TPA metagenomics assembly of... | reverse complement strand
ATGATTTTTATCTGTATTTCATGCTGCGGTTCGGATATGAGCCGGGTAAGATCTATCGGCTTGCAATGCAGACATTTGAAGGGGTATATGAGAAAGAAACAATTTTAAAATGGCTGACAACATCTGCAGACGATTTTTCAACCAACAGTTTAAGCGCTCCTGTCTGCCGGACGGACCGAAGATCGGGACAGTGGCACTCTCACCAAGAGGAGACTGGAGAATGCCAAGCGATGCGTGTGCCCAAGTGTGGATGCGTGATCTGGAGAAAATTTCCTTATAAGCATTGAAAAGAGAGGTGTTTAGAAGTATGAAACTGATCAAAGACCGAGGATGCAGTGGGCTGTATGCTTTGCCATGATATTACGCAGATCATCCCGGGGGTAGTAAAAAGATGCGGTTTTTAGAAAAGGACATGTAGTGACAAGGGAGGATATTCCGGTTCTCCTTTCCGTTGGAAAAGAGCATCTGTATGTGTGGGAAAAACAAGAAGGGATGCTTCATGAAGATGAGGCGGCAGAGATCCTGCGCAGCGTGTGCCAGAATGCACAGATGGATGCGTCAAAGCCAAAAGAAGGAAAAATCGAGCTGACGGCACAGTGTGACGGGGTTCTGAAAGTGGACAAGGAGAAACTGTGTAGGATCAATGCCATGGGACAGATGTGTATTTCTTCCCGACACGGAAATTTTCCGGTGAAAAATGGCGATAAGATCGCAGGAATGCGTGTGATCCCTCTGGTGATCGAAGAAGAAAAAATGAAACAGGTAAAGGAGATAGCAGGAGAGACTCCTGTTTTTGCGCTCCTTCCGTTTCAGAAGAAAAAAGCAGCGATCGTGACAACCGGAAGTGAAGTATATCACGGAAGGATTCAGGATAAATTTACTCCGGTGGTCCGGCAGAAGCTGGAAGAATATGGAGTAGAAGTGCTTGGAAATACAATCTGCAATGATGAACCGGATATGGTGACAGAGGCAGTCAATGACTGGATCAAAAAAGGTGCGCAGATGGTTGTGTGTACCGGAGGAATGAGTGTCGATCCGGAATGATAAGACACCGCTGGCAATCCGCAATGGCTTCCGATGAACGGTGATCACATATGGCGGCCCCGGTTTTGCCTAGGTGCGATGTTTATGCTGGCCTATAAAGGTGAGATTCCGATCATGGGCCTGCCGGGCTGCGTGATGTATGCAAGGCGTACAATCTTCGATCTGGTACTGCCAAGACTGGTGGCAGGAGAACGGCTGCAGGATCAGGATTTTACAGACTCGGAGAAGGAGGACTGTGTCTGTCCTGCGAGGTGTGTACGTTTCCAAATTGCGGGTTCGGGAAAGGGTAATGAAAAAGGAGCGTGAAAGGATGAGTGAATTTTATAATTCTCTCGCAGAAAAAATGCAGAGTGGTTCCTGTGTTGTTATGACAGTATTAGAGGGAGAATCGGCAGGAAAGAAATTACTTGTGACAGAGCCGGTGGAGCAATATGAGGGACATGCAGTGTTTTGTGAGCGTGCAGGTTCTCAGCCCAGGCTGGTGATCTGCGGAGGCGGTCATGTGTCCATACCTATGATCCGGATGGGGAAAATGCTGGGATTTCAGGTGACGGTTCTTGAGGATCGTCCCAAATTTGCGGACAATGCAAGAGTGGCAGGCGCGGATGTGGTGATCTGCGATTCTTTTGAGCATGGACTTGAACGCATATCAGGAGGAGAAGATACATATTTTATTATTTTGACAAGAGGACACCGGTATGATGAAGTGTGTCTGGGAGCAATCGTAGAGAAGCCAAATGCTTATATTGGAATGATGGGCAGCCGCCGCAGAGTGGCGATCGTCAAAGAAGAGCTTTTTGAGCAGGGACATGAACGTGAGAAGCTGGATGAGGTGTACACACCGATTGGTCTGAAGATCGGCGCTGAGACACCGGAAGAAATTGCGGTGTCTGTTATGGCAGAAATCATTCAGGTGAAACATGAAAAAGCAGAAGGATGCGGATATTCCAAAGAATTGTTGGAGGCGCTGTGTGATGAGGACTGTAAAAAGCAGAAAAAAGTACTTGCAACGATCATTTCCAGAAAAGGATCTGCACCGAGAGGCGTGGGAACAAAAATGCTGATCCTGGAGGATGGAACACTGATCGACACGATCGGAGGCGGATGCGCGGAAAGTGATGTGATCACAAAAGCACTGCTGATGATGCGGGAAGAAAAAGTGCGGTTTCAGATTTGTATGGTGGATATGACAAGGGAAGCTGCAGAAGAGGAAGGGATGGTCTGCGGTGGACGGATTGAAGTAATGCTGGAACGAGTTTAGTATCCGTTACTGTTCACAGTAACTTCGTATACCGGATTCATTTTTCATGGAAGAGCTGTTGACATTCAAAATAGGGAATGTTAATATAAATTTAACATAGTGAAAGCAATAATTGTGCGAATTGCATAAAATGGTGCTTATATAGGTTCATAATTGGTTGGACGTATCTACCAGCTGCCGCAAACAGCTGACTATAAGCAGAGTGGGATGGGAAAGTCCCGGTCTGTAGTCGGGCGGAAAGAGTAGGAGGTCAGTCAATGAATGAACCTGTTTTTATATTAAAAGGGAATGTTGTATACAGCAAAAATAAAGATGAACTAAGGATCTTAAAGGATCACTATCTGATCAGCGAAAGCGGTCTGGTCAAGGGGGTTTTTGAGAAAGTGCCTCCAGAATATGCACAGGTATCGGTATCTGATTATGGGGAGTGTCTGATTATTCCGGGACTGACAGATCTGCATGTGCATGCTCCGCAGTATACATTCCGGGCAATGGGAATGGATATGGAGCTTTTGGAATGGCTGGAGACGAATACGTTTCCGGAGGAGGCAAAATATCAGGATCTGGAGTATGCCCGGCGTGCATATCGTATCTTTACTGACAATCTAAAGAGAAGTGTAACGACAAGAGCATGTATTTTTGGAACGATCCACAGAGACGCCACACTGCTTTTAATGGATCAGCTGGAACAAAGCGGACTGGTGACGTATGTGGGAAAAGTGAATATGGATCGCAACTGTCCGGATTATCTCAGAGAGGAATCGGCAGAAGAATCAGGGATTCAGACAGTGGAATGGATCAAGGTGTATTGCATAAAAAATATCAGAATACCATGCCGATTCTGACGCCAAGGTTTACACCGAGCTGCAGTGATGAACTGATGGAGAATTTAAAGAAAATTCAGATGTATTACCAGATTCCGGTACAGTCACACTTATCAGAAAATCCGGGAGAGATTGCCTGGGTGAAGGAGCTTTGCCCGTGGTCGGAGTTTTACGGGGATGCTTATGACAGATTTGGATTGTTTGGGGCAGACTGCAAAACCGTAATGGCGCACTGTGTGTATTCCGGAAAAGAAGAGCGGCAGCGAATGAAAGAAAACGGAGTATTTATCGCCCATTGTCCGGAATCCAATATGAACTTGTCATCGGGGGTGGCGCCGGTTCGGACATTCCTGGAGGAAGGAATGCATGTGGGAATTGGAAGTGATGTGGCAGGGGGCTCCACAGAAAATCTGTTCAAAGCAATGGCGCTTGCAATTCAGGCTTCCAAGCTGCGCTGGAGGATGCAGGATGACAGTTTAAAACCACTGACATTGGAGGAAGTATTTTACATTGCCACAAAAGGCGGCGGTGAATTCTTTGGAAATGTGGGAAGCTTTGAACCGGGATTTGAACTGGATGCAGTTGTCCTGGATGACACAAGAATTGTGCATTCGCAAAATCTGGATGTGAGAGCACGTCTGGAGAGAATGATTTATCTGGCAGATGAGAGAGAAGTACGTGCGAAATACGTGCGAGGCAGAGAAATCTGTCTGCAATAAAAATTGGGAATGTCAAAATAAATTGCGGAGGTGACGTATCATGGAGGAAAGAGAACATGTGGTCGGCAAGAGTGTAACGAGAGTGGATGCTTTGGAAAAAGTGACCGGACGGGCAAAATATACGGAGGATCTGTGTGATAAAAGCGCTTATATTGCGCGGGTACTGCATGCGGATATCGCTCATGGAATCGTAAGATCAGTGGATACCAGTGAGGCGCAAAAACTTCCCGGGGTTGTAAAGATCGTGACTTGCTTTGATGTGCCAGAAATATTATTTCCCGACCGCGGGACATCCGTGGTCTACGGATCCTGCACATCAGGATGTCAAAGACCGCCTGCTTTTAACGGAGCATGTGCGGTTTTACGGGGATGATGTGGCAGCAGTTGTTGCGGAGAATGAAGTGGCAGCAGCTCAGGCGCTGCGGCTGATCAAGGTGGAGTATGATCCCCTTCCGTTTGTGCTGGATGTACAAAAGGCAATGGAAGAGGACGCTCCGCAGCTTCATGAAAACTATCCGGGAAATGTATTGAAACACACTTCGATCCACAAAGGGGATTTTGAAAAAGCAAAAGAAGAGCCGGGGCTGATCAAAGTGGAGGGCTGGTATCAGACACCGACCGTGCAGCATTGTCATATCGAGAATTTTATCTGTTATGCGTATATGGAACAGGGCAGGTACGTGATCGTCTCTTCTACGCAGATTCCTCATATCTGCAGGCGGGTTGTCGGGCAGGCGCTTGGAATCCCATGGGGAAATGTGCGAGTGATCAAGCCATACATAGGAGGCGGTTTTGGAAACAAGCAGGACATTCTATATGAACCATTGTGTGCATATCTGTCACAGACAGTCGGCGGGCGGCTTGTAAAGCTGGATGTGTCACGGGAAGAAACGTTTGTATGTAACCGGGTACGCCATGCTATCAGGACACATCTGATCTCTTATGTGCGTCCAAATGGTGAGATCGCTGCAAGAAAAGCGGAGTGCTTTTCCGATCAGGGGGCGTATGCATCTCATGGACACAGCATTGGAGCAAAGGCTCTTGGATCTTTCCCGCAGCTGTATCCGTGTGAGAACTTTGAGGGAGATGTGTACACGGTATTTACCAACAAACCGGTATCCGGAGCTATGCGCGGCTATGGAATTCCGCAGGCGATGTTTGCGATGGAAAGCCATACGGATGACATTGCGGTGAAACTTGGGATTCCACCGTATGAATATCGCTGGAATATCTGATGCCAAAAGGATATACGGATGGATTTTCAAAAAAATGTCAATTATTATGATACCTTCAGAGAATGCATGGAAAAAGGCAGTGTCAGTGTAGATTATGAGCGAAAACGTAGAGAATATGCACAACAAACCGGGGATATCCGCAAAGGAATCGGAATGGCGGCATTCTGGTACAATACCGGTGTCTGGCCGATTTCTCTGGAGACATCCTCCTGCCGTATGGTCATGAATCAGGACGGTTCGATTCAGGTGCAGGTAGGGGAGACGGAGATTGGACAGGGCGCAGATACTGCATTTGCGCAGATGGCGGCAGAGACACTGGGGATTCCGTTTGATATGGTTCATGTGATGACCATGCAGGATACGGATATCACACCGTTTGGTCTTGGAGCCTATGCGTCCAGGCAGACCTATATGGCTGGATTTTCCATTCGGCAGACAGCAGAGCTGTTAAAAAGTCATGTTTTGGATACGGCAGTGGAGATGACGCGGCAGATGAAAGAAAATCTGGATATTATAGATGGAAACATTGTGCGTACGACAGACGGCAGTGTTCTGATGTCATTGGGTGAGCTGGCAACAGAAAAACTCTACAGCCTGACTAACTGCGGACATCTCACGGCAGAGAGTACCTATCAGATCAAAAATAATGCCTACTCTTTCGGCTGTACCTTTGCGGAAGTAGAGGTAGATATTCCGGGATGCCGGGCCACACTGACGAATATCGTCAATGTACATGACTGCGGAAGGCTGATCAATCCGGCGCTGGCGGAAGCGCAGGTGCATGGAGGCATGAGTATGGGAATTGGATTCGGACTTTCCGAAGAGCTGAAATTTGATGAGAAAACGGGAAAACCTTTGAACAATAATCTTCTGGACTATAAGATGGCGACATTTGAAGATCATCCCGATCTGCACGGGGAGTTTGTGGAAAATTATGAGCCCACCAGTGCTTACGGAACGAAAGCTCTCGGAGAACCGCCGGTATGTTCGGTTGCGCCGGCAATCCGCAATGCGATTTTAAATGCAACCGGATCCGGGCTCAATGAGCTTCCGCTGAATCCGCACAGGCTGTTTGCAAAATTCCGGGAAGACGGATTGATTTAATGGGGAAAGGTCGTGAACGAATATGTATGATATCAAAGCGCTCTATGAAGCAGAAAATGTACAGGATGCCATCCGCCTTCTGACAGAGCATCCGCAGGCACAGATCATTGCAGGGGGAAGTGATGTGCTGGTCCAGATCCGTGAGGGAAAGCGGGCAGGAGTGGAACTTGTCAGTATTTATGGGCTGGATGAATTAAGAGGAGTGAGTCTGGAAGAAGATGAGACGCTCAGAATCGGATCACTCACCAGTTTTTCCCATATCACAAAAAATGAACTCATCCAGAAATATATTCCCGTCCTTGGGGAAGCGGTGGATATGGTGGGAGGTCCTCAGATCCGCAATATCGGGACTATCGGAGGAAACACATGTAATGGTGTGACTTCCGCAGATTCGGCATCTACGCTGTTTGCGTTGGATGCGATCATAGAACTGACAGGCCCGGAAGGCATCAGAAGACTTCCCATCCGAGAGTTTTATATCAAAGCCGGAAAAGTGGATATAAGACAGGGAGAGCTTCAGACCGGGATTTTGATTCCAAAACAATCATATCAGGGATACCGGGGACATTATATTAAATATGCCATGAGAAACGCCATGGATATCGCAACCCTCGGATGTTCTGCCAATGTAAAGCTTTCAGAAGATAAGACGGTGATAGAGGATGTCAGGATTGCGTATGGTGTGGCGGGACCGATCCCGATGCGTGCAGTCCATGCAGAAGAGGCAGGACGAGGAAAAGAAGTATCTGCACGGATACTGGAGGAGATTGCAGAGCAGGTGCTTTTTGATATCCATCCAAGAGACAGTTGGAGAGCCAGCAAGGCATTTCGGGAGCATATCGCAAGAGTTTTATGTCAGCGCGCTTTAAAAGAGGCGATTGTCAGGACAGGAGGTGTCATCCATGAGTGAGAAGCAGTATAAATTGGTAAAATGCACCATCAACGGAGAATACAGGGAGACCATGGTGGATGTCCGCGCATCACTGACGGATATGCTGAGAAATGATTATCGGCTGACCAGTGTAAAAAAAAGGCTGTGAAGTCGGAGAATGCGGAGCCTGTAATGTGATCATTGACGGCGAGTGTTTTAACTCCTGTATTTATCTGGCAGTATGGGCAGACGGGAAAAATATCCGGACACTGGAGAGCCTTCTGGGACCGAATGGAGAGTTGTCAGATATCCAGCAGGCGTTTATTGATGAGACTGCGGTACAATGCGGATTCTGCACACCGGGAGTGATCATGAGTGCAGTGGAGATTTTAGAGTCAGGCAAAGAATATACAAGAGAAGAATTACGGAAACTTTTATCCGGACACCTGTGCCGCTGTACCGGATATGAAAACATTTTGAATGCGGTACAAAAGACCATGTACAAACGACTGGGAAAAACTGAAAATTAGGATTTAGGTGCTGTCGCATAAGTTCTTTTTGGAAATCTGGACACAATATCTGTAAAAAGAAAGGACAGATTATGAAAAAGAATATGGCTGGATTGATTCTGGTACTATTTGCGATAGCACTTTTTATGACCGGATGTGAGAAAAAAAGCGCAGGAAAAAGAAGAAGCGCAGGAGGCGTCTGCCAGACAGCTGGTGATCCAGAAACAGACGCAGACAGAAATCGCAGAAAAAAAGATCGAAGAAAAAAGACGAGAGCTGCCCAAGCAGGCACAGATCGAAATGGAAGTGATCCTGCAGAAGCCGGAACTACCGACCGGGTGTGAAAGTGTTGCGCTGACCATGGTTTTGAAACAGAAAGGATATCCAATCGAAAAAACCACGATTGCAGAAGAATATCTGATCTACAATCGGGACAACTATGCATCCGGGTATGTGGGAGATCCCTCTACGTATGGAGGAGTGGGCATCTATCCGCCAGGACTTGTAAATACGGCAAACCGCTTTTTGAAACAGCGATATCAGCAGCATACAGCGTATGATGTCAGCAAGCTGAGTCTGGAGGAGCTGTTTCCGTATGTGGCAGCTGGAAATCCGGTGCTTTTGTGGCTGACATCAGATCTGGAAGATCCCTATTTTTCGAGCCAGAGTGTAGAGTATGGAGGGGATTCATATCGATGGTACTGGAATGAACACTGTGTGGTGCTTGGTGGATACAATCTGGAAAAGCAAAGCGTGACGTTGTTTGATCCCCTGAAGGGGAAAGTAGAGGAATCTCTTGAGCGGGTAGAGGAAATTTATGATCAGACAGGGAAATATGCAATGACGGTATACTAAAAAAGCATCTGTGGAGAACAAAAAAGTAAAGTTCTTCACAGATGTTTTTTTTTATGGTCTGCTGTGTGATTCAATATGATTTTTGATCGCTTCAAAACTTTCTTTGCTGATGATGTGTTCCATGCGGCAGGCATCTTCTGCGGCAATAGCTTCATCTACCCCAAGTTGTGTCAGCCATGCAGTCAGAAGCTTGTGACGCTCATAAATCATATCGGCAATGGCTTTTCCTGATTCGGTAAGATAGATAAATCCTTCCTTCGTAACCGTGATATGTTCTTTCTCACGAAGATTCTTCATGGCAACACTGACGCTGGATTTTTTGAATCCCAGTTCTTCAGCGATATCAACAGAGCGTACAACCGGACGTTTCTGACTTAAGATCAGAATCGTTTCCAGATAATTTTCTGCAGATTCGTTTGTCTTCAATGTATGCACCTCGTTTCTCGTTAAATTGTCTTTAGTATATCATATTTTAGAAGAGACGGCAAACACTATAATGTTATTGACAACTTATGAATGTTAGAATATACTAACTAATGAGAAAAAATAGTCAGTAACAGATTCAAAAGGAAAGGGGAGCGGACTGTGAATGATGTGAAAATGCAAAGAGAGATGATTTTGCAGAGATTGAAAGAGCAGGGATGCAGGATTACAAAGCAAAGATTGGCGCTCATTGACATCATTTTAGAAAATGAGTGCTCCAGCTGTAAAGAAATTTATTATAAAGCTGTCAGAATGGATGAGAAGATTGGGATTGCCACGGTATACAGAATAATAAATATGCTGGAAGAAATCGGAGCGATCAGCAGAAGAAACATGTATAAAGTAGAATGTCCCGGAGCTTGTCCGAAAGAAGATGCCTGCGTTGTTGTGTTGGATGATGAAAGCGTGTGCCGGATTTCTCCCCAGAAATGGAAAGCTATCGTAGAAGAGGGGCTGCAGGCATGCGGATATCTTCATGACCGGAAAGTGGTATCTATTTCTTTTAATCCGGAACAGTGCATGAAGGGCATGATCTGAGAGAAAACATAAAAAAGAGATTGACAAATGAAAGGGATAAGAGTAAACTGAATATTGTTAGAAATGCCTAACGTATAATAGTTTTAAAATATAAAAGTTAGTAGTGATTGGAAAGGAGAGATTATGATGCCTTTGACGATGGCAGCAGCAAACGAAATCAATTATATTAAGAAAGTCGGAGGAAACAGTGAAGTGAAACGTCACCTGGAAACTCTTGGATTTGTAGCCGGAGGAGAAGTGCGGGTGATTTCTCAGTTAAATGGAAATCTGATCGTAAGCATCAAAGATTCCAGAGTCGCGATCAGCAAAGAGGATGGCAAACAAGATCATGGTCTAAAGGAGGAAGAGGGAAAATGAAGACATTGCGAAATATTGCCGTGGGTGAGACTGCAAAAGTGAAACGACTTCATGGCGAGGGGGCCTTAAAACGCCGTATCATGGATATGGGAATTACAAAAGGCAGCCAGGTTTATGTACGCAAGGTGGCTCCACTTGGTGATCCGGTCGAGATCACGATCCGCGGATATGAATTGTCTTTGCGAAAAGACGATGCGGACTGTATTGAGATGGAGTAAAGAAAGGAAAGGGAGAGAGTGATGGCGATTAAAATTGCTTTGGCAGGAAATCCAAACTGCGGAAAAACGACGATGTTCAATGCTCTGACAGGTGCCAATCAGTATGTTGGAAACTGGCCGGGAGTTACGGTGGAAAAGAAAGAAGGAAAATGTAAGGAAAATAAGGATGTAATTGTAACAGACCTTCCGGGAATTTACTCTTTGTCTCCATATACACTGGAGGAAGTGGTAAGCCGTGACTATTTATTAAAAGAAAAGCCGGAAGCGATCATCAATCTGGTGGATGCCACAAACATTGAACGAAATCTGTATCTGACAACACAGCTTTTAGAGCTTGGAATTCCGGTTGTAATTGCGCTGAATATGGCGGATCTGCTGGAAAAGAATAAAATCAGCATCGATACAAAAGCGTTGGAAAAAGAACTGGGATGTAAAGTAGTCAAAACTTCAGCCTTAAAGGGAACCGGAATTCGCGAAGTAGTGAAAGAGGCTGTCACAGCAGCGAAAAAAGAAAGCATTGTTTCAGGAGAAATAAAGTTTTCAAAGGATACCGAAGCGGCTGTTTCCGAGATGGAAGGACAGTTGCCGTCATCCGTTTTAGAAGAACAGAAAAGATGGTATGCGATCAAGCTGCTGGAGCGCGATGCGAAAGTACTGGAGCAGTTAAAACTGACTGCATCTGTACAGAATCAAGTAGAAAAAATCGCTGCCAAACTGGAAGAAAGGCTGGATGATGACACAGAATCTATTATTACAAATGAGCGTTATGAGGCAATCACATATGTAGTAGAAAAATGTGTAAAGAAGCCAAAAGAAAAACTCTCGACTTCAGATAAAATCGACCAGATTGTGACAAACAGGATACTGGGACTTCCAATCTTTCTTGGCGTGATGTATGTTGTATATGCGATTGCAGTAATGACCATTGGAACTTATGTGACGGACTGGACCAATGATGTACTGGTAGTAGCGATTCAGGACGCGGCGGCATCCGGACTGCAGGCGATCGGTACAGCAGCATTTCTGGAAGATCTGATCGTAAACGGAATTATCGGTGGACTGGGTGCAGTACTTGGATTCCTTCCGCAGATGGCGATTTTGTTTGTATTGCTCTCTATTCTGGAAGACTGTGGATATATGGTCAGAGTTGCCTTTGTCATGGACCGTATTTTCCGTAAATTCGGACTTTCAGGAAAGAGTTTTATTCCACTTTTGATTTCATCCGGATGTGGAATTCCTGGAATTATGGCATCCAAGACGATTGAGAATGACAATGACAGACGACTGACGATCATGACATCTACATTTGTACCTTGTGGTGCAAAGCTTCCGGTTATCGCTTTGATGGCTGGTGTGATCGGTTCAGAGGCGACAGGATTTCCGGCAGGATCCCTGACATTTATCATGTACGTGATTGGTGTTGCGACAGTGCTGGTTTCCGCAATTATTCTGAAAAAGACAAAACCGTTCCACGGAGATGCGGCACCGTTTGTAATGGAGCTTCCGGCATACCACCTTCCACAGGCGAAGACAGTACTGCTCCATACATGGGAAAGACTCAAAGGATTTATCAGAAAAGCCGGAACGATCCTGCTGCTAGCTTGTATCGTAATGTGGTTCCTTGGAGGATATGGATTTATAGATGGAAGCTTTGGGGCAGTAGAGGATTCTGCAGACAGTATTCTGGCATCCATCGGAAGTGTGATCGCAGTGATCTTTACACCGCTTGGATTTGGAAGATGGCAGCCGGTGGCAGCTTCTCTTTCCGGATTCTCAGCAAAAGAAGCAATCGTAACGACAATGGGAGTTCTGGCAAATGTAGCCGGAGATACAGAAGACCCGGCAGTTGTAGCACACGGTGTCGCAACATGGTTCCCGTCAGCGGCAGCCGGATTCAGTTTCCTACTCTTTAACCTTTTGGATTCACCGTGTCTGGCAGCGATCGCTACCATGGCAAAGGAACTCAATGACAGAAAATGGTTCTGGTTTGCAATCCTGTTCCAGAATGTATTTGCATACGTAGTAACATTTATGGTATATCAGATCAGTGGTGTTGCGACAGGTGCGCTTACATTTGGAGCATCTACAGTAGTTGCAATCCTGCTGCTGGCAGTTGTCTTATATCTGTTATTCAGAAAAGATCCATATAAAGGAAAAGCAGTGAGTGTAAAACGTTCTGTGGCAGAAGCCTAAAGGAGAAAAAATGGGCGGAATAAAATCGGTAGTATCTATGGGATACGCGGTATTGTTTGTAATACTTCTTTATTTAGTTGGCATTGGAATCTCGAGTCTGATACAATATATAAAAAAGAAATTTAGAAGGTGATAATCGTGAATGCAGCAACATGTATTATTTTGATCATTTTAATTGTAATTGTTTCGTTTTCAATCCGTGCGACGATTCGTGATCGGAAAAAAGGCGGATGTGCAGGGTGCTCCGGATGCGGCGGAAGCTGCAGCGGATGTCATAGTGAAGTGGAACAGACAAAGAAATCCGAGTAAATAAGAGCAGAATGAAAAGTGTGGTATCAGCAGAGTGTAAAATCTTGAAAAAATGCACTGTGGTACCACACTTTTTTGATAGAAAAATTGATAAAATTTATCGATAATCGGATTTTTGATTGACGAATGAAAATCAGGGTTCTAGAATGAGTGTAATGTAACCAGAAAGTACAAGTGATCGATGGATTGTAGAAAGAAGGGAAACAGATGAAACAACACCGATTTTGGGCGTGGGCAACAGTATGCTGCGCAGTAATGGTATTTTATACCGGTTACAAACATAAGTAAGATAGAAAAAGAGAATCAGTTTACAGGAGGAAGAAAAGATGTTAGATGTATTTAAAATGAAAAAATTAGGGATTTTTGCAGGTGGTGTTTTATTCGGAACAGCAGGAGTGAAGCTGTTGTCAAGCAAAGATGCAAAAAAAGTGTATACAAATTGTACAGCTGCAGTGCTTCGTGCAAAAGATTCTGTTATGAAGACAGCATCCACTGTACAGGAAAATGCAGAAGATATTCTGGCGGAAGCAAAACAGATCAATGAAGAGAGAGCAGCAAAAGAAGCAGCTCTGGAGCAGGAAACAGAAGAAGTAACAGAAGAGACAGTGGCAGACAACACAGATTTTGCAGAAGAGGCATAAGATAAAAAGAGGGATTTGATTGAAGTTTATAATTAAGCATGAAATACCGGGAAGAATACGGGTGCATATGGTGCAGCCGAAAATGACGTTTGAAGAGGCGGATATTCTGCTGTATTATCTCGTAAACCTGGAAAATGTGACAAAAGCAAAAGTATATGAAAGAACACAGGATGCGGTGATCTATTATGAAAAGGACCGGCGGGAAATCATCAAGGCACTGCAGAAGTTTGGGTATGATCGGGTGACAGTGCCGGAGGGGCTGACTGAGCATTCCGGAAGGCAGATGAACGCAGAATATCAGGAAAAACTGCTCATGAAAGTCGTGATGCGTTTTGGTGGGAAGCTTCTGATACCGGCACCGGTACGGGCGGTCTGGACAGGTGTCCGTTCTCTGAAATATCTGCAGCAGGGGATCGCGAGTCTGAAAAAAGGCAGACTGGAAGTGGCGGCTCTGGATGCCACTGCGATCGGTGTTTCCATCCTGCGCAGAGATATGAATACCGCAAGTTCGATCATGTTCCTGCTCGGCATCGGAGAATTGCTGGAGGAATGGACACATAAAAAGTCTGTGGATGACCTTGCGCGTATGATGTCGCTCAATGTAGAAAAAGTATGGATAAAAAAGAATGATCAGGAAATCCTTGTTGCGGCATCAACCGTAAAAAAAAGGAGATTTAATCGTTGTACATATGGGAAACGTTATCCCGTTTGACGGTACTGTAATAGAAGGAGAGGCTATGATTAATCAAGCTGCGTTGACTGGAGAGTCTGTTCCAGTAAGAAGAAGCAGTGAAGATTCTGTCTATGCCGGAACGGTATTGGAAGAAGGAGAGATTACCCTGCGTGTGGAGAAGACTGGTGGTTCGAGCAGATTTGAAAAAATCGTGACGATGATTGAAGCATCCGAGAAGTTAAAGTCTTCGCTGGAAGGAAAGGCAGAACATTTGGCGGATCAGTTGGTTCCATATACGTTTGCAGGCACAGGACTAGTATACCTTCTGACAAGAAATGTGACAAAGGCGCTCTCGGTACTGATGGTAGATTTTTCCTGCGCGATGAAACTGGCAATGCCGATCTCAGTACTATCAGCTATTCGTGAGGCGAGCAAATATCATCTGACTGTAAAAGGCGGAAAGTACCTAGAAGCTGTTGCAGAAGCAGACACGATTGTTTTTGATAAGACAGGAACACTCACAAAAGCTCATCCGACGGTTGTGGATGTCATATCGTTTAATGGAGATGATCCGAATGAACTGTTAAGAGTGGCGGCATGTATGGAAGAGCACTTTCCACATTCCATGGCCAAAGCGGTTGTGTATGCGGCCAAGAAGCGGAATCTGGAACATGAAGAAATGCATTCCAAAGTAGAGTATATGGTAGCCCATGGAATCTCAACAGAGATTGAAGGAAAGCGAGCGGTGATAGGAAGCTATCATTTTGTATTTGAAGATGAGAAGTGTCGGATTCCAGAAGGAAAAGAAGAACTTTTGAGAGTCTTTCCGGGGAATACTCACATCTCTATCTCGCGATGGAACAGGAGCTTGCAGCAGTGATCCGCATCGAAGATCCTCTGCGGGACGAAGCAGTGGAAGTGATCCGCCTGCTAAAAGAGGAGGGGATTGCAAATATTGTTATGATGACTGGGGACAGTGAACGGACAGCAGCTTCCATTGCGAAAAGAGTGGGCGTGGATGATTATGATTCGGAGGTGCTTCCGGAAGAGAAAAGCGAGATTTGTGGAGAAGGAGAGAGCAAAAGGAAAAGAAAGGTTATTATGATTGGAGATGGCATCAATGATTCTCCGGCGCTGTCAGCGGCAGATGTCGGCATTGCAATCAGTGACGGCGCAGAGCTTGCAAGGGAGATTGCGGACATTACAATCAGTGCAGATAACTTGTATGAACTTGTTTGTTGAAGAGACTCAGTGACAGATTGATGCAGCGGATTGGAAGAAATTATCGACTGATTGTTGGAATTAACGCTGCACTCATTGCCCTTGGAGTGGCAGGAATTCTGCAGCCGACAGCCTCTGCATTGTTTCATAATACATCAACACTATTCATTGGGCTGGATAGTATGAAAAATTTAATGGAATAGCATATCAAAAAGCGTGTGAGAGATAAGAAGTATCCTTGCTGTCTGTACAGATGGCAGGATACTTCTTCTTTTTAACGGAAAGATTATTGAGAAAAATAGATCAATAAAAGTATTGACGAATCAACTTGAATTAGATAATATAAACATAAATTAGAAACAACTAACAAGAGAAGGAGGAAACATGAGTCAGGAAATATTTGAACTTGTGAAGGGAATGGATTTCAAAAAGATCGAAACACAGCTTGCTTTGCAATGCGCACCATTGATCATGGGACTGAAAGTTTCTAATCTTTTTATCATTCCAGCGGAGAATGAAACAGCAGTAAAAATAGTTTTGAAGCACTCAGGAATCTCTTATTTCCGGCTACTTCGGACGACAGAAAAGATCACGTATCTCCTATATCGCAGAAAAGATCTAGAACAAGTGATAGAACATCCAAAGATGAGGGATTTCTTTCAGAAAGAAGGATATGATCAGCTGACATTAGGAGCTATTTTGTATACCTTTCAGAAACGTTACGAATCTTATATGACAGCAGGAGGAATGTTTCCGCATGAGATGGGGCTGCTTCTTGGATATCCGCTTGATGATGTCACAGGATTTATAGAGCAGAAAGGCAAAAATTATCTTTATGCAGGATATTGGAAAGTATACACGAATATGGGAGAGAAGATTTGCCTGTTTCAGGCATTTGAAGAGGCAAAAGAAGTATTGATCCAAGCGGTTGCCAGAGGAATTCGGATAGAAGAACTAGTCCGGGGATGTGTGGCATAAAAATACATTGTCGATGAAAAAAGAAGCAGAGACAAGGAAAAGATAAGGAGGAAGATCATGGATAAAATTTATGTAGTATATTGGTCACAGACAGGAAATACAGAGGCGATGGCTGAAGCGGTCGCAAGGGGAATCCGTTCAGAAGGAAAAGAAAGTGCGGTTGTAGAGGTGGGAAGCATCTCACCAGAAGAATTAAAGGAAGAGGCAGTGTTTGCACTTGGCTGCCCGGCGATGGGGGCGGAAGTGCTGGAAGAATCAGAGATGGAGCCTTTTGTGGAAACATTGGAAGCATTTGTGAAAGGAAAGACAGTTGGCTTGTTCGGTTCTTACGGATGGGGAGATGGAGAATGGATGAGAGACTGGGAAGCGCGTATGCAGCAGGCGGGAGCAAATGTCATCGGAGGAGAAGGTGTGATCTGTCAGGAGACACCGGATCAGGAGGCATTGGAAAAGTGTGAAGAGCTCGGGAAAAATCTTGCAGCTTTGTAGACAGAAGAGAAAAGAAAGGACAGAAAGATGAGCGTTGTAATTGTAGGAGGCCATGACCGGATGGTTTGTCAGTATAAAAAAATATGTAAAGGGTATAAGTGTAAAGCGAAAGTATTTACACAGATGTCTGCAAATCTAAGTGAACAGATTGGCACTCCGGATCTGCTGATCTTGTTTACGAATACCGTATCTCACAAGATGGTACGCTGTGCAGTTGCAGAAGCAGAGAAATGCAACGCAGACATTGTGCGATGTCATACAAGTAGCAAGAGTGCATTGACAGAGATTCTTGAGAATGTATGTGCTTCTTCTGTTTGCTAAGAGGATGGTAAAAAAAGAAAAAAGTAGTTGTAGGCGGCAGAAGTAACTGCCGCCTTTTGCATTGTGTTTCGTGCCATAGCGGATCAAAACAGAGTTTTGTGCAAGGAAGTCAGCACATAACAATAATCTTCCTCGGGACAATCTGAGCGGGAATGCTTTTCGTGGAATTTGTGTAATAGACGATCAAAAGGCGATCCGCAAGAGAGCAGCGGAATGGCTGCCCATTTGATCCGACGATGTCGGTGGCGGGGGAAACATTTAGTTTTAGTGTATTGTCGTTGTTTGTGAGAGTTTCATCAAAATAGTCTACGGTGATAGTTTCATTTGGCTGTTTCCTCCCAAGGATGACAGCACGGTACTGAGGAGGATAGATAAGTGGAACAGGAACCTGGGCATCGTAAAAAGCCGCGACAGTCATGCCGCGGCGAAGGCGTACTTCACTGATGACATACGTATTACTTGATACGACAACTGTGACAGTACCTTCAGATGTCTGC
>ENA-OQHL01000906-OQHL01000906.1-human-gut-metagenome-genome-assembly--contig:-NODE-906-length-17380-cov-4.468440_pt1 | contig 17380 bp, 15 predicted proteins | sample MGYA00242565_ERZ504723 | MGnify/ENA primary metagenome ERZ504723 (study PRJEB26092, sample SAMD00036211) | human gut metagenome | host: Homo sapiens | study: EMG produced TPA metagenomics assembly of... | reverse complement strand
ACATAGGAAAACAGTCCGCTTACCGCCATGCTTTTCCCAAGAACCAGAAGCATTTCTCTTATAGACAGCCGGTATTTGTCATAAGAAAGAATCCGGCCTGCCGAATTTCCGCGCCGGGATGCGTCTGCGTTCACTTTATATGGAGTAACCGGCCGCTTTGACCTTCTCTCTGTGCCGAAGGGAACCAACCTGGACGAGACTGCCGCAGACAGTTCCCTCTGCATACCCTTCCCATCTGCGGGTTTTTTCCTGTCCTGATCCCTGCTGTCTGTTTCCGATGCTCCACATTCATCCGCATTCCCCCTCTCTTCAAACCGATACAATGGGTTTAATCGGATTTCTCCATCAGCGTACCCCAGTACTTCCGTGATTTCCAGCACCCGCCGGCTCCGGTCCCGCAGTCTTCCCAGATGCACCAGTATATCAATAGCCGAAGCAATCTGTCCCCGCACGGCGGCCAGCGGAATGTCTGCAGCCATAAGTGCCATGGTCTCCAGGCGCGAAAGCATATCTCCCGCACTGTTTCCATGACCGGTAGAAAGCCCGAAGTGTCCGGTATTGAGTGCCTGCAGCATATCCAGGCACTCTTTTCCACGCACCTCGCCGACGATCAGATAATTGGGCCGCATACGGAGTGATGCCCGGATCAGGTCGCTGATCTCCACCGCGCCTTCCCCTTCCACATTGGCTCCGCGGGTCTCCAGACGCACCAGATTCGGCACCTGGGTGATCTGCAGCTCTGCGGAATCTTCAATCGTAATAACCCGCTCCGTCTCGGGAATGTACGATGACAGGGCATTTAAAAATGTGGTCTTACCAGATCCGGTTCCGCCGCTGATAAAAATGTTGTAGCCGGACTTCACCAGCTTTCCCAGAAAGTCTGCCGCTTCCCTGGTCAGGGATCCATACTGGATCAGGCGCTCTATGGTGATGGGCTCCGGAAATTTCCGGATTGTCACCACCGGCCCGTCAAGGGCGATGGGCGGTAGCACAATGTGTACACGGGAACCATCTTCCACCAGCCTTGCGTCCGCAATCGGCCTGCTCACATTGACCACACGGTTGATCTTGCTGACGATCTGCTGAATCATGTCTTCCAGCTGCTCCACCCGCTCAAAGCTATGGTTCCATCGCTCCAGCCGCCCGCCCCGCTCAATGAAAATGTCATCCTTTCCATTCACCATGATTTCCGTAACTTCCGGATCATCCACCAGTTCCTGCAAAATATCCAGGCGGCGAAAGCTGTCAAACAGCCTGTTTTTCAATTCGATCCGCTGCCCCAGCGGCAGATACTGCCGTCCGGCCTGTCCCACAATGGCCTGGTCAATACAGTCGTACAGCTCTTCATCTCCGATCTGCTCAAAGCCGGAAAGTGTCTCCCGTACCTCTCCGCGAAGCTGCTCCAGAAGACTCTGTGCGCAAATACGTTCCCCACTCATCTCAGTTCCCTCACAAAATCTCCCAGATCACTCCACAAAAGCTGCTCCAGATAATTTTCCCGGGTCAGGGAATGAACTGGTTCCGGGAGATGCAAAAATCTCAGTTTTTCCCATATCGCGCTCCGCCCAGACCGCTTCAGATAATCTTTCCATTCCTCCAGCTTTGCGGTAGACACTGCATCATCTTTTACCGGTACATACACCACATCGCAGATGCCAAGAAGTTCCTCCGTGCCGCCACAAAACATACCGACATCCAGAATCAGTTCCTCATATGCTCCATCGGACGCAATCTTCTGGATCAGACCGGCAAATACTTCCTGATGGATTCCAGTCTTATCTTCCGCATAAGTGACCGGCGGAATATAATCCAGGCCTCCCCAGTTGTAGGTCACGCTGCCCAGCCGCACCGGACTGTACTCCCGCTGAATGTAATAGTAGAGCAGATCAGAAAGGCCTCCTGTATACACAGTTCCAGTCAGGGCTGAAAGACCAGAAAACTCCTCCAGGGTAATGTAAAGCACCTTTTCTTCCCGGGCCAGCACCTGACCCAGGGTAAAGGCAAAGCTGCTCTTTCCACACCGCCCAATTGGCGAATAGACGCCAATCATCCGGCTCCGCCTGCCGGTCACTGTCATAAGTGTCGGAATTTCCTGGGGCTGATACCAGGACATCACTTCCCGCAGGAGACTGTCCGAGGCCTGGTACTTGTACACCACCGCCTCGCCTTCTTTTGCTATGCCAGTCTCGCTAAGCCGCACCGTCTGCAATGCCTGAATTCCTTCTAGTTCTTTCTCCGCCACACTGTCACCGACCAATAGAAGGTCAATCTGTTCCCGTTTTGAAAATTCCCTCAGTTTTTCCAGGCTGGTAAACGCCACCACTTTAAATGGTACCTGCTCACGCTGGTTCGCAAACTCCGCAAACCGGTCAGCATACCGGGAGTCTACATCGTAGACTGCCATAATCTTTTTCATTTCATTCCCCCTTTTTCCCCCACTATAATGCTTTCATCCACCGCACCACGCCATAAATACAGACCCCACCGCCAGACAGACCGCAAACGGAATATGATGCGGCGCATCCGCATGCTCCAGCGAATCATATGGCTGCAAACACCTTCCCTGCATCACTGCCCGGACATACTCCTGCAGATAGCAGAAGCGTTCCGCCGCCAGGCCAGGCTGTCTGAGCCTCCACAGACTCCAGACAGCGCCCGCCAGAAACCCAAGGGCCACCGCATAAAACCGCTCTGAATTCCCAGATATCCGCCAATCACTGCCATCAGCTTGCCGTCCCCGGCCCCCATAACCCGAAAGCGGAACAGTAACATACCAAACAGCAGAAATGGCAGCGCCCCGGTAATAAATCCCATGCCCCACTCCATCACGCCCACAAATGCCAGCAGCATTAGGGCTTCATTGGACACGCGGCTCCATTTCTGGTCTGTCCACGCGCAAAAGCAAAGACCAGCAGTCAGAAACAAATATATACTTTCCTCTGTTATGCAATCTCACCTTCTTTTCCATCTGCCATAACCACAAATATTCCTCTGTTATGGCTGCTCCCAAAAAACTCATAAAAATGAAAACTCTGCCGAAACGGCGGATATCCAAAAGCCCCAGGCTTTTTGAAACAATAACTTTAGAAATCCAACGGCATGGTACGGAATGAAAAGCTCCTGCCTGATGAATTCCGCATCGGAATGATGCGTTGATTGTGGTCTTATCTTACCCATAATTTTCTCTGCCGTCAACGTCTGGCATCGGCATAAAGCGACAAGAATCGACAACGAGGAAACGGTTGGACATTGACAGGGCAAAATGCTATACTAAATACACTTGAAAGAAGAAAAGGAGTACCAGCACCATGAACGAATTATACGAAGCCATTGAAGCAAAGATCAAAGCATCCGGCTATCCGCGGGAAATCTCCGGCGAAGCTGTCTACAATGACATCTGTGACCAGATCGAAGGAAAAGAAAACGGAGATTACGTTCTCCTCTCTAAATTCGAGGAGGATGTGGTATTTGAATATCACATTACCATTTCAGATGACGAATTCAACTTAGGCATCCTCACCATGCGCACCCCGGAAGGTGTCTTTGAAACGGATTTCGATAAATAAAGGCTTGTCAGAAAGGGCTGCCGCAAAATTGTACCAGGAACGTGTCTGCTACAATTTTGCGGCAACTCTTTTTTTGCGCATTCTATAGGACATTTTGACGAAAAATGTTATTTTCGTCCCTTTGTTTTTGGTTGACGTGAACAATCAATCGTGATAGAATGAACTTAGTTCAATTTTTTAAACCAAAGGAGGTTTTTATGGCGGACTCCAAAGAACTACAGGAACTGTTTCACAGCTGCATGCCGCTGTTTATCGCCCTCGGAGATGAGGTCCGCTTAAACATCATCGAAGCATTGTGCATTGCCTCCCAGAACGGCCACACGGAAGGGCTGAACGTCAACGAGATCACCCGGCAGACCAATCTGTCCAGACCGGCCATCTCCCATCATTTGAAGATTATGAAAAGCTGCGGACTGGTAGAAGTCACCCAGTCCGGTACTTCCAATTACTACCGGCTTACCTTTCTGGACTGCACGAAGCAGCTGATGAAACTGGGGTACCTGGTTGAAGAGATCTTCAGCCAGGAATAAGAAGAAATACGTATAATTTTCCACCCATTCCAGATACTACACTCCAAAAGGAGTGCAAATTTATGAAAAACAACGGACTTTTCTTCACGCGAAACGACTGCAGACAGGCGGCCGCCCGTGAAAACATGAAACTGAAGGCAGAGATCCATCAGACGCAGCATAAGATGGAGTCCTTATTAAACCAGTTCGACCAGGTGACGGACCCGCCTCTGATCGACTGCTGTATTTACGAACTAAACGCGGTCTGGCTCCGCTATCAGTTTCTGCTCCGGCGTTTCAAGCTTCTGGAACAGCTGGATTTTTAGCCAAACGAAACTATGCAATCAGGAGGACTTGATATCTATGGCATCATGGTATGAAAAAGCAGTATTTTATCACATCTACCCGCTGGGTATGCTGGGGGCGCCATTCGCCAATACCGAAGACGCCGCGGCTGACCGCTTTCCGGAACTGGACAAATGGGTTGCCCACATGGAAGCCTTAGGCTGCACCGCACTTTACATCGGACCGCTCTTTGAGTCCTCCTCCCATGGCTACGATACCAGAGATTATAAGCTTGTGGACCGCAGGCTTGGCACCAATGAGGACTTCCGGCACTTCACAAAGCTCTGCCATGAAGCCGGAATCAAGGTGGTCGTAGACGGAGTATTCAACCACACCGGACGTGAATTTTTCGCATTTCGGGACATTCAGCAAAACCGTGAAGGTTCCCGCTACTGCGGCTGGTACAAAGGTGTGAACTTTGGCTGGAACAGCCCTTACAATGATGGCTTCGGCTACGAGGCATGGCAGGGACATTTCGAACTGCCCTGCCTGAATTTACAAAATCCGGAAGTAAAGCAGTATTTGTTCGATGTCATCCGCTTCTGGATCTCTGAATTTGATATTGATGGCATACGCTTAGACTGTGCCAACGTCATGGATTTCGGCTTCATGCAGGAGATGCGCACCCAGACCGCTTCCATGAAGCCGGATTTCTGGCTCATGGGCGAAGTCATCCACGGCGAATATGGCCGCTGGATGAACGATGGCATGCTCCATTCCGTCACCAACTACGAATTACATAAGAGCCTCTATTCCGGGCTCAATGACCATAATTTCTTTGAGATTGCCCACAATGTACGGAGACTGGAAGCCATTGGCACAAAGCTCTACACGTTCCTGGACAACCACGATGAAAACCGTATTGCCAGCAAACTAAACAAGAAGGCACATCTGCCGCTGGCATGGGCTCTGCTCTTTACCCTTCCGGGCATTCCTTCTATTTATTATGGCGGGGAATGGGGCCTGGAAGGCACAAGGACCCGTGAAAGTGATGCCGCCCTGCGGCCCTGCATCAGCCTGGAAGAAGGCGAGGCAAAACATGATGAACTCACCGGCCTGATCACGAAGCTGGCCGGAATTCATACAGAGCAGCCGGAATTCCACGGCGGGCGTTATCAGGAGCTGCTGCTCACCAACCGGCAGTATGCTTTCGCCAGACACGCCCAGGGCAGCATCTGCGTGACCGCGGCCAACAGTGATGACCAGGAAAGCTTTCTTTCCATTCCGGTTCCGCTGCGCGCATCCAAGGCAGAAAATCTGATAGATGGTTCCATCATTCCGATTGAGAACGGAAAAATAAACCTTACATTACCAGACAACAGCAGTGTTGTCTTAAAGATCAGGGAGGATTGACCTTATGGCAGTCAGAGATAAGAAAAAGCAGACCGAGACCGGCTTTATCACCGCCGGGGACCGTTACCTGTTCGGAGAAGGCACCCACTATGAGATTTACAATAAACTTGGTGCCCACCCAAAAATGTTCAATGGCAAAACCGGCTATTATTTCGCTGTATGGGCTCCCCATGCCGCATCCGTCAGTGTAGTTGGTGACTTTAATAACTGGGATCCGGATGCCTGCCCCATGCAGGTGCTTGAGACTTCCGGCATTTACGAACGTTTCATCCCGGACATCAAGCCAGGCGAACTCTACAAATTTGCCATTACCACCCAGACTGGCAAGGTGATTTTCAAGGCAGACCCCTTTGCCCAGTACGCGGAGTACCGGCCGGGAACCGCCTCCATCACCGCATTCAGTGATAACTTCCACTGGAATGACGCGGCCTGGGTTCAGAAACGCGAGAGCATCAACCCGTGCGAGGCAGCCATGAGTATCTACGAGGTGCACTTAGGTTCCTGGAAAAAGAAAAACCGACCAGGAAAAGCGGTTATTATACCTATAAGGAAGCTGCCGCCGAGCTGGCTGCCTATGTAAAGGAGATGGGTTACACCCATATCGAGCTGATGGGAATTGCGGAACATCCCTATGATGGTTCCTGGGGCTATCAGGTAACCGGCTACTATGCTCCCACCTCCCGCTATGGCACTCCAGAGGAATTCAAATATTTTGTGAACTATATGCACAAAAAGGGCATCGGCGTTATTCTGGACTGGGTTCCGGCCCATTTCCCGCGGGATGCCCACGGTCTGGCAGATTTTGACGGACAGCCGCTCTTCGAGTACGCAGATCCGCGTAAAGGCGAGCATCCAGACTGGGGTACCAAGGTCTTTGACTATGAAAAGCATGAGGTTTCCAATTTTCTGATTGCCAACGCCCTCTACTGGATCGAGCAGTTCCACATAGACGGTCTGCGCGTGGATGCCGTAGCTTCCATGCTTTATCTGGACTATGGACGCAAGGACGGTGAGTGGGTACCGAACCGCTATGGCGGCAACCAGAATCTGGAAGCCATCGAATTTTTCCGCCACTTAAACAGCATCGTGGCCCAGCGCGGGCATGGTGCCATGGTCATTGCCGAAGAATCAACCGCATGGCCACTTGTCACCCACGATCCAAAAGAGGGCGGCCTGGGCTTCACCTTCAAGTGGAACATGGGCTGGATGCATGATTTCCTGGAGTACATGAAGCTGGACCCGTACTTCCGCAAATTCAACCACCACAAGATGACCTTCGGCCTCACTTACTTTAACAGTGAAAACTTTATTCTGGTACTCTCCCACGATGAAGTTGTCCACTTAAAGTGCTCCATGATCAACAAGATGCCAGGCCTCTTCGGAGATAAATTCGCAAACCTGAAGGCCGGTTATACCTTCATGCTGGGACATCCGGGCAAAAAGCTTTTATTCATGGGCCAGGATTTCGGCCAGCTTCATGAGTGGGATGAAAAAGTCAGCCTGGACTGGCATCTGACAGAGGAAGACCTGCACAAGGATCTCCAGAACTATGTGCGCGACCTGTTACATATTTATCAGAAACACCCTGCGCTCTACGAGTCCGATGATGACTGGGATGGCTTTTCCTGGATTAATGCCAACGATGGTGACCGCAGCATTTACAGCTTTGTGCGCTACGCGAAGAATCACAAAAAGAGCCTGCTGTTTGTGTGCAACTTCACTCCGGTGGCACGGCCGGATTACCGGGTCGGTGTACCGAAACGCGGCAATTACACACTGATCCTGGACAATGAGCACGGTGCTTACAAAACTGGCGAGAAGGCTCCAGTCTTTAAAGCAGTCAAATCCGAGTGCGACGGGCAGCCATATTCCGTAGCGCTGCCGCTGTCGGCATACGGAACCGCAATCCTCCGGTTCTCATAATACGCAGGAACACACCCGTTTGAAAATAACAAAAACAGATTATGTATTTCGTTAAAAAATTATCAAAAAGTAGATGACATTCTTTCCATTTCGTAGTAAAATAGGAAACGACCTACCTGATGATCCGGTTATTAAAACTGACGGTAAGCATCAGCAACATAATATAAGGAAGGAGAGTTTCGTATGGCAAGAGAGTTAATTTCCAAAAACGCGACCAAAAGTGTCTATCGCGATGGCGATAAAGCGGTAAAAGTTTTCTGCAAGGGCTTCCCGAAGGCAGAGGTTTTAAATGAAGCTTTGATCAGCGCACGAGTTGAGGCCATTGGCGGCATCAACATTCCGTCTATCCAGGCAGTTTCTGTCGAAGAGGACGGCTGTTGGTCCATCACCCGGGACTACATCGAAGGTAAGACACTCACAGAGCTTATGAAGGAAAATCCGGATAAGCGCGACGAATATCTGAATCAGATGGTTGAACTGCAGCTGATGATTCATTCCAAGACCTGTCCATTACTGAACAAGTTAAAAGACAAAATGGCGCGGCAGATCTCTAGAGATGGAAGAATTAGATTCTGTCAACCGTTACGATCTTCTTACCCGCCTTGACAGCACTCCAAAACACTCCAAGCTGTGTCACGGAGATTTTCAGCCGGACAATATCATTGTGAAGGAAGACGGCACCATGTATGTCGTTGACTGGGTTCACGCAACCCAGGGCAACGCCAGCGCAGACGTAGCCAGAACATATCTTCTGTTCTGCCTGACCGATCAGGCAGCGGCAGAAAAATACATGGATCTGTTCTGCGAAAAGACCAGTACCGCCAAACGCTATGTACAGCAGTGGCTGCCTCTGGTAGCTGCAGCACAGCTCACAAAGAAACGTCCGGAAGAAAAGGAACTGCTTCAGAGCTGGCTGAATGTATGTGATTATCAGTAGGTCAAACGGTTCCTGTTTGCACTATATATGAACAGGAACCAAAAAGAAGAGGGTCTTGCCGATTGCGGTAAGGCCCTTTTTGATATATACTAAAAGACGTACCGCTTCTGTGATAAACGCCGGAAGCAGCACACAGCCACTATACCATAGCATACCTGCCAAAGGAGGACAACCATGCAGACTATTTTAGTGTGTGACGACGACAAAGAGATCGTCGATGCGATAGATATTTACCTAACCGGAGAGGGCTTTCACATCTTAAAAGCCTATGACGGTTACGATGCCTTAAAAATTCTGGAAACGGAACATGCGGACCTCATGATCATCGATGTCATGATGCCGGGGCTTGACGGCATCCGCACCACCTTAAAGGTGCGCGAGACCAGCAGCATCCCGATCATCATCCTCTCCGCTAAATCTGAAGATTCCGACAAGATCCTGGGTTTAAACATCGGTGCGGATGATTACCTGTCCAAGCCGTTTAACCCGCTGGAGCTGGTGGCCCGGGTCAAATCCCAGCTGCGCCGCTACACCCAGCTTGGCAACTTAAGCCAGGGCAGCAACGAAAATGTGTACAAATGCGGCGGCCTTACCATCAACGATGACACCAAAGAAGTGTTTGTCGATGACGAGCCCATCAAGCTGACTCCCATTGAGTACAACATCCTGCTGCTGCTTACCAAAAACGCCGGCAAGGTTTTCTCCATCGATGAGATCTACAAACAGATCTGGAATGAGGAAGCCATCGGTGCCGACAACACCGTTGCCGTACATATCCGCCACATCCGGGAGAAAATCGAGATCAACCCGCGAGAGCCGCGCTACTTAAAGGTGGTCTGGGGTGTTGGCTATAAGATTGAGAAACAGTAGGAGCCGCCCATGAGACTGAAAGATTATTCCATGCGGATCAAAAAGAACATTGCCGTGTTCCTGCACATTTTGTTTTTGTTTATGGCGGTGCTTTCCATCAGCGTCATGTACTTAAATACCAATGTCGGCTCCGGCCTCTCCTGGATCCTGGACCGCCAATACGATGACTCCGCTGCCTTCCGCCAACAGTTCCAGGAAGATCTGGACCATGTATTCAAATACGTTGCCTACCGGGATGTCTTCGAGACGGACGGCAATCTGGATCTTTCCAAAGAAATGTTTGCCGTCAGCCGCGACAACGGCCCGGAGATCACCTACACGCTGGAGGAAGTCCTGCGCTACGCCAAGAGCCAGGGGTTCTATTTAAACGACCAGTTTGAGGTAGTCAATGACCTCTTTATCTATGACGATGCTTCCACAGCAAAGGACCAGCTGGTATACTGGCGCGCTTACGATCCGAATGCCACCTTAAAGGAACCGGGCGATGCGTTCTCCTCCCTGCTGGATCTGTCCCGGGAGGTATTAAACTGCTTAAGTGAATATTATATTGTAAACTATCGTCTGCTGTCGAATCCATCCAACTTCCGATTCCGGATCGATTATCTGGATGATGAGACTGTAGTCTCAGAGTATTCCAACGCAGGAGATTTGACCGATGCCCAGTTAAAGTCCCTGGGCCGTTACTGCTCTGTGGACAGCAGTTCCATTCTCATTGACAGCAATCTGGATGAACTGCCCAAAAATGTCATGGCCCAGCTTGAGCAGCTGAACGCAAATGATGCAGACCGGTATCACATGACAGTTGCTGTAAATACCCAATACGATGCAGACGATGTATACGCCCGGCAGGCCGCCGATTACCGCCATCTGCGCAGCCGCTTCGTCGAGGCCATGTTCAGCCTGACTATCGGCATCATTGGCTGCCTGGTGACACTGTACTACCTGATCCTGGTATCCGGTTACCGCACAGAAGACCGTACTAGTCCGTACCTGCATGGCTTTGACATGATCACCACCGAAAGCGGGATCCTGCTGACAGCAGTCAGCACCATGTTCATGCTATTTCTGGGAGAGAAGATTGGTTATCCGCTGATCCATCTTGTTGCCCGGACTGAAGACTGGGGCTTTGCCGAGCGGATGATGCGGGCCATGATCATCTACGGCTGCTGTATGACCGGCGCATTCAGCATGCTGCGGCGCTACAAGAGCCGCCAGCTGGGGACAAACAGTATGCTTCACCATTTCCTCAAAAATCTGAACCTGTATTTTGCAGACCATACCTACTCCCGGCGGCTCTTCTGCCTGTTTACTGCCTTTCTTGCAGCACAGGCCATCGGCATCAGCCTGATCGCTGTATGTGTCTGCTTACGGTCCCATATGTCCGCAAAGATTATCGGCATCATCACGCTCCTCCTGTTGGTCGGTCTGGATTACAAGACCTTTCACCGACTGTTCCTGCAGTCCCAGCAGGAAGACCAGATTGCAGATGCCATCACAAAAATTGCGGGCGGTGACACCAGCTATCAGATGAATCTGGCCGGTCTGGAGGGAAAGGAACTGAGAGTCGGCAACATGATCAACAGCATCGGAACCGGACTGGAGCGTGCCCTGCAGGAGCAGGTCAAGAGCGAGCGCTTAAAAGCTGACCTGATCACCAACGTATCCCACGATATCAAGACCCCGCTCACTTCTATTATTAACTATGTAGACCTGCTGAAGAGGGAACAGATTCCGGGGGAACGCGCCCAAGAATACTTAAAAGTCCTGGATCAGAAATCCCAGCGCTTAAAGAATCTGACCGAAGACCTGGTGGAAGCCTCCAAGGCAAGCTCCGGAAACGTCAAGCTGGAGATGACCACTCTGGACATTGTAGAAATGATCTGGCAGACCAACGGCGAATTTGAAGAAAAATTTGCTACCCGAAGTCTGGAGCTGGTGTCCACACTGCCGGAAAGCAGCATTCTCATCGAGGCAGATGGCCGCCACCTCTGGCGTGTCCTCGAAAATGTCTACAACAACGCGTTCAAATACGCCATGGAACACACCCGGGTCTACACCGACCTGGAACTGAAAGACGACAAAGTTTACTTTACGATTAAAAACATATCCGCAAACCCGTTAAACGTACAGGGCGAGGAGCTTACTGAGCGATTCGTCCGCGGAGACGTCTCCCGCACCACCGAAGGAAGCGGCCTCGGCCTCTCCATTGCCCAGAGCCTCACAAAGCTCCAGGGCGGAACCTTCGAGATCTTAATTGATGGAGATCTGTTCAAGGTGCGCGTGGGCTTTGGGGTGAAAAAAAACAGACCAGACGGCATGAGCTATCTGAGTTCAAAAAAGACGCAGGTCACATATTTTGTGACTTGCGTCTTTCTTGTATTTACGCTTCTATATACTCTTACGCATTCTTTACCTGCGCGTTCTTCACACCCTTCTTCTGAAACAGTTCCTTCCCGGATGTGTACACAATGATGATACCCAGTACCATTAACAGGATCGCAATGATCAGCTGTAAGCCTTCTACCATGAAGACTGCGGTACCTGCACCGAAAGCATGTACCAGGGCGATGGTTCTCTCAACCAGTGCGGTAAAGGTAACGCACAGCATGATGATGAGCGGTGGGAACAGGGTTTTGTTCTCTCTTCCGGTTACCTTTAAGAATACACACAGGGTGATGAGTACCAGAGCACTTAACAGCTGGTTTGCACTGCCGAACAGCGGCCAGATGTTGGAATAACCAATCTTGGTTAAGATAAAGCCACAGGCCAGGGTTACCACAGTGGAAAAGTACTTATTGCAAAGAAGCTTTCTCCAGCCCTCTGCATGCTCCATATCATCAGCAGAGAACAGTTCCTGGAAGGACATACGTCCGATACGTGCCACGGAATCCAGGCTGGTTAAAGCCAGGGCAGATACACACATGGTCATAAAGCACTGTGCTACATAAACCGGGATACCAAACATCTCCAGGAAACCTGCAACACCTGCAGAGAAGATCTGGAACGGAGTTCCGGTTGCTGCGGTACCATCTGCTGCAGCTGCCGCACCGGCTACACATAATGCCAGAACAGCCAGCAGGCTCTCTAATACCATGGCGCCATAACCAACCTTCAGCATATCCTTCTCATTGGAAACCGTCTTGGAAGAGGTTCCGGAAGATACCAGGCTGTGGAATCCGGAAACCGCGCCGCACGCTACGGTTACAAACAGGATCGGGAACATATCGCCCATCTTGGCATTCTTAAATCCGGTGTAAGCCGGAAGGTTCATGGTCGGATGCGCAACCACCAGGCCAACAACTGCGCCGATGATCATGCCTGCAAACATGAAGGTGGTCATGAAATCACGCGGCTGCATTAAGAGCCACATCGGCATAACCGCTGCCAGGAAGATGTAAGCAAAGGTCAGATAAGACCAGGTGTCTTTACCAGCTACAACCGGGAATGCCATACCGATTGCAAAAGCAGCAACGGTACATGCCAGTCCGGCTAAAGTTTCTTTCCAACCGGTCAGATGAAGATGCTTCTGCAGCACACCAAATACCATGGCGAATACAATGAACATCAGGGAGATGGAACCTGCCGCACCGTTGGTCTGTGCCGCCGGGGAAAGGGAGGCTACGCCATCCGTTACGGTGTAAGCATTAAAGGTACCTGCAACCATATCGGCAAATGCTGCGATAACGATCAGGGTAAATAACCAGCAGAACAGAAGGAACAGCTTCCGTCCGGTCTTGCCGATGTATTTCTCGATCAGAAGTCCCATGGACTTACCTTCATTCTTGACACTGGCATACAGTGCGCCGAAGTCGGTTACTGCACCGAAGAAGATGCCGCCAAGGATAACCCACAGAAGCACCGGAACCCATCCGAATGCAGCTGCCTGAATGGCACCGGTGACAGGGCCTGCGCCTGCGATGGAGGAAAACTGATGTGCGAAAACGGTCCAGCCATCGGTCGGCACGTAATCCTGTCCATCCTCTAAAGCAACCGCCGGAGTCTTTGCCTTCGGGTCGATCCCCCATTTATTGGCAAGCCAGCGGCCGTAAAACGTGTATCCGCAGAACAGACACACAGCTGCGATTAATACTATAACAAGTGTATTCATAATGATCTCTCCTCTCAAAACTATAACGCGGAAAAAAGAAAAACCTCCGTCCTCCCGCAGAATTTTCCGCAGGAAGACGAAGGCATATATGCTAATCATAAAATACGCGCTCCGCGTTACCACTTCCCTTGCTGACATTCCATCAGCCTCTCTGACCATATCCTCCGTCTCTCAGTCCGGATGAATACGAGCCCTGTTAACGGTGGGTTTCCGTACTGTCTTACTGTCTGCTTTCACCTGGTATCACCAGCGTTACTTTTCGCATTTCAGACAATCTGCTTGCAGGGGATAACTCTGTTGCCGCGCTGCTTCCTCACACCAGCCGGAAGCTCTCTGAAAACGCATCTGACAAAAAAGCCTTGTCCTGTTCAACGCATTTGGATGTGAATCTTTGAATATCTGCCATTATAGTACCATTATTTCATTTGTCAATTATTTTTTCGAAAAGTTTTTGATTTGGTACAATTTGAAAGTTTTCACTCCCAATTTTCATCCAACAGAAAATCACGGATGTTTCGATGCTTAATTCCATTACGGCTCATATCAAATTCATCCATGGAAACCACATATTTGGGGAAATTGTCCCGTATCGTATCATATACCCCAAACTCCCGCTGTATCGTTTCTTCCGATGCAAGCAAATAAGTCACCTGAATGTAGAGTTTCTCCCCTCGCTTATCACAGACAAAATCTATTTCCTTATCCTGATTTTTGCCGACCGTAACATGATATCCGCGGCGGAGCAGTTCCAGATATACAATGTTTTCAAGCGTCAGATTAATATCCTTTGCATTTCCTCCAAACACCGCTTCCCGGATTCCATGATCCGCAATATAATACTTTTCATTGGAAGCAAGAATCTGCTTGCCTTGCACTTCCTCACGCTTCACTTGATAAAACAGATAAGCATCACAGCAATACCGGATATAATTCAGAATCGTCTCCGGCGCAACCGTCCGCTGTTCACTCTTAAGAAACTTTGCAAGAGACGATGCCGAAAATGTATTTCCGACATTGGCCATTACATAGGCCATGATCCGCTCCAGTAAATCCACATCCCGGATTTTATTCCGCTTTACAATATCCTTCAGCTGCACAGAGTTAAACAAATCCTGCAAGTATTGTCTGGACGGCTCATCCGCATAACGAATGTTGGCCAGATATGGCATTCCTCCGTACAAAATATATTGCTGAAAGCTTTTCTGAACCGTTTCCTCCGGAAAAACAGAATGATAAAGTTCCAGAAATTCAGCAAATGAAAATGGATAAACAATAAATTCCACATAACGCCCAGCTAGATAAGTAGCCAGTTCTCCAGAAAGGAGTTTTGCGTTAGAACCTGTAATATAAATATCGCAATCCAACGCAACACGGAACGAATTGATACACTTTTCCCAGTCCTTTACTTCCTGAATCTCATCAAAAAACAGATAAATTTTTCTATCTATCCCGGCTGAACGGCTGCTGATCTCATCGTACAATGCTTTCGCAGTCTGCAGATGCGTATATCTCATATCCTCAAAATTAATAGAAATAAACTGAGATGAACTCACCCCGGAATCTATCAGCTCCTGTTTAATCAGTTCCAGCATTACCGACTTTCCGGAACGGCGGATACCTGTCATGACTTTAATTAGGTCCGTTCCGATAAACGGTCGTATGCGTTTCATATACATTTCGCGTTTCACCATAAATATTATGCCTCCTTTCCTGTCCCTGATAATAGTATAGCACATTTATAATTGATAAATTCATATAAAAATATGATTTTATAAGTTATAACTGATAAAATATCAAATTTCATTTATTTCATCAGTTATATCTTTCAAATGGTTGTATGCACAAAAAGCCGGAAAACCATCTCTGATTTTCCGGCTCAACTCCATTGCCTCAAATGATTCTGTTTTAGAAAATTCTCCATCCGCAGATAAAATTGTTTGCCCACCAGGAGCTTAAGGAACGATGAACGACTTTACCGTTACCGGAGGACGCATCAATAACCGTTCCGCCGCCTGCCACGATTCCTACATGGCCGCTTACAACGATGATATCACCAGCACGCAGATTAGAGAAGCTGCTGATCCTGGTGTATCTTCCCGCGTTTCTCCAGCCGGAGGATGTCATGTAGCTCTGACGCACGCCGACCTGGTTTAAGCACCAGTACACGAAACCGGAACAGTCAAAGGAGTTCGGTCCCTTGGAGCCCCATACATACGGACAGCCAAGCTTGGAGCTTGCCACCGCCAGAAGCGCACTCGCGCCGCCGCTGGCACCACCGGTATTCGGAACAGCAGTGCTGCCGGAGCTTCCCTTCTTGCCGCCGTTACCGGAATTATTTTTACTGTTATTTTTGCTGTTGTTTTTACTGGTATTCGTCTTCGGCTGGGCCGGTGCTTTCTTCGCATCTCCGCCGGTCAGCTTTGCCATGGTCATGACACCGACTGTACCATCCGCACTCAGTCCATTCGTGCGCTGGAACAGCTTGACCGCATCCTCGGTCACCTCACCATAGTAGCCGGTCACATTGGCAGATTTCAGATAACCCAGCTTACTGAGCAGGTTCTGCACCCGCTGGATGTTATCACCGCTGTCGCCAAGGGCCAGACCGTTCGGAACCGCGTCAGAACTGTTTAACGCCACACGGGTAGCCGGTCCCAGATAACCATCTACAATCTGGTCATTGCGGGACTGGAACTGTTTGACTGCAATGATCGTATCATTTCCATAGCTGCCATCCGGCTCGGTGGTCATATAGCCCAGCTCCTTCAAACGCTTCTGGGCTGCCAGAACCAGATCACTCTTCTCACCGTAAGCCAGCATATTTGCCTTCACATCCTCACTGTAGAGAAGGTTCATGGTTTTTCTTCCGACCTTGCCATCCTGCTCCAGGCCGTTCACGCTCTGCATCTTCATAACCGCCGTTTCGGTATCATCTCCAAAGCTGCCTGTCACCTCGCTGTCGCTGGCCAGATAGCCAAGCTCATACAGACGGCTCTGGATACGGGTAATATCGGTACCCTCATCACCCTTCTGGGCTGCGTAATACTTGGCATCCGGGGAAAGAATCGCCTCCAGGGTATCCGGACCGATGATACCGTCCTGTGCCAGTTTGTTCTGGCGCTGATAGATCTTGACCGCACTCTGGGTCACTTCCCCGTAATAATCCGTCGGTTCATCGTTATCCATAAAGCCTAAGTCCATCAGTCGCTGCTGTAGCTTTAAGACGATCGGATGCTTCTCACCGATACGCAGATAATCCGGGATCGGCTCACTGTACTCTGCGTCCACGCCCTCAACAGACGGAAGCAGCGGACCATCCGGAGAAAGGACCATGACCGTCTCATCCGCAGCGGTCTGCGGCAGGGTCTCCTCCATCAGGACCAGATTCTCCTCGGTGCTCTCACTCTCTGCCTGGTTTGCGGTCTGGGATGTACCGCAGCCTGCCAGCATGCTCATAGCCAGAAGTGCCGCGCCAAAGCACTGCACTCTTCTTTTCCAGCTTCTATGTGTATTTATGGTTGTCAAAATTCTGACCTCACTTCCTGTGTTAAATGTCAAAGGGGTTCCCATTCCGAACCCCCAGTTGACCTATATTTATCACAGTTCACAATTTCTGTGAAGCCTTAACCTGTTTTTGAGCGTTTAATTACCTTCAGCCTCGTAAACTCTTCCCTGTCCTTCTCCTCCAGCGCATTCCCAATCGTTGTTACCAGGTTCTGGTATGTCGGGATCGTGATATTCTTGAGCGCGTTCGCTCTCTTCTGGGCTC
>ENA-OQHL01000903-OQHL01000903.1-human-gut-metagenome-genome-assembly--contig:-NODE-903-length-17462-cov-2.356043_pt1 | contig 17462 bp, 20 predicted proteins | sample MGYA00242565_ERZ504723 | MGnify/ENA primary metagenome ERZ504723 (study PRJEB26092, sample SAMD00036211) | human gut metagenome | host: Homo sapiens | study: EMG produced TPA metagenomics assembly of... | reverse complement strand
GATGGAGCTTTTTCAGAATAGCCGGCAGACAATCCTACCGGTTTTTCTCCTGATCTGCTGATGGGAATGTTGAATCCGGAACAAAAAGAAATGTTTCAGACATATGATGCCATGTTTTCCGATACAATGAATCAAAATGGATTTTACAACTTCTAAAGGAGGTACTTCACATGAACGAATGGATGAATCATCCAAAAATGCAGAACATGGATCCAATCAAACTGGAACTGATTAAAATGGCCGCTGCACAAACTGCCGGAAATCCGGAAAAGACCTCGCGCCCATCTTGTTCGCACTGATCACCAATGCGGGAAAGCATAATATTCAGTTCTCGCCGGAAGAAATCACTCTGATTCTGGATCTTCTGAAAGAAGGAAAATCAGATGCCGAAAAAGCACAGATCGACCGCACCGTCAATATGGCTGCGTCCATGTTAAAGAAGAAGGCATAAAACCTTCTTCTTTTCATTTCATTGCATTCTGTCTCGTCTTCCTGTACAATATTGAACTAGAATCAAATATTCAGGAGGATTTCTATGCAGACTCTCATGCTTACAGTTGAATATGACGGCACCCGGTATGCAGGCTGGAAGGCCGCTCCCAAAAAAGAAAATCTTGATACGGTCTTGGGGAGAATCCATACTGCTCTTGCCAGGCTGCTCAAAGAGGACATACAGTTATTCTGTGCCGCAAAAACAGACCCTGGTGTTCATGCAAGAGGGCAGATTCTCAGCTTTCAGACCACTTCTTCCCTGTTGCCTTCTGCTCTAAAGAGCAGTCTGAATCAGGTGCTGCCTCAGGATATCGCCGTTTTAGATGCCAGACAGGTTTCCGAACGTTTTCATGCAGAATTACTCCCCAAACACTGTATCTGGGAGCTTTGTATCAAAACCGGTTCGACTCCTGATGTTTTCCGTCAGAAGTATACTTTATTTCTCCCCGACTTGCCGGATCCCCTGCGAATGCAGGAAGCATTTTCTTTTTTGAAAGGCAGGCATGATGTCCGTTGCTTTTCTCCTGTCAAAAAGAAAAAAGCAATCATGAGAGAACTCTATTCTCTCCGGATTGAGCATTCCGATGACGAAATGCAGCTTTTCCTGGAAGGCAGTGATTTTCTGCCATTCATGCCCGCAACACTCATGCAGCTGCTGCTTGATATCGGAACGGGCACACTGGATGCCTGCTGTATTCCTTCGATCTTTGCAGGAGAACATTCTTATTCCGGGCATGCTCCTGCCCATGCACTGTATCTTCATGATATTGTTTATATTTCAGATAGAAAGGATGATTTTTAATGTCGATTTACTATAGTATCCTCTACTTTTTTGTATATGGCTTTCTGGGATGGTGTACAGAAGTCATATTTGCAGCTTTTAAACAGCATCGTTTTGTAAACCGCGGATTTTTAAACGGACCGATCTGCCCGATCTACGGGGTTGGCGTTACACTGGTCATCGCATGCCTGGAAGCTTTCCAGTCCAACCTGTTACTTTTGTACATTTCTTCTGTCATACTGGTAACTGTTTTAGAGGGCGTAACCGGATGGGCAATGGACAAGCTGTTCCACAACAAATGGTGGGATTATTCCAAACTGCCTTTCAATATCGGAGGGTATGTCTGCCTTTTATTTTCCTTGATCTGGGGCGTTGCATGCGTTTTCATCGTATATTTTGTCCACCCGCTGATCCATCAGGTGTTATCCCTGATTCCGCACACAGCCGGAATTGCTTTGATCGCAATCCTTGGCATTGCTCTGCTTTCCGATATGATCGTAACCACTTCTGCAATCGTGAAGTTCAATCAATATCTGGAACTGCTGAAGCATATCACCGACGAATTACACGCAATTTCCAATCAGATCGGAGCAGAGCTTTATCAGAATGTAATGCACGTACTGGATATGCAGGAAAGTTCCAGACAAAAACTGGATGATGTCAAACTGGAAGTATCCGAAGAAATCCGGATGCAGATTGTAGAATTAAAAACAAGAGCCCAGAATCTGGGAGAAAAGGTTCCAAAACCGGCACGCCGTCTCTTAAAGGCATTCCCGAAACTGGAATCCAGAAATTACAAAGCACAGCTGGAATTGTTCCGGCAAAAACTGGAACAGCACCTTGGCAGACATTAATCTATCCTGATAAAAACCACGCAGCCCATGCGTCTCCAAACACCATGGCTGCTGTCATACCCATACATAAAAACGGGCCGAAGGCGAATGCTGTCTTTTGCCCGTTTCTTTTTTCTGCCAGAAGCCGGATACAATAAATCCCTGCCAGTAGGATTGCTGCCGCACTTCCCATAACGACCAGCTTCACTCCGATTGCCACCCCGACAGCTGCAACAAACTTGATATCACCGCCGCCAAAGCTTCCCGGAACAAAAAACAAAAGGCATGCCATCGGGACACTTACCGCAAACATCCCTAGTATCCTCTCCTGCCAGGAAACCGAAGGATCCACCAGTGCCAGCAGTACTGCCACCAGAAGAATCCCTGCATTCCATCTGTCCGGAATCTTATGCGTCCGCCAGTCAGAAATGGAAATCACGACAAAGATAAAAATCAGTATCGACTTTAACAGCATCGTCATCATGATTTTCCCGTGTAGTACAACTCGATCGGATCAATCGGATCAATCGGATGTTCTTCCTCCATTTTAACCTTCCGCCCTCTTCGTTTTATAAGCTCGCCGCCTTTATTATAAAGCCAGAATGAATACACCAGAACTTTATTCACCTTTCCGATCCTGTCCTTTGTTGTCTTTTCATACTGTACGCCACCCACTTCAAAAGGAAGCTTTCTTGTGGATCATAGAGATCAGCTCTGTCTCACACGTCACAGGCTCCGGCAGAATCGTATAAGCACGTCCCACACACCCGGTCTTGTGAGAATCACTTCCACCGGTCGTCACCTTTTTATATTTTGCCGCCAGCCTTGCCGCCCCTGTATTTGATACTACAGATTCACAGCAGTTATAAGCTTCAATAAAATCAAACCGTTTCATGATTTCCGGCGACTGATAAAATTTCTTTGTATTAGCGATACTCATATACTTTTCTCCGCACGGATGTGCCGGTCCAAGCACACCTCCGTTTCGATGCACCAGATCGATCAGCAGCGATACCGGCATTCCCCGCATCTCTAAAAGCCGCATCTTCACGCCTTCCGGCATGATCACCAGAATGTGCCCTGCATCTCTTGTATCATATTCGATCCCTTTTAATACCACAAAATCAGTGTGAACCTTTCCTTTCATGTGGTTTTTCCAGTATCGATATCCGTTGTATGTGTTATGGTCTGTGATCACCATTCCCTGAAATCCCTTCTTTTTAAGGAGTGTGATGTAATCCTCCAGACTCACCTTACTGTCAATCGATCCCTCTTTCACATGGCAATGCATATCAATTTTCATAGATAAGCCTCCTTTTTGTCTCTGCATTTTACTTACGCACAGGCTTTCGTCTCTTTTTTCTATTATACCGCGTTGCCATCCCTCTTACAAGAAAGTCCATCAAAAAAACACACTCTTCCCAATGCTTTCCACATTGGAAAAAGTGCGTCTGTGTTACTTATCTTCGTCATCCTGATCCGAAAGATCGATCTCCACGATTTCTACATCATCATCCTCATCATCCCAGAACTCATCCAGATCTTCATCGAAATCTTCATCCAGATCCTTATCCAAATACTCATCTTCTGTAACAATCTCTTCTGACACGATCAGATCTTCTTTCATCACTTCTTCGTCTTCCTCATCCTCGTCATCGTCTTCAAATTCATCTTCAAATTCCATTTCCAGCTCTTCTGCATGAGGAACAGCCGCTGTATGTACTTCTTTCTCTGCCTGCTTTTCTTCTTTAAACTCTTCATCCAGAAGAGCTCTGGCTTTATCCACTTCATTCTCTGTGGAATTCTGTTCGCGAATCTCCGCAGCTTTTTTCAGATGCAGCTTTTGACGCTTTCCGGATTCCATCAGAAACTGTACCAGAATTCCAAGGACTGCCAGCACCGCAAATGCCAGCGTGACCATCCAACGCTCTAATTCAACTCCTGCATGACCCAGCAAAACAGTTCCCGCCTGACTGATGCATACAGCACCGGTCACTCCTGTAAGAAGCATCAGAACCGGAACAAAAAGCTTAATCGTCAACAACGCAAATACCAGACCAATTCCAACACACACCAGCAGCCAGATCAGATTCGCCGGCCGGAGCCAGTATATACTTAGTGCTGCTCCAAGTACAAAGGCAGTCACAAACATTCCTGCCCGCTTCAAAATTGCAAACACGATTGCCAGAATAATCCCTGCCGCAAGACCAATAATCCCGCTCAGTGTTTCATCTGACGTAATCTGCATCGCCACAGCCGCTGCTGCTCCTGTTCCAATCACAAAAACTGTCAGAAATGACCAGAATCTTGCCAGCTTCAATCCAAAGAAACAGCTCAGAATTCCCAGTAATACCGTAATTCCAAGCGAAATAAGCACAATCTCTGCCAGCTTGTCTGCCATTCCAAGCCGCTCTAATGCGGTCGGCAAAACTTCCTTTTCCTGCAGCCATCTTCCTATTTCATTTATCATATCCATTGTACCTCTCCCTTATTATCTGAATCTGTCAATAGCAACCTATATTTTACCAACTTTTTCAGAAAGATACAACAGAAAGATGGATGCAAATCTTTTATTTTGATTCACATCCATCTTTACATTGTTGGCTCAATCACCTTTTCTACCTCTCTTCACTTATTAATAAGTCCTGTTTTTAAGATTTACTGTCCTGGCGGTCTGTACCTTCCTTTCTTAAGTGATTCTCATTTTCTCGCTTCCTCGATAACCCTGCCCCTCAAATGAATTTTACTTCTCTCGTAACTTTCTCGTCATTACGATAATTTCTTCATTTTCACCGGTTATCTTTCCTCGCTTCAAATGAGTGTTTGTTTCATCTGTTTTATTTGTTGACTTTATATTAGCACTCTTTTTTAATATTGTCAATGGTGTTTTTAGTTTTTATATATTTTATTTTATAATTATCTGTCTTTTTATCTTTCTTTATTTATTTTACAGTTTTATTGTTTTATGTAAAAACCAAAAGGCCGTATACCAGTGCTTTTTCTGATATACGGTCTTTGTCTTAAAAATTCTTCATCACATTCTGGATCACTGTCTCCCGCAGCTTTCCTTCCTCTGTATTTCCTGCCTGATGATCTGCAAATCTTGCTTCTACATACAGATAATCTGCAAGTCTGTTCACATACTGCATGGCTTTTGCATCTGCTCCGTAATTCTGTGCCACTTTGCGGAATCTCCGCTCTGCCCTTCTTGTCACAGCCCGCGCAATATCCAGTCTTGCGGAAAGCTCACATCCTCCGTACAAAACAAAGTCCCTGGCTCTCGGAAACGCAGCTTCCAACTCATCGATCTGATCTTCCAGATGCACAGTCTCTTCTGCGCTCATGCGGTAATCCAGATTTCTCGGATCTGCCACTGCTGCCATGATCTTCATCAATGTTCTCTGAATCTCTGCCAGATTCGTCTTCAGATGATCCTCTGAAAGCACTTTTGCATGTCCGATATAACTATTCAGTTCATCGATCGTCCCGATCAGCTCGATCCGATCGTCTGCTTTCGAAACACTCATCCCATTTGCAAGAGAGGTATTTCCGCCATCCCCTTTTTTTGGTATATACTTTCATTTGCACATTTCCTTTCCCGGAACATTTTCGCTATTTAAAGGGCTGTTTTTTTAATCGCACGGGCACTGTTTGCTCCCACTTTTCTGCACTGCTCTTTTGTCGGAGACAGATATGCCTCGATATTACGCCCTTTCTCAAGCCCCCGCATTTTCAGACAGACGGCCGTTCCAAAAATCCCGATTCCGGATCCCAGCATGGAATCCCGTGCCGCTTTATAGGAAAGCTTTTCCATACATTCATCCGGAAACTCTGTAATCTCATAAAACACACCCTCTTCTTCCACTCCTGCACAGACTTCCCGCAAAATTGCTTCATCTGCCAGATGTGTATATATAAAGATTGAAGGTTTCTTCACTATCATCGCTGTTCTCCTATATATGAAAGTACCAGCCCTGTTGCAACTGCATTTCGCGGACCTTCCTCTCCCCGGATATTTCCACGTCCGCACACGATCCGAAATTCTGAAAGTTCTTCCATCAGCATTTCCGGAATCTCAAAATCCTCCGCAGACCCGCCGACTAAAACAACATTCGAAATATGTTTCAGATCCTGCCCTGGTGCCACTTTCTTCAATGCACGAAATGCATTGGTCACAAACACTTTACGTTTTGCCTCTCTTCGCACCTGCACAATCTTCTCCATCGGGATATCCTGTTCCAGCCGAATCATTCCATCCTCCGTAAGAAGGACCACTCTTCCGTAAAACCTCGGATCAATGGACTGCTCCACAAATGTCATCTGTCCGTTTTCCATCCGCATATGGAACAGACTTTCCACTTTGGCAAGCGGGTACTTTTTAATCTGCTCTGCCATGTGCCGGTCTCCCAGACCAAGCTCTGTCTCGATCAGCATGGACACAAGCTCTCCCGCACCTGCCTGATGCGTCATAGATACCTTTCCATCCTCGGAAATCACCGCTGCATCCGTAGAACCGCCGCCCATATCCAGAATTGCAAGCGGAAGGCTTGTTCCGGGAGTCGTCAGGGCTCCGAGACTGGCCATAACCGCTTCCACGCCTGCCACCATCACGTTTACACCCAGTTCTATCCGTAATTGTTCTGCAATCTTCTGCATCGGAAGATGCCTCGTCTTTACCATCGCCGCGATTCCGACCGCTTTCTCAAGACAGGTCTCTCCTCGCAGGCACCGGAAATCCGAACCGGTGCCATCGTATCCACTGCCAGAATATCAGTAATATGAATCTCTCTCTTCGCAGTCTCATCCAGATTTTCCATTCCCTGTTTGATCCTTGAGAACATATTGCCCACATTGGTGTCATGCTCTCCTTCCATATCGTAGATCGTACCGGCATCCGAAACTACCTGCATGATCTTCTCGGCACCTTCATCCAGATCAACAACTGCGTCCTGATCTGCATGGAGACAGATTTTTCCTGCGGGAAGAAGATTCTCCCGGATATTGCCGCCCGGTGTTTTTAAAACGACCGCACTTCGCTTTCCGATCAGACTTTTCGCAATCGGCGTGATCATCCGCGTCTGCTCTGCATCCAGTCCGAGCAGCGTTGCAATCCCGTACGGGTTGGAAAGCATACGGATTGTCTGTCCCGGAAGCGCCACTTCGATCGCTGCCAGAACATCATCCGGAAGCTTTTGAATTCCCGCCACCTCATCAATGATCGGCACTTTTTCTTCCAGACGATTCTCCACAAGAACCGCCTCATCTGCCTGCAGGATCACACCTGTGATCGTCAGCCGCTTCCTCTCTCTGTTGATAACTTCTGCGATCTCCTCATAGGATGCGGCTGCTTTTGCAAATACAATATACGGCGTTCCCGGCACGCCTTCCCGGATTCGCTCAAAATCCAGCGTTTTTCCGACTGCCTGCCCTGCACCTGCAGGGGTAGACGGGTTATGTCCGATCATGGAAGAATCTGTAATGATCGTCTCTGTAAGCGTCTCCATTGCTGTATCTCCGATAACCGGCGCGGCTTCATTCAGGCGGATCAGGGAAAGCGCTTCCGTCTCCATCCCAATCTTTCCCATAGCTTCTTTCAATGCTGCCCGTATCCCATGAACATTGGCAATGGTCCCCTTCGTTCCTGTCGTCTTACAGGAAGCACTGCTTAAGAAATGGACCTGTGCTCCCCCGACTTCTCCGATACAGACTTCTGTTGTAGAATTTCCAATATCAACTCCGGCAATATATGTCAAAGCAGAATCCCTCTTTTCTCATAAACCTCTGCCGCTTCCATTACAAGGCGCGCACAGTTTTTTGCATTGTATTTTTCCAACAGCTCCTGTGCCATTAAAACCAGTTCCAGCTTTGTGGAACGATTCGGACGAAGCTTATCGTACATCTTTAAAATCACATCATCCGGAACATCTACCAGTTCTGCAGCACGTTCAAAATTCTTTTCCATCGGATCATTGCCGTTTTCTTTTGCCACCTGTCCCTGTGCATAAAGCATTTCTTTTGAAATCTTAATGTCATCCGGGGCAATCTGGTTTCTCATCACTGCATCCAGCGTGATCTCATCCAGTTTTTTTCCTGTCTTGGATGCGATCTGTTCTCTTTCGTGTTCACCTAACGGGTACTGCATTTATCTTTCCTCCCATTCAACAATTCCAACTTCCGGATCCAGCTGCTCTGTCTCCGCAATGTGCATCAACGCTGCCTTCACCTGATATTTTGGTCTGGACATCGGATCATTTGTACATGGAATCGGCACTACCTGCTCACCCTTTACATATTTGGCAGCATTCTGTCCGATCTGACGGTAAGTCTCCAGATTCATCAGAGGCGCCTGCGGAAACAATTCCAGATTGGAAAGCGGATAAAGGTCTCTCTGATGGATCACGGTTGTCCCTTTCGACTGGATGCCGATCCCGATTCCGGAACCAGAAAGCTTTGCCGCTTCCAATGCCATAAAACAGACATCGGATGTATCCAGTATTTTGACCACTCTCGGGATCATTCCTTCCTCTTCAATTCCCGCTTTCACATTTTTCAGAACATCTTCCAGTAAAATACCGCAGATGGTTCTTTTAATCTCTTTCTGGAATGCAGCTCCTACTCCGATCACAACTTCCTTTGGATCTGTCCCCTGCTTCGCCCGCGGATAATCTCTGTAGGATGTCTTTTCTTCATTGATCCTGTCCCGCCCTGCCATAGAAGGCACCTCGGAAGATGTATGTGATCCAGTCTCCTGCCCCATCTCCGAAAGAACGGCATTGGTTATCTGTTTAATTAACTCTTCACTAATCTGCATGATCCTGCCTCCTATATATCCTGTGGGTTGATGATGTGCGGGATCTTCTTGATCTCTTCCCAGCGCTCTCCCTGTACCCGGTATCCGGTTCCAGGTCCCATATAGTCATTCGGTGTATTGATGCCGGACAATACATGGAAGTCTTTGTCCAAAATCGCTGCTGTCTGCATGTAATCTCCGACCACACGCTGCTTTAACATACTCAACACACTCTCTGCCACATCCACAAATCCAGTCTCTGCCAGCGCTTTTACGACATCGATTCCCGTGATGCCGCGTTTTAATACATCCTCAGCCGCCATCAGATCCGCGGTCACATCCCGATCCAGTGTATCTTTGCTTCCATGTGCGTAGGTAACTGCCTCCACCTGCGCATCTGTCACCGGTGAAAGTCCCAGCTGTGTAAACACTGCCTGCACCGCTCTTGCAGCCTTGTTTCTGACATGAATGACTTCTTCTTCCGTTACCGGGCGAAGTCCTCCGTCTACCTGCATATCTCTCTGTAATACATTGTAATCATCAAAGTCTTCGGCATCAAAGTTCGATCCCGCAAACATATTGTCATAGTTCGGCTCTGCCGCATAGCCGGAGAAGATAAAGTCTGTTCCCGGCAAGAACTGCAGCATCGTTCTTGCAGTACGGCGCATATCGGAGTTGGAAAAGCTCTGGTCATTGGAAGATGCACACTCCAGCCCAAGCAGCGCTGCCACAAGGTTTTCCGCGATGACTTCCCGGATACCGGACGGTACGGAACCTGTCACTCCGATACAACTTACAGATCCATTCTGGATTCCCTGACTTCCAGCTCCCTTTGTCGCATACAGACAGCGGCACTCCAGATACAGCATAGATTTCTTTTCACTGCTTCCCATCAGCACCTCGGAACCGGATCCTGATGTAAAGCGGACCTTCAGTCCTCTGGAAGCATACGCCGAATTCAAAAATGCTTTGGAATATGGTGTATCATCCCCATCGATAAACACCTTTTCCGTTCCATATACAGAGAGTGTCTCTGCATAAGTCGTCAGTCCGCGGATTCCCAGCTCCAGCTCTGTTGCTTCCTCTGCGGAGCACTGTGTCAGCACACCCGGACGCCCCACCTGAGAACCAATCAGAAGCGCCATGGCACTCAGCGGTGCATATCTGGCAACTCCCATAGTCGTCTCTTCCTCCGCAAATCCACGAAGAGCTCCCTCTGCCGCGTCCGCTGCAATCTGTACCGGATCATCTTTCAGATTTGTGATGTGCGCCTGATTTCCCGGTGTTCTTCTCGCACGGATCTTCTGCATTCCCATCATCAGCTCTACGACATTCAGATGATTCATAACCTCTGTCATCTTTGCAGGCGTGATTCCTGTCACAAGCTCCAGAATCTCTTTTCTGGACACATGAATATCCACGATCATGCGCGCGATCTCCAGTGAAGATACTGCCATGGACGCTTCTGCACGCTCTACGTTCATCGCATAATCAGCGATAAACTGATCGATAAAATCAAAGTCCTCTCTCTTTTTCCCATCCAGTTCCACAATTCTGCCGTTTGCTACTTTCACAGACGGCTTTGGATCATACGGACTTGTCATTGCCACAAATCCCATTTCCGGCCATTCATTGATATATCCGTCAAGATTTACCGGGCGCTGATCCAGTGTCTCAATTCGTTTTGATCTTCTCATGTTCGTTCTCCTAAATATGATATCTCCTACACACTATAGTTGTATTATACCTTAAATCCAAAAGAATCGCAATCCGGATCGTGGTGAAATTGTGCACAAATCCACATTATTTTCAAAAGAAATCAACAAAAACCCTCGCATTTTTCTTCTTTTTTCTCTGTGATTTCTATTTTTTGATGCTTTGTCTGCATTCTCCCATTGACTTCCATTTTTTCGGACTGTAAAATAGATCTATCTTTTTAAATAAGAACAAAAACTTATACAGCTTACCTACGAAAGGAGTTTGGCATATGGAACACTTAACCATCCCACAGGGGTATGTTTCTCCCCTGACAATCCGCGAGACTGAGGTGGCGATCAAAGAGATCAAGGATTATTTTGAACGCTCCCTTGCAAAATCACTGCATCTTACCCGTGTATCTGCACCTTTATTTGTAAAACCGGAATCCGGTCTGAATGATAATTTAAATGGTGTGGAGCGCCCGGTTTCGTTCGGGATCAAGGAGCAGGAGGACACTCCCGCGGAGATCGTGCATTCTCTGGCAAAATGGAAACGCTATGCACTCAAGCACTACGGTTTTCATTCCGGTGAAGGTCTTTACACCGATATGAGTGCCATCCGCAGAGATGAGGATACGGACAATATTCACTCTATCTACGTAGATCAGTGGGACTGGGAAAAAAGTGATTTCCAAAGAAGAGCGAAACATGGAGACACTGCAGTATACAGTCCGCAAGGTCTACAGTGCACTCAAAGAAACAGAAGATTATATTTCCAGACGGTATAACTATATCGAGCCGCTGCTTCCGGACGATATCTTTTTTTATCACATCCCAGGAGCTTGAAGACCTGTATCCAGGATGTGACGCCAAGGAAAGAGAGCACCGGCTTGCCAAAGAAAAGGGAGCGATCTTTGTGGCACAGATTGGAAAAGTTCTCGCTTCAGGTGAAAAGCATGACGGACGCGCCCCGGACTATGATGACTGGGAATTAAACGGTGCATATCATCGTCTACTACCCTGTACTGGACATTGCCCTGGAGCTTTCCTCTATGGGAATCCGCGTGGATGAAGAAGCGCTTGCAAAGCAGTTAAAGCTTTCCGGATGCGAGGACCGCGCAAAGCTTCCGTTCCAGAAGTCTCTGCTGAACAGGGAACTGCCTTACACGATCGGCGGCGGAATCGGACAGTCCCGTATCTGTATGTATTATTTGCGCAAGGCACATATCGGAGAGGTACAGTCCTCCCTCTGGCCGGATGACATTTACAACTGCGCACTGGAACACGGAATCCAGTTATTATAAAAGAAAAACAGGAGTCTGCTGATTTTGAATCGATCAACAGACTCCTGCCCTTCTTTATTTCTTTTTTACTGCCACAGCCTGCATATGCTGTGCTTTGTATCTGTCTTCTACAATCTCTTTCGGATAGCGGATCACTCCATTGTTCTCATACGGATCATTGAAATAATATCCTTCTTCATCATATCCGACCAAAAGCATACAGTGCTCATTGGAAATCCAGGTAAATACTTCCCCGCTGTCTTTTAATTTCCACTGTGGGCCCGTGATCGGTTCTCTCATATTGATACACGCCCAGAGAATCACCGGCATTCCTTTGTCAATGTACTCTGTTTGTAAAGTTTTTATCTCTGTTCCCGTAAGATCCAGCACCTCATACATTTCACCGATCGCTTTTTTCAGCGCCTGAGTGATCACCGGTGCATAGCAGCCAAATGACTCCTCATCATAGGGACTTCCACAAAAATATTTTGTGGGATCCGGACCGTAAAGCTCCCCCTCACGAAGTTCAAACTCCTGCCTGTCCAGATATTGCTCAATAAATTCATCCACAGACATTTCGTATCCCAGATACCTAAGCAGCATCACAGCCGACACACTCTCGCATCCGGTCGGATAACGCACACTTTGATCCAGATACGGCACATCAATTACATTACGCATGCTGTTCCTCCGCATCCTTTTTTCTGCTCTCGTCTCTTCAAAACCGTCAGTACTGCAAACAAGATCAAAAGACTGCTGCCCAGTGCAGCCCACCAGATCTTCACGATTCCTGCGATCAGATATCCTACGATACAAACTGCCGCCACGACCATGGCATACTGCATCTGAGTGGATACATGATTGATGTGATTGCTCTGTGCACCCGCAGAAGACATTACTGTTGTATCTGAGATTGGAGAAATGTGATCTCCGCATACTGCTCCTGCCAGAACTGCCGCCACAGAGATGATCATCATTTCCAGATTTTTCTGTCCCGGGAACATCGCTACTACGATCGGCACCAGGATCGCAAAGGTTCCCCATGAGGTTCCTGTTGAAAATGCAAGAAAAATCGCGATCATAAACATCACCGCAGGCAGGATCACGCTTGCCGAAGCATTTGTTCCCACCAGATTCTCTACAAATACTCCAATTCCAAGGGCATCTCCCATTCCTTTTAAGGACCATGCAAAAATCAGGATCGCCACCGCCGGGATCATCAGTTTAAAGCCTTCTACGAAGCTGTCCATAAATCCCTTAAATGTAATGACCTTTCTCGGCAGATATAAAATCAACATAAATAAAATCGTAACAGAAGTTGCAAAAATCAGACTTGTCTCTGCATCACATCCGGAAAAGGCAGTGAATACATCGGTTGCTCCGCCCAGATATCCGGTGTAGATCATAGCCCCGATCGCAGACAGGATCAGAACCGCTACCGGCAGGATCAGATCCATCACTTTCCCTTTTTCTGATGCATTTTCTGTCTCAACTGTCTCAAATTCTTCCGCACCGCTTGTGAAGAGATCCCCGTTTGCAGCATTCTTTTCATGACGCTTCATCTGTCCGAAATCAAATCCTGTGATCACCACAAACAATACCATTGCCAGTGTCAGAAGCGCATACAGATTGTAGGGAATCGTTCTTAAAAACAGCTGAAACCCTGTAATCCCCGCATCGTCCGACACATAAGAGTTGACCGCAGCCGCCCAGCTTGAAATCGGCGCGATGATGCAGACCGGAGCTGCCGTGGAATCAATGATATACGCCAGCTTCGCTCTGGAAACTTTATAGCGGTCTGTCACCGGACGCATCACGGAACCGACCGTCAGACAGTTGAAATAATCATCTACAAAAATCAGCACCCCAAGTCCCGTTGTTGCAAGAAGCGCGCTTTTTTTTGCTCCTGATCTTGCTTCCTGCCCAGTTTCCATAGGCGGCAGAACCTCCTGATTTTGCCATCAACACGATGATCATCCCCAGAAGCACGTCAAAGATAAGAATATTCAGATTCATGCTTTCTTTCATAATTTCAAAAAATGACACAAAAGAATCCCAGGGAGAAAATCCTGTATACAGCAGTGCCCCCACAGCAACTCCTACAAACAGGGAGCTGTACACTTCCTTTGTGAGAAACGCAAGCACGATTGCAAGCAGCGGCGGCACAAGTGACCACCAAGTTTCCGATAAACATAGAACCATCCATTTTTTCTTTCATCCTCTTTTCTATTACTTTTCCACATGATAATCCCCTGTCCTGGCTCCGGCACTTGCCTTGTCATAACAGGGTATCCTTTCTTATTTTACTGGATGATGCATAAATATGCAATTATAATTTTTTATTCGTTCCTGTTCCATGCAAATGCATGGTTCATCGGCCCACTTCCTGCTCCCAGATCCAGCTTGAACTCCAATGCATCTGAAAGATACTGCTTTGCTCTTTTTACAGACTCTTCCAATCCAAATTCTTTCGCCAGATTGGCTGCGATCGCACTCGAAAGCGTGCATCCTGTTCCGTGAGTATTCGGATTCTCTATCCTCGTTCCGTAAAACCACCGCATCGCTCCGTCTTCTTTCCACAAAAGGTCATTGGCATCCTGTCTTTGATGACCTCCCTTTAACAGCACACTGCATCCAAACTGTCTGCCAATCATTTCTGCTGCCCTCTCCATATCTCTTTGTGTCTGAATTTCAATTCCGGACAAAAGCTCAGCCTCCGGGATATTGGGCGTGATCACCTCCGCAATTTTAAAAAGCTTCTCCTGCATCGCGCAGATTGCATCCTCCCGGATCAGCCTTGCTCCGCTTGTCGCCACCATAACCGGATCCACGACAATATGTGCTGCCTCGTATTGCCTCAATGATCCTGCGATCACCTCGATCAATTCTGTGGACGATACCATCCCGATCTTCACCGCGTCCGGTCTGATATCTGTAAAAATGCAATCCAGCTGTTCTTTTAAAAATTGCGGAGACACTTCCAGAATATCACGTACTCCGGTTGTATTCTGTGCCGTCAGCGCCGTGATCGCGCTCGTCGCATAGACTCCGTTTGTCGTCATTGTCTTGATGTCCGCCTGGATTCCGGCACCGCCGCTGCAGTCGCTTCCCGCGATCGTCAGTCCTGTCTTCATCGATGTCATGTGTTACTTACATCCTTCCTGTTATCATTTCTGTCAGTTGTTCATCGAAAGACTTCAGATAAATATCCGCTGTCTCTCTGATTTTTTCCTGTTCCTTGTTTGCTTTGTCATAGACAGCTGCTGTAGAAAACCCTGCCTTTTTTGCAGTCTCAATGGCATGGAGTGCATCTTCCACAACCAGCGCTTCATCCGGCCTGCAATTCATCTTTCTCGCCGCTTCCAGATAAATGTCCGGCCTGTCTTTTCCTGCACCAACCTCGCTGCAGAATAACAGCTCCGTAAAATACTGCCGGATCTCCAGCCGCTCACACGCCTGTCGGATACAGTCTTTATCTCCTGAGGTCGCCAGGATCATGGGATATCCTTTTTGTTTGAATTCTGCCAGAAGCTCTTTTGCCCCCGGTTTTAATGTCACTTCTCTTCTGTAAAAGGTTTCAATCTGGCAGTGGATTCCCTCCAGAACATCTGCCACACCAACCGGCAGGTGGTAGCGATCGATCAGATACTTTGCTCCCTGCTCCAGACTCATCTCAAACAGAATCTCTCCCAGATTTGGTTCCGGCTCGATTCCCAGTGTCTCCAGATAATGATCCGGAGCATGATCCCAGATTTCCATGGAATCCAACAGTGTTCCGTCCGCATCCCAGATGATCCCCTTGATCGTCATTGGATCGCCTCTACTTTCTTTTCAATTCTTCTGCTGCCAGCTTCGGGAAATCCTGCGCAAAGATCGCACTGATTACTGCAATCCGTCGATTCCCGTTCCTGCAAGCTGACTGACATTTTCTGCGCTGATTCCGCCGATTGCTACGACCGGAATCTGCACTGCCACACAAATGTCACGAAGTGTGGCGTGTTCCACTTCCACCGCATCTGCTTTGGAGCTGGTCGGAAATACTGCTCCCACTCCCAGGTAATCTGCTCCATCTTTTTCTGCCTTTATAGCCTGCTCCACAGTCTGTGCAGACACACCAATGATCTTGTCCTCCCCTAAAATCTCCCGCACCTTCCACGCGGGCATATCATCCTGCCCCACATGTACACCGTCAGCTCCTACTGTACGGGCGATTTCTACATTGTCGTTGATCACAAACGGAACTCTGTATGCGGCACACAACTTTTTCATCTCCTCTGCCTCCTGCAGAAAGTTTTCTGTATTCAGATCTTTTTCCCTCAGCTGCAGGAATGTCACCCCGCCTTTTAAGGCCTCCTCTACCTGGTGATACAGCGTGTCGTTTTTCGTCCAGCTTCTGTCCGTCACTGCATATAAAAGCAGAGATTCCTTATCGCACCTCATAGTTTGCTCTCCTTTCCAGTTCTTCTCCGGTCAGATTGCAGACCGCATCAATGATCCGGTTTCTGTAGGTGGAATTGCCGTCTCCCGGCTGCATATTTTCCCAGCCGATCTCACCTGCTGTTCCCATGATACAAACAGCCGCTGCCGCCGCATCCAGCATTTCTTCCGGATTCGCACACAAAAATGCAGTCAGCATCCCGGAGAGCTGACATCCGGTTCCTGTAATCTGTCCCATTTCTTTTCTGCCGTTTCGGATCACATAACAACGTTTGTCATCTGCCACCAGATCGATCGCACCTGTTACTGCCACGATGCATCCACAGGATTTTGCAAACGCTTTTACAAATGCCACTGCCTCCTCTAAAGTCTCTTCCGTAACAATATCCGTCTCACAGGCATCCACTCCTCTTGCACCGCCCATGCCGCCGGAGAGAACTTTGATCTCTGACATATTTCCACGGATTACAGAAAAGCGGACTTCCTGCATCAGTTTCACTGCTGTCTGTGTGCGAAGAGTGCTCGCACCGGCTCCAACCGGATCCAGAAGCACAGGATGTCCCAGTTCGTTTGCCTTCTTTCCTGCCAGGAACATACTTTCAATACTGCTCTTGTGAAGCGTTCCGATATTGATGTTCAACCCCTGACAGATGGTTGTGATTTCCTGCACTTCCTCCGGCTCATCCGCCATGATCGGGCTGGCACCACATGCCAGGATGATATTCGCCACATCATTTACGGTCACGTAATTCGTGATATTATGTACCAATGGGCAATGATTTCTCACAGTTTCCAGATATTTTTTCATAAATGTCTCCTTTCAGACCTGAAGTGTTTTTTGGAATCTGCTGCCTTATCGCACAACAAAGCGGTACACCAATGTATGGCATACCCGCTGTCTCAGCTTTTCTATCCCTACGTTGGCATTATCCAAATCAGGTCACAGGTCGAAGCGATTCAGCTTCCTCTCAGCCTGCTTGATACGCAAGCTCCCTTGTTTTTTATTTACATTTATTATACTCCGTTTTTCCCCCATTGCAATCCTTATTTTCTCTACAATTGATCTGGATCTGGTATTTTTCATCCAGTAATTGATCTGCAGCACATATGCGATCATCTGAGTCCTGCCATCAGCTGTCCGTACCACGG
>ENA-OQHL01000902-OQHL01000902.1-human-gut-metagenome-genome-assembly--contig:-NODE-902-length-17488-cov-2.155060_pt1 | contig 17488 bp, 13 predicted proteins | sample MGYA00242565_ERZ504723 | MGnify/ENA primary metagenome ERZ504723 (study PRJEB26092, sample SAMD00036211) | human gut metagenome | host: Homo sapiens | study: EMG produced TPA metagenomics assembly of... | reverse complement strand
GTCGGCCATACGATCCTCTCCAACCCAAACCTTCGCGTTCAAGTACAAGCGAACTAGCAAACCTGCCGCAGGGCCTTGCGTCCAACGACCGATACGTTTCTCCTTAGGTAAGGAAGGAAGCGCATCCTTCAATTCAGACTCGATAAAATTGAACACATCCTTAGCCGGGCTTTGCGCAACGATCTCCTCCGCACCCTGCTGCTCAGTAGCGATAGGCACCTCGCGGAAGAAATCCAGCAAGAACATGTAGTACCAAGCCCGCAACACACGTAAATCACTGAAATAAGCGGCTTTCTCCTCATCGGTCACACCGATCGAACTGAAATCTAACGTATTGAAGTCGCGCAATACGGTATTCACCTGGCTGATACACTGGTACGACTGTACCCACCCTCCATTGATCTGCGCCTGGATATAATTCCATTTGTGCTCATGCAAACGAATCCACATACCATCGTCATACCCATGGCGACCCTTTTGCGTCCATACGAAATGATCAGCGGTAAGCTCCTGTAATTTCCAGATGTCACCACGCCATGTCACGTTATCACTATGTTCAAAGCATCGCACCACGGCCGCCTCTACCGAAGCCTTATCCGTATAATAGTTGTCTTTCGTCAAGTCCGAATATATCGTCTCGGTCAAGTCCGTGCAAGATGTCATCGCCAACAGCCCCAATGCACCTACCGTACCGCATACTATAGATTTGATTCTTTTCATGTCTATTTCTTTGATTAAGATTAATAAGTAATTTGTACACCAAACGTCAGGTTACGTGCGGTCGGATATACATCCATGCCACCAATGCCCGGCCACAAACCGGTTGTCGTTACGGTCGTAGGATCCACGCCCGAATACTTCGTCAGCGTAAATACGTTCTTCAAGGTTCCATACACACGCAAGCTTGAGATCCATTTCGTATTCAACTTCGGTGTCCATCCCACCGTGATGTTATCCAGGCGCAAATAGTTGCCATTCTGCAAGAAGTAGTCGCAAATCACTTTGGGACCCTTAATATGGGCGTTCTCCTCGTAAGCGGAAGAAAGCTTATTGTCACCCGCAACCACTTGCAAACCGTAATACATTTCATATTGGTTCATCACCTTGTATCCAAAACGTCCGCGGAAGAACAAAGAAAGGTCGAAATTCTTATACGTGAAGGTATTGCCCCACGACAACTCCCATTTGGGCACACCCGTACCGTCCAGATACACCTTATCTTTCTCATCACCATCCGAGCCGAGTTTCGTATCTCCGCCGATCTCTCCACCTTTCCAGATCAAGATATTGCCAGCATCATCCACACCTGCGTAGCGGAAGCCATAGAAAGAACCGATAGGCGTGTCATCCTGCAAGCGCTGGGCTGATCCTGGGTTCCCCGGAGATGGGAAACCTTCGCCCTCGATGAAACCTAACTGATATTTTTCATTCGAGAATGATTTCAGTTTTGAGGTCGTATAAGACAACATCACGTTCGTGGAATAAGAGAAATCCTCTGTCCGCACGGCATCCCAATTCGCCTGGAACTCGAAGCCCTTGGAGGTAGTTGTTCCCACGTTGGCCACGATAGACTCGTGCAAATAAGGGGGCAGGGGCACCTTGTAATCACCGATCACGTCTTTACCGTCGCGGATAAAGAAGTCCAAGCTACCAGACAAGCGAGATTCGAACAAGGTATAGTCGATACCCAAGTTGTAAGAGATCTGCTTCTCCCAAGCCAAGTCATAGTTCGGGTTATTGCCCGGTCCATACCCCTGCAACCAGCCGAACTGATCGCTATAGTACTCTCCATATCCGGAGTACTTGGCCAATGAGATATAGCGGTCGAAACCGGAACGCCCGGTCACACCGTAAGAGAAGCGAAGCTTCAAGTCGTCTACCATTCCACTATTCTCGAACACGGGCAGCTTGGACATGCGCCATGCGGCGGAAGCCGCCGGGAAAGTACCCCACTTATGATCCACGCCAAACTTGGAATTACCCTCATGGCGCAATGATCCCGTGAACAAGAAAATGTCGTTCCAGTTATAATTGATACGGCCCAAGAAAGCGATGGTCTTCTCCTGCGTCTTTTGCGATTCCATGCCAAGACGACCGCTTACCTTCTCATAATCGCCACCTTGCAAATAATTAGTCATGAACGCATCTGAGGGAAAGTTACGGTTGTTGGCCATCAATTTCTCGTAATTAAACTCTTGGTAAGAGTAACCGGCCATGATCTTGAAGTCGTGCACCTCGTTGATCTTAAAGTTGTAGTTACCCAACCACTCCAACGTCCAGTCCGTCCAGTTCTCTTGCGTGATCTTCGCCCAGCCATTGTATCCGCCATCGATACACTCGCGGAATGTCTTGAACTTATAGTCTTGCTCTTTCTTGCTATGCCCTTGGCGACCGAGTTTCAGCTCCGTGCTCAAGTTATCCAAGATATTCAACTTCGCGTTCAAGTCGATGATCGAGTATTCCTGCAAGCTCCGCGGTCACGCTCGGTCAAGTTCTTCACCGGATTATAAGAATAACTGTTGCCCTTGAAAGCGTCCATCTCGTCTACGCTATAGGTAGGATTCAACTGGACCGCCTGCTTGAAAGAGCCATAATCCGTATAATCCTCATCGGCCACACGGTACGAGAAGTTTCCGCCTACTTCCAGCAAGCCTTCCAACGTAGTCTGCTTGAAACTACCGCGCAAGCCATATTCCTTACGATTAGAAGCGATATCGAGTCCCCCTTTCTGACGATAGTTGGCAGAAACACGGAAGATCGTGCTCTCGCTACCTCCGGATAAAGAGATATTATGGTTATGTCCGAAGTTATCCTTGTTCAGCACCTCATCGTACCAATTCGTACGATACCCATAATCCTTCGCACCGGTCACCTTCTCCAAATACTCATCCGCATCCAAGATATCCGGCCGGCTTGCCACGAAATCATGCTCTACGTATCCATCATACGTGATAGTAGTCTTACCTGCCTTACCCTGTTTAGTGGTCACCAAGATAACACCATTGGCACCGCGAGAACCATAGATGGCAGCGGCAGAACCATCTTTCAATACCGTGATCGACTCGATATCTGCCTGTGCGATGTTACGAAGGTCGCCGCCGGGCATACCGTCAATTACGACTAACGGGCTATTACCCGCTTTCAAGGAAGAAGCACCGCGCACTTGGATACTAGAGCTGGAGTTCGGGTCGGCAGCGGCCGCACTGTTTACCGATACACCGGCCACCTTACCATCGATCATCTGCATCGCATCATTCACGGCACCCGCCAAGAAATCCTTGCTTTTCACACTGGTCACAGCAGTAGTCAAGTCCTTTTTCACGGACGAGCCATAACCGACAACCACAACCTCATCCAAAGTTTCGGAATCTTCCTCTAGCGTTATATTGAAAGAAGACTTACTTCCTACCGGAATCTCTTGCGTCTTGAAACCAATATAAGAGATTTGCAGGATAGCAGCACTAGGTACATTCTCGATCTTGAAAGCACCATCAAAGTCGGTAATGCTACCCACGTTCGCCCCCTTCACAACTACGTTAGCGCCAATAATCGGCTTACCAGACTTGTCGGCGACTACTCCGGAAACACTTTTACTCTGCTGAGCGACATTCACTACCGGCAACACATTAGTCTCGTTTGCTCCCATAGCCGCCAAATCTGTCGTAGAGAACGCGGACACCAGCAAACTAAGTGCAGAAAATCTCGCTATATTCCTTAAAGAAAATAGTTTAGATATTTTATTCATATTGATAATAATAGTTTGTTGAATTAATTATTCACGAAATAAGGTTACACATTTCACAGGTATTAATCACATTCTTGTCTGATTCTTCATAGGCATACATTTAAATTAACATTAATCTCATTGATAAAAACACTATACATTAATAAATATGTATTAGGAAGGCAAGTTCCCGTGGAACTATAGAAGTTGAAAGTAATAGGAGTAAGTAAAATCCTTTATAAGAAACGTAATGCGGCTTAATAACGCTCTACTCCTGTATGAATTCTTACTTGGTAGCGTATAGATTCTTGTTCGCATGCCGTATAATTCCATAAACCACGGCGTGGTCTGTACAGATCACATCATGGAATATACAGATCGCGACTTGGTTTGTACATCCCACGGCGATCATTAAGGAATAGATCAAGTGACAAGTAGGTTTGTATATAGCGAAAAAAATGTTTATTACTGGATGATATGAACAATTATACCTAAAGCTATTGGGTAACCTATATCAAGCAAGAGAGGCTCGACCTAAACAGGATGGAGGAATAGTCGGAGTAAATAATTTGATGTATTTGTCCTAAGTCATGTATAATGTTTAAAAAAATAATATTACATTTGTATCGTAATCGGTTGGCATATGAGTGTGTGTGCGTAAACGATAAACGTTTACTATAGTTCCACGGGAACTATAGTAAACAATGCTCCCTACTTATCCTACACTTAATCCGCTACACGTCCGACAGATTTAATATTCTGTATCTTCGACAAAGTCACGCACATTTTCTGGATATCTTCTACGTCATGAACTTTCATCTTTATCTTACCTTCGAACACGCCGTCTTTCGCCTCGATCAGCAAGCGCATGATGTTCACGTTGAAATCCTCGGAAATCGTTTTCGTGATCGTATTCAATACGCCTATCGAGTCTATACCTTTCACCTCTAGCGTGGCCTCAAAAGAAGCGTTCATATGGCTGCTCCAAACCGTATTCAAGATACGTTCGCCAAAGCTACTTTTCAAGCGCATGGCGATCGGGCAGGAACGTTTATGAACTACTACATTTCCATCATCATTGATAAAACCTAAAGAGTCATCTCCCGGAATCGGCTTACAACATTCGGCAATTACATAATTACGCTCAAAAGCCTCCTCTTTCAATAAATAAGGCTTTTTCTTATCATATTTAGGCTTCTCTTTCTTGGCTTCCTCCTCTTCGGGTTGTTTCACCTTCTTGGAAGCGACACCCAACGCCTGTTTCACATACTTAAACAAGACATTATCCGTCTTCTCCTTCAACAGCTTCTTTAAATTCTCGGGCAAAACCACATCCCCCTTCTCTACCGCATAAAAGAATTCCTCGCGTTTCGAGAATCCAAAGTACATGCCTAATTTATCCAGATTGGATGTACTCGCCTCAAGCTCCGAACGCTTGAAGGCATCAAGAACTTTTATCTCTCCATACTTAGCGACCTCTTTACGGACACGCTTTAATACGGCATCAATCTTCGCACGAGCCTTAGCGGTAGTCACGAAGTTCAACCACTCCGGTTGCGGCTCCTGAGAACGGGAAGTCAAGACCTCCACCTGATCTCCACTGGACAGCGGATGACTCAATGGCACCAAACGATGGTTTACCTTAGCGCCAATACATTTATTACCGATATCGGAGTGAAGCGCATAAGCGAAATCCAAGGCGGTAGCCCCTTGGGGCAATGTCTTTATATCTCCTTTCGGAGTGAAAACAAATATCTCGGAAGTAAATAAGTTCAGTTTGATCGTATCCAAGAAATCCAGCGCATTCGGGTCCGGACTCTCCAAGATCTCGGTAATGGTTTGTATCCATTTATCCAATTCCGTATCCTCCTCCACGTTGGATTCCTTGTATTTCCAATGGGCAGCGAAGCCTTTCTCTGCGATATCATCCATACGGCGGCTACGGATCTGGATCTCTACCCATTGTCCATCCGGTCCCATAACGGTCAGATGAAGCGCTTGATAACCGTTCGCTTTCGGACGGCTCACCCAATCACGGATACGGTCGGGACGAATCCGGTAAATATCCGTAATAGCCGAGTAGATATCCCAACATTGGTTTTTCTCGTCCACACCGGGAAGCGGGTCAAAAATAATGCGGACCGCATAAATATCATAAATATCCTCGAAAGCGACACCCTTGCTTTCCATCTTATTCCAAATGGAATAGACCGATTTCACACGGGCACGCATCTCATACTGAAGTCCCATCGATTTCAGCTTCTCGTCCACAGGGGCGGCGAAACGCTCGAATAATTTATTACGGCTCTCTTCTGTCGCTTTCAACTTAGCGCTGATGAAGTCATATTCTTGCGGATGCTCATATTTAAAACTCAAATCCTCCAGTTCCGTCTTGATCGAGAAGAGACCCAGACGATGCGCCAGAGGAGCATACAGATAAAGAGTCTCACCCGCGATCTTAAATTGCTTGGCGGGAAGCATGGAACCCAAAGTCCTCATATTATGAAGACGGTCTGCGATCTTGATTAGAATCACCCGTATATCGTCACTCATAGTCAGCAGCAACTTACGGAAGTTCTCGGCTTGAGCCGAGGCCTGTTCCCCAAAAATGCCACCGGATATCTTCGTCAAGCCATCCACGATCTGGGCGATCTTGTCTCCGAACATATCCCGGATATCCTCCACCGTATACTCGGTATCTTCCACGACATCATGCAATAACGCAGAGCAAATAGAGGTAGAGCCCAAACCCATCTCCCGGCATACGATACGAGCCACGGCGATAGGATGCATTATATAAGGTTCGCCGGAACGCCGTTTCACTCCGGCGTGCGCTTGATTGGCGAAATTAAAAGCTTTCGTGATTCGTTCGACCTTACGGCGGTGGTTTGACTTCAAATAATCGTTCAACAACGCATTGAACCCATCTTGTATCATCTGTTCGTCCACAGAGAGAACGGACGCAGCCTCGCCCGTTTCTTTTATATCTTTTGTGTCCTTTGTATCGTCCATGGTTTTACACCTCCCATTTTTATACTGTATAGCCACAAATATATACAAATATTTGGAAGGAAACCCTAACAAAAGACAAAAATAGAATATCTACTGCTTAAATATGGATCCCATAGTCGTGTTTAACCTCGTCCATGACAAAAGTACTTCTCAACGAGCCCAAACTATCGATCGTTCCTAACACATTTAAAATAAACTCTTGATAATATTTCATATTGGGAGCGTGTATCTTCAATAAGTAATCATAATCGCCTGAAATATTATAGCACTCCGTTACCTCGGGGATTTCTTGAATAATCCGGGTAAACTCAAAAGCTATATCCTTATTCAGCCGAACCAATTTCACGCTACAAAAGACAACAAAGCCTTGATTCAGCTTCTCCGCATCTAGTACCGCTATATACTTCTTTATATATCCACTATTCTCAAGACGTTTTAAACGCTCGAACACCGGGGTTGACGAGAGACTGACCCTTGCCGCCAACTCTTTCGTAGTCAACCGGGCATTATCTTGTAACGTTCGGAGGATTTGCAGATCCACCTTGTCTAACTTATCAGAAACATTCATAAGAAAAAAATTCTATCGGATTGATTCCCCAGCGTCCTTCGCCGAAGATGTATTCTATTTATAGCCCTAAAAATAGTATTATTTTCTATATTCTCAACGAATCTTGTTCAAAAAGCACACACATCATACATTTGCCAACAGAATAAGAACTAAATAAACAAGATGACTATGGCAACAAAGAAGTTACATTTCGAGACATTACAACTTCATGTAGGACAAGAACAACCGGATCCCGCAACCGACGCACGTGCGGTACCCATTTATCAAACAACTTCCTATGTATTCCATAACGCACAACATGCGGCAGACCGTTTCGGCCTACGTGACGCGGGGAATATTTACGGACGTTTGACAAACTCCACGCAAGGCGTTTTCGAGGCACGTGTAGCTGCCTTAGAAGGAGGTGTGGCAGGTTTGGCCGTGGCTTCAGGAGCAGCGGCTGTCACCTATGCGTTACAGAACATAGTGAGGGCAGGAGATCATATTATCGCGGCCGATAATTTGTATGGCGGTTCCTTCAACCTGATCACCCATACACTGGCCTCCCAAGGCATTACTAATACGATTATCAATGTAAATGACCTAAACGCATTAGAAGCAGCCATCCGGGAAAACACGAAAGCCATTTTATGTAGAGACATTCGGGAATCCTAACTCTGACGTAACGAATCTGGATGCGGTAGCGGAAGTCGCTCACCGATACCATGTTCCATTAATCGTAGACAATACGTTCGGAACCCCCTACTTGATTCGTCCGATCGAACATGGAGCCGACATTGTCATTCATTCCGCCACAAAGTTCATAGGAGGACACGGCAGTAGCCTAGGAGGTGTAATTGTAGACGGAGGTACTTTCGACTGGAAAGCGAATGCAGATAAGTTCCCTACATTAGCTAAACCAGACCCAAGTTATCATGGAGCCATATTTGCGGACGTAGCAGGTTCCGCCGCCTTTGTCACCCGTATCCGTGCGGTCATTCTTCGCGATACCGGGGCAACGATCTCTCCTTTCAATGCTTTTATATTGTTGCAAGGATTAGAGACCTTATCCCTACGCGTGGAGCGCCATGTAGCAAACGCATTGAAAGTCGTGGATTATTTATCAAAACATCCGAAAGTAGAAAAAGTGAATCATCCATCACTTCCTACCCATCCGGACCATGAACTTTACAATAAATATTTCCCGAATGGTGCCGGCAGTATCTTCACCTTCGAGATCAAAGGCGGGCAGGAAGCCGCTTGGAAATTCATCGACTCACTGGAGATATTTTCCCTACTAGCGAATGTCGCCGATGTAAAGAGCCTTGTCATTCATCCATACACGACCACTCATTCCCAGATGAGCCCGGAAGAACTTGCCCAACAGCACATAACACCATCCACCGTACGCTTGAGCATCGGAACCGAATATATAGATGATATTATAGATGATCTGGATCAAGCTTTCGCTAAAATCTGATAGCGCACTTCCAAAAGGAAAAGGACAGAAGCAAAGAAGGCGATCCCTGTTCGACACAAGGATCGCCTTTCTAATCAACATCACATCGAGCCAAGGTTACACTCATTTATTCTCAGCCAAATAGATATCCGTAAATGTCACAGCTCCGGTTAATCGGTTATTGTTGTTAGTTACATTTAACAATATGACATACTTGCGATACTGATCGGCAGTCAACGCCTCTTTCATCAGCTTCAAATTGCCGTACACGGCTTTTTGCAATCGTTCATCCTGACGCTTCAGGTCTTTGCTCAAACTCTTTCTTTGTTCTTGTACAAAATAATCATTAATGTTAAGTACCTCCTCCATTTGGTAAGGAGCCAATCCTAGATAAGAACTCAATCGGCTAAACTCTACCGCAAACGGTTCTTTATTCCCATATTCATTCACACATTGCGCTTTCGCAAAATTCATTGTAGCACTCATTCCCAAAACCGCTACCGCCATAATTAACTTTCTCATAATACCTACAATTTACCTATTACAAAACCATTTACAAAACAAACACTCATTTTAGAGAAGATAGCCTAAACATTCTTTTGTTTCGGACTAATCCTTTTTTACAAACCTATTAACCTATCTAATGTGTATGATAAAACTCGGATTAACATCAAAATTTCAACTTACATCTTATTGATGTATCTCCTTGTTTGTATTGCAAAGATGAAGAATTATCGGATAGGAAGTTTCCGATTGTTGACGAAAAGGAAAAAATGGGGATTGAACACGAAAAGGGCAAAAAAATACCGGCTTTAAGAGAACCGGCATTTCTATTTAATTATTATTCCAGACTTACTATCCAAGACTTAAACTCGGATGCTTTATTTTTACTAATATATATACGCTCAGGCACTTCTATATCCAAAGTAACGAGCAAACGGCTATCAAACCAAATTGTTATGTCCTTCACGCTATCACGAGAAATGATGAATTGTTTATTCGCACGAATAAAATCAGCAGGACTTAAAGAAGAAATTATCTGTTCCAATGTTTTAGCATATGGATACGAATTACCACTCTTTAAATAAACATATGTATTCTTATCAGCCGTATAGAAACAAGACACATCTTTCAAGCTAATAGGCAACAATTTATCCTTAATAGGAATCAGTAGTTTATCCTTGTATTTAGGAGTAGTAGACAACTGTGTTAATTGGGATAAATAATGGATGATATCTTGATGATTCCATCGGCTAAACTTATCTAAGGCCCTTTTCAATTCTTCCGACTTAATCGGCTTCAAGATATAGTCTATGCTGTTTACTTTGAAAGCGTCGATCGCATATTGATCGTACGCCGTAGTAAAGATAATCGGTGCCTCCACCTCTATCTGGTCAAAAATAGCGAAAGCGGAACCGTCCGATAAATGAATATCCATAAAAATCAAATCCGGCCTCGGATTGGCTTGCAGCCAACGTACCGTTTGCTGGACACTCTCCGTATTTCCCATGATCTCAAGCGTGGGATCTATTGTAACCAACATATCCGCTAAGTTCTCATAGGCGGCGGTCTCGTCCTCTACGATCAGTATTCTCATATAGCATCATTTTAGGGGTAGGTATACCTGAAACTCATCCTCATCAGATTCTACCCGTATTTGTTTATTCATTAATAGCAAGAAACGATTCTCCAGATTCTTAAGCCCGGTTCCATTCGTATCCGGTAAGGTCAATTTCGGATAGATTGGATTAGAAACAACCAGTTCCATTCGCTCGTTCAGCCGGATCAAGATATCCATCCGGTGCTCGCTGTCTATAATATTATGTACCGTCACGTTCTCTACCAACGGAAGCAAAGATAATACGGGAATTCGCAAGTTCCGCTTATCTTCGGGAACTTCGATCGTAAAAGTAAGCTTATTGGCGAAACGGACTACCATTACATGCTGAAAAGCCTCTATAAACGCAAGCTCCTCCGACAGTGGTACCAAATTCTTTTTATCACTCTGAAGGATATAACGGAATATATCGGACAATTTCGTAACATACAACAAGGTATTCTCATCGTTTTTCTTCCGTATCAAGGAGGAGATTCCATTCAATGAATTGAAAAAGAAATGCGGATTGATCTGGTTCACCAATGCATCGCAGCGGCTCTGCAAATTCTCGACACGCAGATTCTCGATCAATTGATCCTTTTTCCCGTTGATTGTGATATAGCATTTTGTATATAGCCGATCAAGGTACATAACAACGCCAACACGATAAACTGGAAGATAATGATACTCAAAAAACGATCATAACTAATAGTCAGGAAGGAGATCAATTTATAGACAACAAAGCCTCCGGAAACGTACAGGGCATTCCAGAGCAACCGCTCGAAGAAGGAGGTACAATCCTCATGCCTCAAGTACATTTTCAGCGAAAAACCAAATAAGTCCCCAGAAGTAAAGAAAACGGAACCCAAAGAGAGTAAAAATCCTTGATGATCGTTCGGAGCCAGATAGCTCATGTCACAAAAGATCCATGCCAAATTCGGGTAGGCGATAAACACCGCGCAAACCAAACTGACCAACCAAGGTTTAGCCTTGACCACTGATATCTTTTCATCCAATGAACCCATACGATTGTATCCTTTTTTCGTATACAAAGGAATAAAAAATCATTCACATCCTTCTCCAGTGCAGGAAGAAAGCGGAAAAAAAAGAGTTAAAGACGAATTATCCCCGAATGATCATCCTACCGGTATCTTCAGTACTTGACCCGGACGGATATCCGGACTTGACAGCCCATTCACCTTTTGTAAGGAAGAGGCGGTAACCCCAGGGTATTTCTTGGAAATCGAATAAAGCGAATCTCCCGATTTAACCTTATAAGAGACAAAATCTTTATTAGCGGAAGCGATCTGTTTTGTAGCGGCGGAAGCCGACTTTTTCGTTGTTGTCGCAGTCGATTTCGCAGTCACGGTAGTTGATTTCACCGGAGTCTTGGTAGCCGAGGCAAAGCGACACCCCATTATCTACATATAATCTTAACCGTTTTCCTTTCGCTACCCGGTTGGAGCCTAGCCCGTTCCATTTACGGATATCTTTCGCTGTCACGCCATAGCGATTAGCGATCGTATAAAGATTCTCACCACTCAATACCACGTGGGTGATTTTTTCCCGGGTCGCACCACTTGGTAAAGAGCCATTAGAGTTATTCGCAGAAATGCAATTCGCCAACAGTTCCTCGATCCGATGCGTATAGACCGTATCTTCTTTATCGATAAAAGCATAGGTTTCCGCCGCAGGTAGTTTCAAAACCGAAGGGCGGGTATTACCCGGAACGATGTCTCTTTTATATTGTGGATTTAACGCACGCAACGTCTCAATATCTACTTGCAATAGATCCGATACCTGCTGCAAATGTAGGGCATTATTCACCATGACCGTATCCGTGGCTAGCGGCAAGCTGGTTTGCATCGGACAGATGTTATGCTCGCAATAATAATTCATGACGTAATTGGCGGCGATAAATAAGGGGACGTATGAACGAGTCTCTTTCGGTAAATAAGGGAAGATATCCCAGAAGTCCGTCTTGCCCCCCGAACGACGGAGCGCTTTATTCACGTTGCCCGGCCCGCAGTTATAAGATGCCAACACTAAATTCCAATCCCCATAGATAGCGTACATATCCTTGAAATACTTACAAGCGGCCTCGGTCGCTTTCAAGGGGTCCCGGCGCTCGTCCACCAAGCTATTAATCTCCAAGCCATAGCTCTTACCCGTAGGAAGCATGAATTGCCATAAACCACAAGCACCCACACGAGAGAGGGCTACCGGATTCAAGGCACTTTCCACGACGGCGAGATATTTCAATTCAATAGGCAGGTCATGCTCATCCAACACCTGCTCGATTATCGGAAAATAAAAGTCCGCCATCCCCAGCATATAACGCACTAAATTTCGTTTACGCTCCGCATATAAGTCAATACAATCACGCACTATATTATTATAGGGCAAAGCGATCACGCTGGGAAGCCTAGACAGGCGGTCGATATAGACCGAATCCGGGAAATAGACATTCTCGTCGTCATCATGGCAAAAGTCCTCTCTTTTTGAGAAATATTGCACATGCCAAGTACGGAGCAAACTATCCACGTTCGCATCCAAGCTTTCCGGAATCAATCCGACCTCAGACTCCAGCGAGCTTAAGGTATCTTTTTCCTCAATTCGGGTCTCTTCCTGCGCATAGACCAATGAGACCAAACAATTTAAACAAATGAGTGCTAGCAGGTATCTTTTCATGTATATCAGAATTTTTAGACTGCAATTCAATCCGTAAGTACGAGGCGTGACACTCGTCTTCGGACTAACAACCGGCTCCAAATGCAAGGATAAATCCGGTGATATATCAAAATCGAATAACTGGGCATCCACGTAGGCATCCACGATACTCAACGCATACACCCCGACCGTAATAATTATACTCAAGTCTCTATATCGACGAAAATAATCCTTCTGTCTTTTCAATTGATCCTTGAAATTTGAATTATTAATCGCATCCTCAGGAGCCATGGAAGTCAAGTCTTGCCAACTTTTACTCCAAGCATCCGGATTTTCCAGATTCTTAGCGGCATCATACATGATATCCTTATAAGCCGTCGAATAATCCTTATAGTTCTTGTTGTTCCAAGTCACGGCATACATACATCCCATCAAGCCACCGTAAACGATCGGTAATTTCCAATATTTCCGGTTATAGATCTGTCCCAGACCCGGTACCAAGGCGAACAAGACCGCTTTTGTCGGATTCGGCTTAAAAGCCAGCTTCATCTTCACTTCCGGTACACCCACCGAATCGGCCGCCATCAAGACGGCTTGCACGGTAGAATCCGGGGCAGCTACCTCCACGGAATCGGAAACTATAGCAGGAACGGCTTTCTCCGTCTTATCCTCCTGTGCGTTACCCATCCCGGCATAGCACATGAATCCGATCAAAAGGAGTATGATTCGATTTCTCATTTCAATTTATCCAGTAACCCGATCAATTGCTCCAACTCTTCTTCCGTGGCGAAAGGAATCGTAATTTTACCTTTTCCCTTCTCATTGCAAGTCAACTGGACTTTCGTATTGAAGTAACGGGACAAATGATCTTTCAGCAATTTAAACTCTTCCGGAAGTATCGGCTTACGATCCGATTTTTTCTTTTCCGGCAATTCCGGTTGTATTCCCTCGGCTATATTACGCACCATCTCCTCCACGTTACGAACGGAGAGTCCTTGAGCCAATATCTGCTCATATAAAGCTAATTGAACCTCCGGATCATCCACCGGGATCAATGCCCGGGCATGTCCCATATCGATCTTCTTGTCCTTCAATCCTACTTGGATCTCGGCGGGAAGTTTCAATAAACGAAGGTAATTAGCGATCGTAGCACGTTTCTTTCCAACCCTTTCGCTCAGCCCCTCTTGGGTCAAGCCGTAATTATCGATTAATTTTTGATAAGCTAACGCGATTTCGATAGAGTTCAAGTCCTCTCGTTGGATATTCTCTATCAAAGCCATCTCCACCACGTTTTCGTCGGCCGCCGTCTTAATATAAGCGGGAATACGCTCCAAACCTGCTTTTAGCGACGCACGATAACGGCGTTCGCCAGAGATGATCATATATTGCTCGGGGCCGATTTCCTTCAACGTAATCGGCTGTATCACGCCTAACGAGCGGATAGAGGTAGCCAACTCCTCCAAGGTCTCTTCCTCAAAGATGGATCGAGGTTGTTCCGGATTAGGCTGGATCTTGCTTAACTCGATCTCACTAATAGACGATGAACCACCTGTCTTCAGGTCATCCATCGTAATTAACGCGTCTAATCCACGGCCTAACGCCGATCTTTTTAATGCTGCCATAATCCTTTATTTTTTTCAACAATCTCCTGTGCCAACTGCATATGGTTGATAGATCCTTTCGAATCCGCGTCATACAATAAGACAGGTTTACCGTAACTGGAAGCCTCGCTCAACTTCACGTTTCGTTGGATCACGGTAGTAAATACCAAATCACGGAACGGACGTTTCACTTCCTCATAAATCTGGTTCGCCAAACGCAGGCGGGAATCATACATAGTCAAGAGGAATCCCTCTATCTCCAGTGCCGGGTTCAGCTTTGATTTGATAATCTTGATCGTGTTCAACAGCTTACTGATACCTTCCAAGGCGAAATACTCGCATTGTACCGGGATGATCACCGAATCGGCGGCTGTCAAGGCATTCACGGTTATCAATCCCAAAGAAGGAGAGCAGTCGATCAGGATAAAATCGTACTTCTCTTTCAGCGGTGTCAATATCAGCTTCAATATCCGTTCACGATTCTCCAAGTTTAGCATCTCGATCTCCGCTCCCACCAAATCGATATGAGAGGGGATGATATCCAGTCCTTCCACTTCAGTCTGTGTGATAGCGCCGCTCGCGTCCTCACCGTTCACCAGACATTCATAGATAGAAAGTTCTACATTACGTATGTCCACACCCAGACCGGATGAGGCATTCGCCTGCGGATCAGCGTCTACGACCAGCACCTTTTTCTCAAGAGCGGCCAATGACGCAGCCAGATTAATCGTGGTGGTTGTCTTCCCGACTCCACCTTTCTGATTTGCTAAAGCGATAATCTTTCCCATACTATACCTAATTAATTCGAGGGCAAAACTAAACATTAAAAACTGAACCAAACAGGGTTCAATCAAAACAATGCTTGTTTTGTTGATAAATCGCCCTAACTGTTGATAACTCGCAAATATAAGCAGAATAAATCAAATAGGGGGTTATAAGGCTGGTATATAGGTGTTTTTTTGGAAATGATAACGAAGTTTTAAGTTACATACAGACCCATCCCATCCTTCGGGCAATGTCTTGGAATATATTTTTATCGCAGGAAGGAACCTTTATCGTATAGATCTCAGACCGTGATTCCACATGAAAATATCCCTTTTCCGGAAGCCTTTCCTCCGGCAAGTCCTTTCCCTCAAAAGACTGTAGCTCATAATGATTATCATTATAAGACACATTGAAATATTCATTGTCATTCTCCGGATTCAGATAAAGAGTCCTTAAATCGATCCTTCCTCCCCAATAATCATCCAGCCTAGAGGATGAAATCTTAATACCCGTATACCTGCATCCAGCCCCATCATCGAAAAGCAGGCATAAGTATTGCGTACCAAAAGAATCTTTAGCCACAAGGATTTGAGGCACACCATAAAACTCTAGGATCCTATCTAAAAACAAATTAGTCATAACATCATTACCTTTGCCTTATTTACATCAAAACAATAAGATCGCCACCAAGAATAATGAGCCACACCGAATGTCTTTTTAATCATGCCATCTTCTTTGCGAGAAGAAATCCAATGATTTCACAGGATCTCCTTCCGCAATTCTATAAAACACCCCACTACACGCCATAGCATCCGAAGGTGGACATAAGTCCGGTAGCTCCTCAAACCATTTCCTTTCTTCCATGATATCGTAAATATAAGCAGAATAAACAATATACCATATCAAGAATCCCATAAATATGACTAACGAGAAACCATAGCTAAACCACGTTTACCATTTTGACAATTTGTAATATCAAGTCCCGGAGAATCGATTTTTCCGGGCTGATGGACAGTTCATTCTCAAATACGAGAAAAAATTTCAGCAATCATTTACATGACAGCGTCTTATCGAAAAACGGCCTTTCATTCTAGCGGAATTCATTCATTGTAATTCATATTTAGTGGGTTGCTTGAGGGGGTTTATGGGGTTAGAACTGGGTCGTAACAAGGTTATGATGCCCATCCACAAGTATCAACAACCCTATTCTTGACTATTCACGATGCCCATCGGCACTACCGGCGTTGCCCAACGCGACCTATCGCATAGGCTTTCACCACTTATCACGTACAAAAAGGGGGATTTTTCAATGAAAAATGCCGTTTACAGTCATCCAGCCTCTGCTATTTTACGCTCTCCACCGAAAAGGGATGTCACACATATAGACATTTATCTATCAAAAAGAAAGAATAACAGGGCAGTAGAGCCTAGAACCTGCACGAGTAGTCCTTACAATCCACGCCGGTAGTCGCATATGACAACACCGATACTCACACAAGGTGCTCATGAGAAAAGTATCTTAGTTTCATCGCCCCATACGCCTAAGATACTTCGCCAATGAACTTAGGATACTTGCTCAATGAAACTAAGATACCTTGTTTTTGTATTTAAATATGAAACACTCGTAGGGGAACGCACAAAAGCCCCGCCGAAGTACATCGACGGGGCTCTATCTTATGAACTGTGTCTTTCCTTACGGAAATTCGATCAGTTTTCTACTTATTTAACGATTGTCTTAACAGCCTCTTCACCCTCAACAGCTACAGCTACGATACCAGCAGGTACAGCGATAGTTGCGTTGTCTGAAGTAAGAACTGTCTCAGCAACAACCTTACCTAAGATGTTAGTGATAACTACAGACTTACCAGCAGCGCCTTGAACAGTTACAGTACCGTTACCTGCTACTACGGATACGCCTTCAGTAGCGATTTCGTCATTAGAAGTTACCATATCTTCTTTTTCAGTCTTCTGGAATGCGTTGAATACCAATGCACCGTCACCACCAGTCTTAGCATTGTCGAATGTAGCATTCACATCTGTCAATACCAAGCAACCATTGTGCATCTTCAACCAAGCGGCAGCCTTTTCAGGGGCGATAGCCTCATCCTTGTTG
>ENA-OQHL01000894-OQHL01000894.1-human-gut-metagenome-genome-assembly--contig:-NODE-894-length-17603-cov-3.515965_pt1 | contig 17603 bp, 14 predicted proteins | sample MGYA00242565_ERZ504723 | MGnify/ENA primary metagenome ERZ504723 (study PRJEB26092, sample SAMD00036211) | human gut metagenome | host: Homo sapiens | study: EMG produced TPA metagenomics assembly of... | reverse complement strand
GGAGGCAGCAAGCATCCCCGATTTTTTCTCTACAGATGTACCTCCTATGACCATTCGTAATATAGAACTTGCTGATATTCAAGGTAAACTGCTTTATAAATGGGAATTGGCTGCTCATGATAAAGATGTGACTTACGATAGTGTCAGAAATAAACAGGCTTTTGTACGTAATGGCGTCTGGGAGATAGATAAACATACTAAATGGGCGGCATTAGCTTCGTTGAATGTGCACCATATTAATCCGCAGGTGGCTTATGATGATGTGTCGGGACGTTTTTTCATAGCAGGAGGCGGTCAGTTATTTGTTTACGATGTGAAGGCGAATCGTATTGATTCGATTGCTTATAAAGGACATCCTTATATAGGAGCTTCCAGCCAGATTATTTTTGATGCCAAACGAAACAGGCTCTTGTCTTATACACCGGATTTCAACGATTTGAATGTCTATGAGTTTGACCGGAAATGCTGGACATTAGAAACTCCGGTAATGATTGATACCCGCCAGCATCATAATCGTATTATCAATCAGAAAAGAGATGAACTGATTGTTTTTGGTGGCTATGGTAATCACCGCTATAATTCACAGTTGAGCAGAATAAACCTGTCTGATCCGCAGGGGTGGTCGATCAGTTCCCTTGATTCCTGTCTGTTTCCCCGCTATTTAAGTGCGATGGGGGCGGAGAATGAGGACTACTTATTGATCATGGGTGGTTATGGCAATCAGTCGGGTAAGCAGGAAGAATCTCCGGGAAACTTTTATGATCTTTACCGGTTGAATTTGAAAACAGGTAAATGCGCTAAGTTATGGGAGTTTGTGAATGACAGGCAGCACTTTACTTTCGGTAATTCAATGATTGTCGATACACCGTCGAATAGTGTATATGCTTTGACATATAATAATGACCGGTATAATACTTTTGTTTATTTGAGCCGGTTTGATATACAGACCAGACAACCGGTTCAGGAAGTGATGAGTGATTCCATTGTTTATAACTTCCTCGATATTCATTCTTATTGTGATATGTTTTTGCATAGAGAGACATCTTCTATTTATGCTGTGGTGTTGCAGGAAAAGGAGCCCGGAATATCTAAAGTCGAATTTTATAAACTGGCATTTCCACCTTTGTCCAAGGAAGGTATTTTGCCTCATCAGACTGGCGGAATGAAGCCGGTGATATTGATATCCGGTATTTTGGCAGGACTACTGTGCCTGATAGGAGGAAGTATATGGTTATTGCATAGTAAGAGAAAGAGAAAAGTGAATGTGTCAGTCGGTCCGGTTGCTACGGAAGAAGTAAAAGACAGATTGGTCGAAGAAGAACCGACTGAACAAAAAGTATCTTCGGTTTTATTACTGGGCGGATTCCAGATATTTGATAAGCAAGGCGGTAACATCACGGGAGATTTTTACGCCTACTCTTAAGCGAATTATTCTTGGTTTTTACTGCTGAATACCATTAAGAACGGAAAGGGAACGACTTCTCAATGCTGGATGAAACTTTCTGGTTCGATATGAGTAAGTCCAGTGCATCGAATAACAGAAACGTGAATATCAGAAAGCTAAGGCTGATCATTGAGAAAATCGGAGATATCAATATTGCCAATAAGAACGGCTATTGGTATCTGAATCTGGGGAAAGACGTGACCTGCGATTATCAGGAAGTGATGAGATTGCTGGATCAGATAAAAGATAAAGATACCATTACGGATAAAAAGATAATCAATAAAATCATATCCCTGGCGAGTGCCGGCGCATTGCTCCCTAACGTCAGTGCCGAATGGATTGACGAATATAAGTCAGCCTACTACGTTCTGTTGACGGAAATACTGCTTTCTGTGGTCAACCGTTCCGATATAAAAGAAGATTCCAGGCCTTTTGCTGAAAATATCAGATGTAATTCTGCTTGTTGATAATATAGACGAAGACGCTATCCGCACTAAATGCAGAGTCTTGTATCAGATGGGGCAGAAAGGTTTGTCCAAGCAAAGTTTCGATAAGTTCTGTATTGAATATGAACGTTTACTGAATGCCAAGCCTGATTTCTCTTACGATGATATTATAAATTCACTCTAAATTAATCCTCTATTAATAATTTTCCGCTACTTTCTGTTGGTCGGTGGAGAGATAGTTCCTCATCGGTGGCGGAGCCTGTCCTCATCGGTGCCGGAAATAGGTCTCATCGGTACCCGAAATAAATCCTTGCGGAGTAAGGCACTCATTATACCATCAAATAATAATTGTTTTTTTATCATGAAAACATCATTGATAACTAGATACTTATGCGAAAAGAATGAAATTCTTTATCGCTATTAATCTAAAATTAATATGGCATTAAGGACTGGAATTCTATATTTGCTTCAGAAACGGACGGGATATCCTCCACTATGTTTCTGATGACTTGAGCGGATCAAACTATAACCTTATAAAATGATGGAAATATGAAAAACGACACTTCTTAATTACTGCTTGGACTTACTTGTCAGAGAAAGTTTTCTTGAGATGAAAACGGTTTGAATTAATTAATGTTAATCTATAAATTATGAAAACAGGAAAGAGCAAAGATCATTTGCAAAGAGTTTTTTTAAGGTTCCTTTATTTGATAATGGGGAGCATCCTTTCTTTGGATTCTGTTATGGCGCAGGAAAACCTGAAAGTTTCCGGGCAGGTGACAGACAATAAAGGAGAAGCCATTATCGGAGCCTCAGTGAAAGTACTGAAAACGGGTACGGGGACTATTTCTGATATAGATGGTAAGTTTACTATCCAGGTTCCTGTGGGAGCGGAACTGGAGATAGGATATGTCGGCTATAATCCGAAGAGAGTGAAAGTGGTGAATAAAAACTTCGTAACGGTAGTCCTTGAGGAGAATGTGGTAGCATTGGGCGATGTAGTTGTTGTCGGATATGCATTCAGAAAAAGGAAAGTCTGACAGGAGCTATCGGAAACCTGAAAGTAGATGATATAGTAAAGACCAAGGCACCTAGTTTGGCACAGGCCATTCAGGGAAAAAGTTGCCGGTCTGCGGATCAGACAGGAAAATGGAGAGCCGGGTAAGTTTAGTTCCAATATCAATGTCCGTGGCTTCGGAACTCCTTTGTTTGTGATTGACGGAGTGGTGAGAGACGGTTCCAGCGAATTTCAACGGCTGAATCCGGAAGATATTGAAAGCATATCTTTTCTGAAAGATGCTACTGCCTCTATCTATGGTATGAATTCGGCGAATGGTGCCGTGATTGTTACCACCAAGAAAGGGGCTACAGGCAAACCGCGTATTACGTTGAACGCCAATGTCGGCATTACTTCTCCTACCAATGTGCCGGAGATGGCCAACGCCGGACAATATATGACCATGCGAAATGAGGCGGAAATCAATGCAGGCAGACCGGCTTATATCACAAAGGACGAATTGACCAAATGGCAGCAAGGTGCTCCCGGTTATGAGAGTGTAGACTTGTATGATGCCGTTTTCAATAAGCACGCCACACAGTTCCAGACGACTCTGTCCCTGGAAGGTGGTACCGACAAAGTAAGTTATTACGGTAGTTTCGGTTATGCCACCGATAACAGCTTGTTGAAGAATAACGCATTGACTTATGATAAATATACATTCCGTTCCAATGTCAGTCTGAAGATTACCAAAGACCTGACAGCCAGTATCAATCTTGGCGGACGTTATGATACCACCAACCGTCCCTGGTTTCCTTTCTATGATATATTTAAGAGTACGCGTGTAAATCCGCCTACTACTTCTATCTATGCCAATGACAATCCGGATTATTATAATAACTTCTCTTATGTCCCTAATCCGGCAGCTATGATCGATGCCGATTATACCGGAAGCGCTAAAGAGCGGAATAAGAACTTGCAGACACAGTTTGCATTAGAGTATAATATTCCTTATGTAAAGGGGCTGAAGGTGAAAGGTACTTTTATCTACGATTACAATAACTACGGATATAAGGCTACGCGGAAAGGTTTTAAGACATATACCTATGGCGAATATACGGGCGAGTATACAGCGGCAGATGCCAACTATCCGGCTTTACTCCAGGATAATCGCAGAGAATCGGAACGGGTGGATATGCAGTTTCAGACAAACTATAACAGAACGTTCGGCAACCATACCATCGGAGCTACTTATGTATTCGAAAGACGCGAAGAGAAAGCAAACTGGATGAATGGTGAGCGCAAGTTTGACTTTTTCACAATCGGTGAACTGGACAATGCACGCGAATCTGACCAAAAAGTATCCGGTTCCTCGGAACACCAGGCTTATCTTTCTCATATCGGGCGTCTGACCTATGATTATAAAGGCAAATATCTGGCAGAGCTTGCTTGCAGATACGACGGTTCTTATCGATATGCTCCGGGCAGCAGATGGGCATTCTTTCCGTCCGCTTCCGTAGGATGGAGGATTTCGGAAGAGAGCTTTATCAAAGACAACTTCAAGTTTGTCGATAATCTGAAACTTCGTTTCTCTGCCGGTCGTTCGGGGCAAGATGCCGGTGATCCGTTCCAATACTTCTCCGGTTACACGTTGAACAGTGGCGGATATGTATTCAGCCAGGGAAATTATACCAATGGAGTAGCTTCTCCTGTGATGATCAATAAGAATCTGACCTGGATTAAAGTGAATATGTATAATATTGGTATTGACTTTTCAATCTTTAACCGGCTGATCGCAGTAGAGTTTGATATTTATCAGCGTGACCGCAGCGGCCTGTTGGCCGACCGTTACGGTTCTCTTCCCAATACGTTCGGTTCCAAGTTGCCACAGGAAAACCTGAACGGCGACCGTACGAGGGGTATTGAATTTACATTGACTCATACCAACAAAATCGGTGATTTCCACTACAGTGTATCCGGTAACTTTAACTTGGCGCGTACCCAACGCCGTTATATAGAGAGCGGTCCTTACAAGAGCAGTATGGAAAGATGGAGAAACCAGGCATCCAACCGCTGGGGAGATTTTATCTGGGGGTATCAGACGGACGGACGTTTCCAGAACTTTGACGAGATTAATACATATCCGATTCAGAATGGGGATAACGGAAATTCCAAGGAACTTCCCGGTGACTACATCCTGAAAGACGTAAACGGTGACGGAGTGGTGAATGATCTGGACAAGACCCCTTTATTCTGGTCCGGCAGCCCATTGATTCACTATGGTTTCAATGTGGAAGCGTCCTGGAAGAACTTCGACTTCTATGCTCTTTTTCAAGGTTCTGCCCTGTACACGGTGCAGTTTGACGAGGTATACGCAAAGATGCTCTGTTTCAAGGGTGGCAATACCCCCGAATACTTCTACGACCGTTGGCATCTGTCCGACCCGTATGATGCGAACAGTGAATGGATACCGGGAGAATGGCCGGCCATCCGTCTGGAGCAGGACATGGGATCGTTCTATACGAGGGATTCGCAGATATGGCGTAAGAACGCTTCTTATCTGAGACTGAAAACAATTGAGATCGGCTACACCTTCAGTCCCCGACTGATGCATAAACTGGGTATCGGTAGTTTAAGAATCTATGCGAACGGAAATAACCTGTTTACTATCTGTGACCCGTTTGTAAAGGCATTCGATCCGGAAAAGATTGAAGGAGACTATAGTGCCGGCTTGAATTATCCTCTGAATAAGAGCTTTAACTTTGGATTGACCTTGAACTTTTAAAGAAGATGATTATGAAAATATATAGTTATTTATTATTGGGAGCTATGTTCCTGCTGGGCGGATGTAGCGATTTGCTTGATATCGATCCGAAGAATAAAATTCCGGCGGATGAATTGTTCTCTACTCCGGAAGGAGTACAGGCACATATGGCCAATCTGTACGGTCGTTTGCCTATCGAAGATTTTACCTATTCACCGAATCGCGGCTTCAATGTGGGAGTCGGTACGGATGTGAATAATGCCGGTTTTATGGCTGCTCATTTCGTGATGAGGCTATCCATCCGGAGTACAATGACTTTGGAGAAGAGTGGTTCGATTATTGGGAAGACGGTTATAAACTCATTCGTGATTTAAACAGTCTGTTGGTTACTATTCCTACATTGACCAGTATTACCGAACAGCAAAAGAATGAGATCAATGCGGAAACTCATTTCCTGAGAGCTTATACCTATTTTGCCTTAGCCAAAAGATACGGTGGGGTACCTATCATTAAAGAACCGCAGGAGTATAACGGTAATATCGAAGAACTGCGTGTCCCTAGAAATACGGAGAAAGATACTTGGGACTTTGTCTTGGAAGAATGTGACCAGGCAGTATCGCTTTTTGGAGATGCGAATGAAAATGATGTGCTGAGAGCGAACAAATGGGTAGCATTGGCACTGAAGTCAAGAGCAGCTCTGTATGCAGCTTCCGTTGCCAAGTTTACTCATCAGCCTTATGTCTCTTTCTCTGGTCCGGCTGTTGACCAGAAGCTGGTAGGTATAGAAGTTATATCGGCTGATCATTATTATGATGAATGTATATCAGCTTCACAGGAAATCATGAATAGTGGGAAAGTTTCGGGTCCTTTTACAAAACCTTTCCCCCCGCTACTCCGGAAGAAGCGACAAACCAACTATCAAAAGTTATTTGAACAACCTTTCCAATGTCTGGACGGATTGAAAGAGCCTATCTTCATGAAGGCCTATGCTGCAAATACCATTCTGGCACATAACTATGATGTCCTGGTTCAGCCCCCGTCAGATGATCCTCGACCCGAATCTCTATCCCGGTCGTATGAATCCGACACTGGATTTTGTCGACTCTTTCGAAGATTATACGGATGACGGAACCGGAACACCCAAGCCGATCAGCACTCGTGTGGATGGAAATGAAAGTGATTATAATGGATTTAACTTATCCACCCGATACCTGTCTTTCCCGATAGATAAACCTTACCAGGCATTTGCCGGTCGTGATGCCCGTTTGAGTGCCATGGTGTTATTCCCGGGACAGAACTTCGGAAGTACGAAGATCATTATCCAGGGTGGTCTGGTGAAAGCTGACGGTTCCGGTTATCATTATAGGACTCAGGCTTCGGAGAAGGGACAGGATGGTCTGATCTATTATACTTACGGAGCGGAGAAAAGCACGGAATATTCAGGATTCGATCCGACTTTGGGACACTATACCCGCAGCGGATTCCTGTTTAAGAAGTTCTTGCAGATAGAAAATCCGGTTGAGCAGGCATGGAGTAAAGGTACACAGCCTTGGATCGATTTCCGTTATGGGGAAATTCTTCTCAACTATGCAGAAGCCGTTATCGAAAAGACAACCTCTACTTCTGCTGAAAAACAGGCTGCACAAGACGCTTTGAATGCGATCCGCAAAAGAGCGGCTCACAAAGATGACATTGCATTGACTCAGGCGAATGTTCGCAAAGAACGTTTTGTCGAGCTGGCATTTGAAAACAAACGCAGATGGGATTTGTCGCGCTGGAGAACTTTCCATAAGGAATTTGAAAACCGGGTGAGAAAGGGACTTGTACCTTTCCTTGACCTGCGGACAAATCCTGCGCATTATGTATTTGTACGTGTCAATCCGTTGGGCATTGAATCAAAGACCTTTGATTATAGCTGGTATTATAAGAGTATTCCGGGTACGGGGGCTAATGGGCTGGTACAGAATCCTTAATTAGTATATTCTAAAATATAGATTAGATATGAAAAAGCTTCTATTTTTATTATGCGTTGTAGTAGCAGGCAGTATGTTTTACTCTTGCGAAAAAGATAATCTCGAAGGGCCGGATGCAATCTTTGCCGGCGAACTGAGAGACCGGAAGACCGGAGAACTCATTCAACAGGAGATATCGGACGGTTCCCGCGTTTATTTCATCGAACAGGGGTGGGGAGATAATCCTCCTGTTCAGAATATGGTCGTTAAAAAAGACGGAACGTTTTATAACGGTATGATTTTCTCCGGTGACTATAAAATCATCCTGAATCGTGGGAACTACGTTCCTTTGGATACTCTGGATATGAAAATAAAGCCGGGAAAGAATTATCAGGTCTTCGAAGTGAATCCTTATCTGCGGATCATTGAACCGGAAATATCTGTGATCGGAAGAAAGGTAGTGGCGAAATTCAAACTGGAGCAGGTGACCAGTAACGAGGTCTATCGCATTTCGTTGTTCGCACACTCTCACATCGATGTATCCAACAAACTGAATATTGTCAACCGGACAGAAGAACTGAACCGTTCCATTACCGATGGTGAGGCTTTCGAACTGTCTATCAATCTGGACGATTATACTTCCACGCTGGTTCCGGGCAAGAGTTATTATTTCCGGATCGGCGCACAGTCTCACGGAAGCGAGACAAAGTACAATTATTCGGCATCTGTACAGTTGGACATTTAGCATAAAAACGGAAAAGCCATGAGAAAGTATTTACAGTTGGTATTCCTTGCGGTCTCTGTCTTTTGTTCAGAGATATTGTTGGCAGAATCTCGTGATCCGGTCCGGATACTGGATTTGAGAACGCTTAATGAACTTGATCTGAAAGAACAGGAGAAGGCGGAGCAACTATGGGACATAATGCATACGACAGCTACCTTGCAAGGCATTGTGAATCGGAATAGTCCGCGATTGTACATTCGCTATGTCAAGAACGGGCAGGGAGAGAATGTCGATGATTATTGGTGGAATAAATACCGTCAGGCAGGACAGTGGCTAGCGGGACGTGATACGGTAGCTTACACAGAACTGTCGGATGTAGTGACCGTTTTCAGAAAAGAAATACGCGGGGTGGTTGTTTATGACTCAAAAGTAGCATCTACCAGTAATATTGCTTCATCTGTGGCGGGAATCGAGAATCTGATAGCTGTGCGCTATGACATATCTCCCAATAGTCTCTATACCCGTTTGGTACTGCAAGGACCGAAGCTGGCTGTGAAATGCTGGCTGGTGAACAAAGATGGTTCTTCTCTTTTCACGGGCAAAGGAAAGATTGCCGGAACCGGTCAACCTTCGACAGGATCTCTGAAAATCGATCCCTATGTATGGTTTATAGAGAAATACTTGAAGAAAGGGTTATGCAATACGGAGTACGCCGCTTATTACATCGACCAGTTCTGGCGTACCGATCCTACCCGGACGGTAACGAACCATCACCAGTTGACCAATCATGACTTTTTTGTCAGCAAGAAAGCTTTCTTCTTTGACCTTTCTCCTTGGGGAGACGAGCCGGCAACAGATGATCCGACACAAAAAGAAGGACTGGACTTGCAGATACTGAAAACTTTTCTGCAAGAAGCCTATAAGCAAAATAAAGGAGAGAAATTCTGCTATATCGGAGGTTTCCCGAGCTGGATTTATAAATATACGCAGCATGCCGGAGGAAAGCATGAAGATGTAGCTACCGAGTGGGAATTTTCCCGTATTATCAGTGCTTATAACGCCTTTAAGGATGCCGATGCCATCGGACTGGGAGCATTGGCTAACTCCTCCTTCTGGCAACATTTTCCTCTTCAGGAAAAGTATCCCCAAAAGTGGGTGACACATCAGGAACTGATGGACAGAGGCTATCTGAACCGTGACGGAACAATCAACTTCCAGGGACGGAACTTTATCCTCTTCTATGTAGGCGATTATGATTCCTCCTCCTGGATTGCTCAGACTACCCCTTTCCTGTGGGACGAACCCAGCCGGGGAGAAGTGCCTTTGATGTGGTCTGTCAGTCCTGTACTTGCAGAACGCGTTCCGATGGTGATGCATAATTATCGGGTGACGGCTACTCCGAATGATTATTTTGCCGCTGCCGACAATGGTGCCGGATATTTAATGCCGGGTATGTTGCAAGAGCCCCGGCCGGTGTCCGGATTGAAAAGCGGATTGAGTGCATGGGCAAAGCATTGCAGCAAATATTATCAGAAGTGGGGATTGACCATTACAGGATTTGTGATCGACGGCGAAGCCCCCGGACTGGATTCAGACGGATTGGACTGTTACGCATCGTTCAGTCCGAATGGAATAGTTCCGCAGAGATGCCTTTGACATTGCTGCACAATGATATGCCGGTGATCCGGGCAGATTATGATATTGTAGATCATGATTACCGCAGGGCAACGGATGTGATTGTGGAAAGAGTGGAGAAACGTCCGGTTCCTTTCCATTGGTTCAGAGCCATATTGAAGTCACCTTCCTGGTATAAAGGGATTTGTGATGAGTTGAAACAGCGGCATACGAATATTGAATTGCTGGATGCACCGACATTTTTTGAACTCTATCGTATCTATCTGAAGCAGCATCCGGATGCTGCTGCCGGAAAGATAACGATGAACTAACCTGATTAATGAACAGACATATTCATATAGAATGATGATGAACAGATTGAATATAAAAAGAACAGTCGGCTCCTGTTTGATGGCGATGGCGTTTTTTTCGTGTACCCATACGGATCAGACGCCCGCAAAAGACTTTGTCGATTATGTAAATCCATATATCGGCAATATCAGCCATCTGCTGGTGCCTACTTACCCAACCGTACATCTGCCGAACTCGATGCTTAGGGTCTATCCGGAAAGGGGAGACTATACATCGGACAGGGTAAACGGCCTTCCGGTGGTGGTGACCAGTCATAGGGGCAGCTCGGCTTTTAACCTGAGCCCGGTGCAGGGAGAGGTATCCCGACCGATTGTATCTTACTCCTATGATTTGGAGAATATTACCCCCTATAGTTATTCCGTATACCTGGATGAGGCTGATATACAGGTTGAGTATGCCCCTTCACATCAGGCTGGTATTTATCATATCAGTTTTGGGATGGAAGGTGATAATGCTCTGGTGGTGAATACGAAGAACGGAAAGCTGGTCGCTGAAGAAAAAGGAGTCAGTGGCTATCAGGTTATTGACAACACTCCTACCAAAATCTATCTGTATCTCGAAACCAGTCAGCTACCTTTACGTAAAGGGGTACTGGCAGATGGAAAAGTTGATATGGAAAGTAAGGAAGTACATAGATGGCGGCTTTCCCTTTTTTCAGTCAGGTTACAAGTAATAGTCCAGTCGCCTACCTGAATGGTATTACCTTTGCGAACTACCTGCATATCCGGGCGGTTCTTCCCATGTGTATCCATCACTGTCAGGAAACGGGCGGTTTTACACGGAACTGTTGTAGAAGAAAAAATGCCAGTGATTAGGATATTTCAACGCTTTCCCTTGTGCGTTCGTCACATTTTTCCAGTTGGTTGGCGCACAGAAGAAAGTATCTACCATCGCTTGTTCCGTTTTTGCCGAACTGAAAAGATGGGCAACAGAAACACCCCCGGCTTTATTCTTACCAATAACTTTCACTTCATCCGTCAGTTCCTGTATTTCCATAGGCAGTTCTACGGTATGTAAAAGATAACTCCATGTTACGGCTTCTTTTCCTTCCAATTCATCATAAATCACAAAAACTCCGGTAGTTCCCAATTGGATGATATGACGGCGGAACATATCCAGCTTGTTCTCATCCCATCCTTTTTCGGGCGTATATTGCGTACCGGATAATTCGCCACGTTTCAACCATAGGGGAGAAGTCACTTTACCATAAGCATTGGAAGCGTCTCCTGCCATGTAAGCGATTTTCTCTCCTTCATACCACCGTGGAATCCAGCCATATCCTTCTGTCCCGATCTTCTGCGTCATTCCATTCACCAAAATACTGTTGTGCGCACGAGTATTACGGTAAGAATACATACAATGATCGTCTGTAAAACCAGTGCGATGTCCGCTACTGTAAAAAATGGCTTTACCTCCGTAGAATGTATTGAAAGCATTTTGATTGGCTAGTGCATGGGAAGTGGAACCGTAGGAACTGGAACGGAACGACAGCATTGCATTCTTATCTATGTCTCCCAAAGAAGTATTCATCGTACCGATTCCCGTTTCATTGAATACTTTTGCCATCGGTAATTCTGCAAGAGTAGGGCCTTCTTTGGGAAGTGCTTTCTTTGTTATACAGCGATACCAGGTCAAGTCTCCGGATTTTCCGAGGAAAGTCTTTTCCATAATATCCGGTTCTTTCTGCAAAATAGTGCGTACATAAGCGGCTGCCCATGGATTGTTACATTCGCGTGCCAAGGCATCTGCATACCCTACTCGTGTACCGTTTGGCTTCAGCTTACTTTCATGTGAGTTTCCTTGCCCGGCGGATTTCGAGAATGGAGGCTGTTGATAGATGACGTAGAACGCATTGTTGTTATACCAGGGATCAGCAAAGAAATCGAATCCGCTGATACGGGAATAAAAAGCAGGAACTTCAATCAATGTGCGGAGATTGACTTGGAAATAAGAATCTCCATTGTGCCATCCTCCATCCGTGTTGAGGCCCGGCAGACGGGATACCCACTCATTGTAGCAATAATCCACCCAGGTGGAAGCCATCGGCAGTTCGCCATACGTAGCAAACGCAGCCATATTCAGGATACGGAAAGTCATTTGCCAAACATGGTTATCAGCAATACGGTTTTCTAAGTGATTGACATATTCATGGTAGAATTTCTTTCCATTTTCACGAATCGTTCTTAAGAGTAGTTTCTTTTCATCCGGAGTCAGCAGGTTATACCATGCGTCATACGCGGAAGTACTCATAGACAAAATGGTGGAACGGTTGAAATCTCCCGCAAAGTACTTACTGTTCTTCCATGAAAGAATTTCGGAAAGACGCTTTATACCTTCTTTGTAGTATACCTCGTCTTTCGTTAGCAAGTAAGCACGTACCATGGCTTCGATATTCGCTTCTTCCCGGTCTACAATCTTACGACTTTCCCGAATCAGAGCGGAACGATATTGAACGATGTTTGTCAGCTTGACAACCTGGGTCGTATCAATTTCTTCTTCCAAATGTTTCAGCGGATGATTCAGACATTTATCGGCTTTCCGGATGTAAGCCTGTGCTTCCGGATTGTTTTTATTCCGTTCGATGATATTGTCCCAATCTTCGGCATCAAGCAAGATGCGGGGGTGCGTCTTGGGTAATTTAGCTAACACCTCTTGTAGAGAAGGCGGGTTGAATGTACGTATATGCTCGTCTATATAAAAATGAGAAACGGGCGACCATTCTTCTTTTCCATCCTTGTCAACGTAGGCATATTGCCAATACCATTTTCCTTTTTCAAACAGTTTGAATGGGTTGAAAAAGGCCCATTTCCTTTCAGCGGTTATCACTTCCGATTTGAATTCCGGGTCGCGTGCAATCCGGATGCGGTAAGTCACTTCCGGTTTGTAGTCTTCTTCTTCCACTCCGTCCAATACGGCCCCCAAGTGAGGAAATTTGTCCGGCCACATGAAACGAGGAGGGTTGACAGTGATATGCTGCCCGTCCAGTGGTGAAGGCGTTTCGCGGACCTCGTGCATCAAAGTCTGTTGAGTCAGGCGCATGATTGCTTTTTGCGCAATACCCCGTTGGCGGATAGCAGAATGGTGAACAAGAGAAAAATAGATATTCGTTGTTCATCATATAACTTTGCATTTTTTTATTCGTCGTTTGTTGTTCAGCGTTCAACGTTGTTTGAACAAGTCTTTCAGACGAACGGTTTTGTTATTAATCAGTGGGCGTGCCCAAAAACCGATAAAGGTGATGTATCCTACGAAAACAAGGATAAACAGCATACCTGTGCGGAGGGATGTTGCATCTGCCAGCGTACTCACAATCATCGGACCACCGGCACCACCGACGATTGCCGAACATAAAATACCGGCGAATGAACCGTGATGCTGTGAAGCAGAGTTCAAAGCCAATGAGAATACGATGGAATACATCATGGAAATACTAAATCCGACAGCAGGGAAAGCGATCATAGCTACTTCCTTGCTTCCGAATAATGCCGATAATAATAGGATGATGGTCAGGATTCCGGAGATTTGCAGCAATCGCTTGCTGTCAATCAACTTGAGTAGAATCATACCTACGAGACAGCCGGCTGTCATCAATCCCCAGAAATAGCTCACGGCTTGCGCACCATCAGTTTGCGGATTGACTCCGTGGTATTGCTCTAGGAAGGTGCTCATAAAGATAGAAGTTCCCTGTTCCGTGCTTACGTAGCAGAAAATCCCCAGGAAAAACAACCATACATATTTCTGTTTGAACAAAGCCAGATATGAATCTTTGGACCCGCTTTTCTCATCTTCTTTCAATTCGATCTTGGGAAAGCGGGAGACACCAACGGCAATCAGCATGACTAACAACAGGATGGTAAATACCCAGTAAAGAGATACCCACGGCATTTCTCGTGGGGTGATATCGGCCAACAAGTCGATAAAGAAACCTTTCCCGGCTGTATAGGTTGCCGGGTCAAGTTCACGAATCAGATAAGTATATACCAGAGGACTTAGGAAAGAAGCGATGCCAAACATGAATTGTGCCAGTTCGGCTATAAATGCATAGTTTTCTTCTCCTCCTACAGTACGCTGGAGCGGATTCAATACAGTTTGCAACATGGCCATTCCTAATCCGATGATGAAAGAAGAAGCTAATAACATCGGATACGTATGCATACAGGCAAACAGAATGGTGCCGATGAACGGCATCAGGAAGCCACCGAATAATACCGGTTTTTCACCGAAACGGTCAATAAGTAATCCGGCAGGGATAGACATGATGGCGTATGCCAGGAAGAAAGAGGTCGGGATAAATCCCGCCATCGCCAGGTCACTTAGATTGAAGTTGTGGATAATGTCCGGAATGAGTGGTCCCAGAATATTAGTAATAAACGAAATGGTGAACCAGAACGCCATAATCAGCGCCAACATTCCTAAATTCTTTCTCATAATTTAATCAGGTTTGGAGCAGATAATTGAGTAAATACAAGTGACGCAGCTCCAATACTTCCGGCCTTGTTTCCAAGAGCGGCAGCTATGATTTGAGTATTCACAGCACAGTCGGGGATGGCATAACTACGTGCTTTTTCGCTTACTTTCTGAATGTAAAAGTCTCCTGCTTCGGAGAGTCCTCCACCAATCACAATCTTTTGCGGACTGAAGATATTGATAAAGCCTGCAATTCCGTGTCCCAAAAAGTCACAATGTTCTTCCAATGATATTTTTGCAATCGGATCCCCTTGTTTATAAAGGCGGACAATCAATTCTCCGTTAATTTCTTCATCCGGGTAGGAGATGCCTGCATCTATTATTCGTTGACTGAAGCGGCGTACCAAAGCAGAAGTGGAAGCATAGTGTTCCAGACAGCCGACAGAACCGCAAGCACACGGTTCGCCATTGGCAATGAGAGGCACGTGTCCCAGCTCCGTTCCCCGGTTGGCATAACCGTTGAACAATTTGCCGTCGATGACTACTGCACCGCCAATACCCGTTCCTACCGTCAAGAAAACAACATGAGTGGCTCCCTGACCGGCTCCGTACATTGTTTCTCCCAGTCCCATCAGATTGGCATCATTTCCCAATAAAGCTGGAAGTCCGGTTTCCGTTTCAATACGGTCTGCCAAGTGAATGTTTTCCCAGCCGTTGATATTTTCCGCACCTCCTAAAACAATACGGTTCGTACAATCCACAATGCCCGGTGTTCCGATTCCTATACCATCAATTTTGTAGTCTTTTTCCTGTGCAAAGGCTTTCACTTCATTGATAGCAGTAACCAACTGTCCGATGACAGCTTCTGCTGATACATCGGCTTTCGACGGTAACTTCCCTTGAAAGTAAAATACGCCTTCATTATCAATAAGGGCGTATTTTACAGAAGTTCCGCCAAGGTCAATTCCTATAGCGTATTCTTTCTCCATACCACGTTAATACTTAATACTTGATACTTAATACTTAAAAATTACACTCTTTCCGCCCAAATCGGTGAACTCCAAGCCCATTGTCCGTCACGTTGGCGAACGCGTACATAGTAATAATCCGTATCTCGCTGCGGCTCTTTATCTTCCATGTAATGTTCCAGAGTGAAACAGCTTTCCGGCATGGCACGATTGAAGAGAATAGCCTCGCTCAACCAACCGATCATGAAGTGTGAACGTGAACCTTCGAGCAACTCGCCCAACGTATGTTCAAACTTCTTGCCATTGAATTCGGCAATAACCTTGCCGTCTTTTGGCATTTCCACATCAAGGATTACAGCTTGCATGGCTGCTGTAGTCGTATTCGGATTCTTGCTGCTGTACATATCCAGTTCGGTTTCCTTGTCGCCAACGGATACAATACGGTTGACATGTGTGTGGAATTCTGTTTCACCTTCTTGCGGAGAAGTGAATGCTGCGCCACGGAAACAAGGAGTTACACTATGAATCTGTCCTTTGTTTACCGACAGTTTGCCCTGCCAATGTACGTATTTCTCTTCACGATTCCAACCAAAATCAACTTTAACTTTGCAACGTACCGTATCACCTTCCGGAGCAACGGGAGTCAACGGACCGCTCATACGAGCCAAAATCTGCCCGTTCTTTACAATATCTACGTAGTCGATACAGCTTTCACCCGTGACATTCAGATAGATACGACGGCTGTTACCGCGAACTACATCACCCATGAAAGCATCGTTGAGGCGGAAGTCGATAATAATCTTATCACCGGTTGCGGCACATACATGACGGGTACGTAGAGCTTCCCAAATGGCATCGCGAGTCAGTGACGGAGCCAAAACACCGATGCGTCCGTCACCATAGCTTCCCGGATAACCGGAATGCTGGTCGGTGGAAGCCATGATACCAAACTTATTGCCCAATTCAAGACCATATTGAATGGTTCCTTCCCATTGGCGTGGTCCCATATCATGCAAATAGGGGTAGTCTCCCTGATCGCTTTCTGCCAGACCGTGACGGGAATACATTTCTACGAATGGAGTAATATCTCCTTCGGTAAAGCATTTCCAGTTGTAACCGCGATAACCACCCTGATAACCCATGTGGTGCGGGGTAACGAATACTTTATGTCCTTTTGCTTTTTCTTTCCAGTCCTCGATTGAAGTACATTCTACAAGTGGTGCGTCCAAATCATAGTTCAACGCAACATGATCTCCATGTTCCATGCTATGAGCTTCGTACCCTACAAAAGTCAGGAATTCACCTTCCTTGTTATACTCATTTGTCATTTTTACGTACTTCTCATAACCGCCTTCACGCAAACGCTTGAAAGCTCCCGTGTGGTAATCGATTACCCATTTCAGGCGGGGATCATCTGCTCCGGGAATATCCGGCCACATAGCATGAGGAGTAACACTAACAAAATCCAATTGTCCTTTCGCTGCTTCAAAAGCATCGCGCATGTCGCCGTGTCCGTATGTGATGTTACAGTGGTTGTGTAAGTCGCCCCAATACATTTTGAGGTTGCTGGCTGATGGCATAATTTTCTTAGCCTCTTTGCTTCCTGCTGCGCAAGAACCGAGCAAGCTGCCCGAAGCTGCCAGTCCGAGGAAAGACCAGCCTGTGTTTTTTAAAAACTTTCTTCTATCCATGATATAATTGTTTTTGGTTAATCTTTATTTATATAAATGGGAATTTATCGGTTAAATGAGAATTTATCGGTTAAATAAGAATTTATCGGTTCTTACAATTATATATTTATTGGGGGTGCCCTGAAAGGGCTTAATTATATAGCGTAGGGCAACGCCCTACGAAAAAAGCACACCAGCCACAAGCCCTGAAAGGGCGGAACTGTATACAATTATGCCCTTTCAGG
>ENA-OQHL01000885-OQHL01000885.1-human-gut-metagenome-genome-assembly--contig:-NODE-885-length-17741-cov-4.378449_pt1 | contig 17741 bp, 15 predicted proteins | sample MGYA00242565_ERZ504723 | MGnify/ENA primary metagenome ERZ504723 (study PRJEB26092, sample SAMD00036211) | human gut metagenome | host: Homo sapiens | study: EMG produced TPA metagenomics assembly of... | reverse complement strand
TATGTCCTTTGTGCAAGCACCCGGCATCAGATTTTGAAAAAGTAGTAAAGAAAACGGAGGTAAAAGAGATGGCAGCAAACAAATATGCAGGAACACAGACAGAGAAGAATTTACAGGAGGCATTTGCGGGAGAGTCTCAGGCAAGAAATAAGTATACCTATTTTGCATCTGTAGCGAAAAAGGAGGGCTATGAGCAGATGTCTGCATTATTTTTAAAGACCGCAGATAATGAGAAAGAACATGCAAAGATGTGGTTCAAGGAATTAGCAGGAATTGGTGATACAAAGGAAAATCTGGCAGCTGCTGCTGAGGGCGAAAATTATGAGTGGACAGATATGTATGAAGGTTTTGCGAAAACAGCCGAAGAAGAAGGTTTCCCTGAACTTGCAGCCAAATTTAGAGCAGTAGGAGAAATTGAGAAGCATCACGAGGAGAGATATCGTGCACTTCTTAAGAATATTGAAACTGCACAGGTATTTGAAAAGAGCGAAGTTAAGGTATGGGAATGCCGTAACTGTGGACATATTGTGGTAGGAACAAAAGCACCTGAGGTATGCCCGGTATGTAATCATCCGCAGAGCTATTTTGAAGTACATGAAGAGAATTATTAAGGAATCTGCAGATCCTTTAAAAGATTATAGAGACAATTGAATTGTAAATTTTACACACGGAAGGAAAAAAGCATAGAAGTATATGCATATTGTAATCTGCATGGATTATGAAAATGCTAGAAGCATTTATAAATATTAAGATTACAGAACAACACAAATATAACCAGCAATATAGGCTGTATATTAATATATTTACAAGGAGGAACAACAAATGAAATACATATGTGATGTTTGCGGATGGGAATACGATGAGGAGAAAGGATATCCAGAAGGTGGTATTGCACCTGGTACAAAGTGGGAGGATATTCCGGAAGATTTTGAATGTCCGTTATGCTCTGTAGGAAAAGATCAGTTCTCAGAAGAATAAATGTATTAAGATAGGATTATACCAATGAAAGAAGAATTAAGTATAGATATCATCGGACTTGCAGGAGCCTGTTCTTATGCTTTGGACTGTATAGAAGCAGAGTTTGTAAATATCAAAAACAAACATGGAAAAAGAGTGGCTTATATAAGTATATGCATGGCTGAATATTGGAAGATTCAAGGTGATGAATTACAAGATTTAGCTATGTGTGCATTACTGCATGATAATGCTTTGACACAATATATTTCGGAAGAACTGAAAAAGGATTCCGTCATTAATTGTAAAAAAGATTTATCAGAGAAAAAAACAAATCTTCATTGTATTTATGGTGAAAAAAATATTACTAAAATTCCATTTAAAACAGATGTGTCAAATGTGATTTTGTATCATCATGAACATGCCGATGGAACTGGTCCTTTTCAAAAAAAGTGGAATGAAATTCCATTGTTTGCAAGGATTATTCATCTTGCAGATACCATTGATATTATAGGAAATAACACAGGATCTGGAAATAACAGTTGGAATTTTATATGTCAGTACCTTTTAAAAATAGGGATGGATTATTCGATTCAGAATGTGTGAATGCCTTTTTTCATGCATTCACAAATTCTGAATCTTTTATGTGTTTAAGTGATAATTCTTTTGAAATGAAGCTATGGGAGATTATCCCAAGACAAAAACAGGTTTTTGATTGGAAAACGTGTAAAAATGTCGCAGATTTTTTTGCAAAGATTGTAGATTATAAATCTTCTTTTACAAGCAGACATTCTATAGGAGTGGCTGAAAAAGCAGCTTTTTTTGCTCAATATATCGGATATGCTTCTATTAATGTGCAAAAAATTTATCTGGCTGGTGCACTGCATGATATTGGGAAGATGGCAGTAGGCAATGAAATTTTGGAAAAACCGGATAAACTGACAGATGATGAATTTTCACAAATGAAGAATCATGCTGGCTATACATACCTTATATTATCAGAGGTTAATGATTTTGAAGAAATACGAGACTGGGCAGCTTTCCATCATGAAAAATTAAATGGAAAAGGGTATCCTTTTGGAAAAACCGCAGCTGAATTAAATGAGCCGGAACGTATTATGGCATGTATTGATATTTATCAGGCATTAACCGAGGACAGACCATATAAGAAAGGTTTATCGCACGAAAAAACGTGTGAGATGCTCGATGACATGGCGCAGAAAGGTTTTATTGATTCTGATATTTCCAAGAAAATTAGGGAATGTTTTGGTGGAATCTAACATTAAAAACGAGAAAATATAGGAAATTCATGATAAATGTATCTTGATATAATTAAAGAAATAATTGTTGTAAAAAGCAGAATATAGAGATTTGCGTTAAGTAATTTATTAAGTATCATTTTATAAAAGCGTGATTTTTACAGAATGGAGATAAAAGTATGATGCTAGAAAAAGGGCTGGAGAAAGATAAAATAGAAGCTGAAGCACTCTCTGAAAAAATGAAGCGATATTAATGAAGATAATTACATATCAGTGTCAAACAAATAACCTGAATTAATAAAGAATAGGTGGATAACAAAGTGAACATAACAGTGTATTTAGGAGCTAACAAAGGCATAGATGATACATTTTCAATAGCTGTAAGGGAACTTGGAAAATGGATAGGAGCAAATGGACACACTTTAATATATGGTGGTTCTAAGACAGGACTTATGGGCGAACTTGCAGAAAGTGTGCTTATGGAAGGTGGCAGAGTAACCGGCGTTGAGCCACAGTTCTTTGTAGAGGCAGAAGTTCAGTATGACGAGATAACAGAACTGATTGTAACTAAAGATATGACAGAAAGAAAGACAAAGATGATAGAACTTGGTGATGCTTTTATAGCATTTCCGGGTGGAACAGGTACGCTTGAAGAGATAACTGAAGTTATGTCAAAGTTATCTCTTAACCAGCTTTTTGCACCGTGCATATTCTACAATCTTAATGGATATTATGACAGTATTAAAGAATTTCTGTCTCATATGATTGCAATGGGATTGTCAACTAATGAACGTCAGAAAGATATATATTTTGCATCTGACTTAACAGAAGTCGTGGCTGTTTTATCCCATTTTTAGAAAGGTTTGCTGATATATAAGAACTGGTATTATTAAAACATAAGAAATGCACAGTTTGAGTAACCAGCAATAAAATATTATTATGGTATTGCATTAAAATAGCGTGGCAGAGTATAGTATTAAGCATAATACATAAGGAGACAGATGTAATGGAGAACAGTTACAGGTATTTTAAGAATGACCAGTGTAAGTATTACCCTTGCCATAAGATAGAAGAAGGGCAGGATTTTAACTGCCTTTTTTGTTATTGTCCTATGAATTGTTATGACGACTGTCCTGGTACGCCTAATTATATAACAAGAGATAGTGGCAGACGGATAAAGGATTGTACGAATTGTACATTTCCACATATTCCTGAAAATTATGATTATATAATACAATTTTTATCAAAGAAGATGAGATAAAGGGTAAGAAAGACGATGAAGAAAGCTATTTTAATTGTAAGTTTTGGAACAACTTATACAGATACAAGAACTAAGAATATTACAGCTATTAAGCAACAGGTAAGTATGCTTTATCCGGATACAATTGTAGAAGAGGCAGTATCAAGCACAATTGTAAGAAAGCATATGCAGGAGAAGGAATATATTAATGCGAAAAGTCCGCTTGAGGCACTTATAAGCTTAAAAGAGCAGGACGTAACACAGGTTGTTGTATTTCCAACACACGTAATAGACGGAATTGAGAATAACCAGATGAAAAATGCAGTAGAGGAGTGCAGGCATTTATTTGATAAGATAGTTGTAGCTGATGCACTTTTGGCAAATGCTGATGATTATACAGATGTTGCCAAGGCTTTGTGGGAGTCGTTAAAAGAGCTTACTGGTAATTCAGTATTGATATTTATGGGACACGGAACAGAGCATATGGCTGACAGCAGTTACAGGGTAATGGAACAGGCATTAAGGGCATATGCCAGAAAGCCTGTCTATATTGCGACAGTCGAGGGAAAGAGAACAATTCAAGATGTAATTAACGATATGAGAGAAGAAGGAATTGTCAATACTGGCGTTTTTCTTGCACCGCTTATGTTAGTTGCAGGTGACCACGCTAATAATGATATGGCAGGAGATGATGAGTCCTTTGCCACTATATTAAAAGCTAATGGATACACACCACAATGTGTTATAAAGGGTATAGGTGAATATCCAGCAGTACGTCAGGTGTATTTATCACATTTGCAAAAGGCAGTGAAAGCATTAGAAAATGTATCAGATACAGATAATTTGCCTGATAAAAAGAGTGGAATATTATATGGCATTGGAGTGGGTACAGGCAATCCTAAGCAGATGACATTACAGGAACTGGAAGTGATTAAGTCGTGCGATTTAATAGTTATTCCAGCAGTATCCAAGGAAGAATGTTATGCGTACCGCATAGCAGAGCAGGCTTGTAGTGAAATTTCCACGAAGCCAGTTTTGTGTATGCCGTTTCCTATGATTAAGGATGAAGGAAAGCTTGAAATTTCACATAATAAGATATATGAAGCAATTGAAGAATATCTTTATCAGGGTAAGAAGATTGGAATGATTACAATCGGAGACCCAAGCATATATTCTACATATATGTATATGCATAAGCGTGCGAGGGCTAATGGATGGAGGGCTGAGATAGTAAGCGGAGTTCCGTCATTTTGTGCTGTTGCGGCAAGGCTTGGCATATCTTTAGGCGAGAAGGGCGAAGAGATACATATTATTCCATCATCAGATAATATAGAGAATACATTTTCATATAACGGAACACTTATATATATGAAGTCAGGAAGAGGTCTTAAGCAGTTAGTTATGGCACTGCGTGCACGACAGGAAGCAGGAGAAATGTATGAGATAAATGCAGTATCTAACTGTGGAATGGATAGTGAAAAGATATATCACAGCCTTGAAGAACTTGAAAATGCTGATGTATATCTCACAACCGTTATAGTAAAAACGAAAAAATGAAAAATCAATTGAAAATTAATAATTGCATTTCTAGTAATAATATGAAATAATGAACGCTGGATATAAATCCAGATGATAACGAAATAATCACTGTAAGCGAAGTACGATAAGTATTTCAGGGAATCAGGTGTGAATCCTGAACAGTTCCGCTGCTGTATACAGGGAGGCGATATCCATATATGCCACTGGAATAAGCTTTATATAAGCTGTTCTGGGAAGGCGGATATTGCTTATGATCTGTGAGTCAGAAGACCGGCTTACAGGCAGAGTTATAATAGTCGTTGCGAGAACAACAGACTATTGTTTTTTATGCAATAGGAAATCCTTTGGGAAATTTCCCTATTGCATAAAAAACGCCCTCCGGGCAGGTTCGTACTGCGGCGGTAATGTAGATGCCGCTAAAGCGTCCCGCCGCAGGCGGAGAATCCTGCGAAGCAGGATTCTTTCTTAGGCAATTAGGAAGTTTTATTCCGGATTGTGCAAGACACATACGTGTCTGTTCCTTTTCTGCTGATAATAACGTAATCATCAAGCACTTCATAAGAAAAGAAAAGGAGAATGAAAATGAAGAAAAAGAGATTTCTGTCACTTCTGCTCACAATCGTAATGCTTGTGTCTACACTTGCAATGAGTGGATGTGGAACAGGAGAAAAGTCAGCTAATGGTAACTATGATGGAGAACTTGTGTATGACCATTCAATGGAATTAGAGTATGCAAAGCTTTTCTCTGTAGATTATTACAAGGGCGGTTATAAGCTTATTACAATAACTAACAGAGATGAAGATACAGCAATTGTATCTAAGCAGTCAAAGCTCTTACTTGTTCCAGAGGGAATGTCTACACCATCAGGAATTGATTCTGACACTGTAGTATTAAATGCACCTGTAACTAATATGCTCGTATCATCTACACCAGTTACATCGCTTATGAATGCGAGTAACTGTCTTTCAGGCATAAGCCAGGTTACTTATGATAAGAAATCGTGGTATATAGATGCGGTTAAGCAGGCATTTGATGATGGCAAGCTTACTTATGTTGGCGATTACAAAGCCCCTGATTATGAAACAATAATAGCAGGTGCACCAACACTTGCAATATTCTCAACAATGCTCACAAGCGTTCCAGATGTAGCAGAGAAGTTAAAGGAATTAGGAATTAACTATATATTAGACCAGTCTACATATGAAGACCATCCATTAGGAAGAGTAGAATGGGCTAAGCTTTATGCAGCACTTTGTGATAAAGAAGAGTCTGCAACACAGATGTATAATGCACAGGCAGCATATGTAAATGCTCTTTCAAAGGCTGAAAATACAGGTAAGTCAGTTGCAGTATTCTACATTACATCTAAGGGCAAGCTTTATGTAAGAAATGCAGGAGATTATCTTGCACAGATGGTAAATATAGCAGGTGGTAATTATGTATTCTCTGACCTTAATACAGATAAGACAGGAACACAGGAGATGGGTATCGAAAGCTTTTATGAGAAAGCCAAAGATGCAGATTATGTAATCTATGTATGGAATCTTGGCGGTAAGCCATCAACACTTAGTGATTTCACAGGTTATAACAGTGTTCTTTCTGATTTAAAGGCTGTTAAAGATGGAATGTATGGTGTACAACACCTGATTTCTTCCAGATTGCAGATACAATCGGAAGTATGATTAATGATATTAACCTTATGTTAAATGTTGATGCTGATACAACAGAGCTTACATATTTAAAGAAGTTAAAATAAAATGATGAGTGGGGTATACTCACTTAAAAAATCTATTTATAATTTTGCCAATTAATTAGGTGATTGCGAAACTCGTAAAAAGTTACAAATAACAATCAATTTTGCTGAGTTTCGCAAACGCTTATTGCTAATTAATATCAGAATGGAGAAAATATGCAGATAAAACAGATGCTCCGCTACCAGCTTGTATATATACTGCTTGCAGTATTACTTGTTGTGGCGGTTATATTAAATATTAATACAGGCAATATCCATATATCTCCTGCGAGAATTTTCAGAATTATATTCTTAAAGGGTGATATGGGAACACCTGAATACAATATTATCTGGAAAATACGACTTCCACGATTATGTATGGCGGCTATTTTGGGCGGTGCTTTGTCTTTATCAGGCTTTTTGTTACAGACATTTTTCAGAAATCCAATAGCAGGACCATTCGTGCTTGGTATTTCATCTGGTGCGAAAATGTTTGTTGCAATCACAATGATATTTCTTTTAAAGTATGTATCAGGTATGCCACTTTGGGCACAGGTTGCAGCGGCATTTGTTGGTTCACTGCTTGCAATGCTTTATGTACTTATATTTGCCAATAAAGTTAAGAGTATGTCTATGCTCTTAGTTGTGGGAATTATGATTAGCTATATATGTTCTGCAATAACAGATATTTGCATTACATTTGCGAATGATTCAGACATTGCCAATCTTACACACTGGGCTATGGGAAGCTTTTCAGGAAGTTCGTGGCCAACTGTAAAGCTTGCAGCTTTTGTTGTGTTCCCAACAGCTATTACTACATTTCTGTTCTCCAAGCCAATCAGTGCATATCTTTTAGGTGAAGGCTATGCCCAGAGTATGGGAATTAATATAAAGTTCTTCAGGGTATGTATTGTACTGCTTTCGAGCCTTCTTTCAGCTTGTGTTACAGCACTTGCAGGTCCTATATCGTTCGTTGGAATTGCAGTTCCACATATTACAAGATTATCACTTAAGACGACAAAGCCGATTGTTACAATCCCTGCAATATTCTTATGCGGTTCGGTGTTTTGTATGTTCTGTGACCTTATTGCAAGAACAATATTCTCACCATCAGAGCTTGCGATAGGAACGGTCACAGCAGTATTTGGTGCACCAGTTGTTATATGGCTTATGGTAAAGCAGAAGAGATAATTGTTGTAAGGAAATGGAAAGTGGAGAAATATATGGAACAGATATATGTACAGACAGAGGATTTAAGTGTAGGCTATCATAAAAAAGTGCTTCTGTCAGATATAGCGCTTAAGGTTAATAAAGGTGAAATCCTCGTATTAATCGGACCTAATGGTGCAGGAAAGTCTACAATAATAAAGAATCTTATAAAGGAAATGAGTCCTATAGGTGGCAATATATATATAAAAGGCAGGGAAATAAGCGATTACACAAGTAAAGAATACGCTAAGACTATGTCTGTTGTGCTTACAGAAAAGATTAAGACCGAGATGATGACGTGCCGAGATGTTGTTGCGATGGGAAGATATCCGTACACTAATTATTTTGGCAGACTTACCAATGAAGATGAACAGATAGTAAATGAGTCATTAAAGAAGGTATCAGCACTTGATATAGCAGATAATGATTTTTCGCAGATTAGTGATGGACAGCGCCAGAGAATTATGCTTGCAAGAGCAATATGCCAGAAGCCTGAGGTCATAGTGCTTGATGAGCCGACTTCATTTCTTGACATAAGACATAAAATTGAGCTTCTGGATATACTGCAGGAGATGGCTGTTAAGGATAATGTCGCTGTTATTGTATCTTTACACGAAATAGAACTTGCGGCTAAGATAGCAGACTATGTTATGTGTGTTGGTGCAGATAGAAAGATAGAATTTGGAAGACCGGAAAAGATATTTACAGATGAACGCATAAGCAGGCTTTACGGAATTACACACGGAACGTATAATTGCATGTATGGAAGTACAGAATTAAAGAAGCCGGAGGGCACACCGAAGGTATTCGTAGCTGGCGGTGCTGGAACTGGAATATTAATATATAGGGAATTACAACGTATTGGTATTGCATTTACAGCAGGGATTCTTTATGAAAATGACTGTGATTATCCGATAGCCAAAGCACTGGCGGCAGATATTGTCACAGAGAAAATGTTTGAGCCTATAGGAAAAGAAACATTAGACAAAGCCTGTAAAAGAATTGATGAGGCAGATTATGTTATAGATACAGGCTGTCCAATCGGCAGTATTAACAGTGCAATGAAAGAATTATTAGATTACGCAGAAAAGAAGAATAAGAGAATTCTTACAAAGCCAGACATAGATACAATGAAATCATTATTCTAAGGAGAATAGATATTATGAAACCAATGGATATTGAAAAAGAGTCATTTGCAATAATAGAGAAAGAACTGACAACTGATATTCCAGCTGAATATAAGCCGGTTGTCAAACGTGTTATTCATACAACGGCGGACTTCTCATACGAAACAAGTATGACATTTTCCAAAGGAGTTATTGAGGAAGCACTTAAAGCTATTAAAGAAGGTGTGGATATTGTTACAGATACCAATATGGCGAAGTCAGGAATAAGCCACAAAATGGCAGAGAAGTTTCTTGTTCGCTTAATTGTTATATGGCAGACAGTGATGTTGCCAGTGAAGCGGCAAAGCGTGAGGTTACAAGAGCAACAGTCAGCGTGGAGAAGGCGGCAAAGGATAATCCAGACTGTATTATGGTTGTAGGCAATGCGCCAACAGCTCTTATGAGAATAAGAGAGCTTTATGATGAGGGCATATTTGTGCCAAGACTTGTTATTGGAGTTCCAGTTGGTTTCGTAAATGTAGCCAGCGCAAAAGAAGAGATTATAGAAAGCGGAATGTCATATATAGTAGCAAGGGGCAGAAAGGGCGGAAGCAATGTTGCCGCCGCAATTATGAATGCTTTGTTCTATATGGCGGCAGATGATGATAAAGAGTGGCGCAGATGTTAGAAAGATATGTATACAAAAATCAAAAGAAAATGCGTTGCGGATATACAACAGGAACCTGTGCCTGTGCCGCCGCCAAAGCTGCGGCATATATGCTTCTGTCAGGCAGGGAAGTAAAAGAGATTAAAGTGATAACTCCTATGGGAGTATCACTTACACTTCCGGTTATTGACATAGATATTAAAAAGGATAAGGTAATATGTGCAATTAAGAAGGACAGTGGGGATGACCCTGATGTGACTGATGGAATAATGATATATGCACAGGTTGCTTATGCTAAAGATGATATAATGAGCACGATAAATACTGACAGAGTAATTGTAGATGGTGGAATAGGAGTAGGAAGAGTTACAAGAGAAGGCTTGAAATGTGCTGTTGGAGAAGCGGCAATCAATCCAGTACCGCTTAAGATGATTAAAGAGGCGGTAGCAGAGGCAGCAGAAAGTTATTCTTATGAGGGAAGTCTTAAAGTTATAATATCAGCACCCAAAGGAGTTGATATTGCCAAGAAGACGTTTAATCCGAACCTTGGAATTACAGGGGGCATATCAATTCTTGGAACAACAGGAATTGTAGAGCCTATGAGTGAACAGGCACTTATTGATACAATTAAGACAGAGATTAATATGCACAAAGCACAGGGGGAGAAAGTATTTCTTGTTGCACCGGGTAATTATGGACAGGATTTTCTGCTTAATACACTTAATATTGAGCTGAAAAGAAGTATAAAATGCAGTAATTATATTGGCGATACCATAGATATGGTGTGTGATTCAGGTGCTAAGGCAATGCTTCTTGTGGGGCATATAGGAAAGCTTGTAAAATTAGGTGCAGGAATAATGAATACACATTCCAAAGTGGCAGACGGACGAATGGAAGTCATGTCAGCCTGTGCAATAAGGGCAGGAGCAGATGCTGATACAGCAGGAAAGATACTTGATTGTATCACGACAGAGGCGGCACTTGAAATATTGAAAAAATCAGACATACTAGAAAAGACTATGTATCAGCTTATGCTTCGTATAGAAGATGTATTACAAAGAAGAAGCGGCGGCAAGATAGTAATTGGAACAATTGTATTTTCAAATGAATATGGAATATTAGGGAAAACATCAGCAGCAGACAAGCTGTTGGAACTTATAAAAAGCAGTTAACTGTGAATCATGTATGATAGAGATAAATTATTGATTAATATAGAGCAGACACAGGAGAATAAATATGGTAAAAATAGTCGGAGCAGGACCGGGAGCGAAGGATTTAATTACAGTCAGAGGTATGCGTATGCTTAATGAAGCGGATGTAATTATATACGCAGGTTCACTTGTAAATGAGGAATTATTAGAGTATGCAAAGAAGGATTGTGAGATATATAACAGTGCATACATGAACCTCAGGGAAGTTATTGATGTGATTGTAAAAGCAGAGGGCGAGGGAAAGAATATAGTGCGCCTTCATACAGGAGATCCGTCATTATATGGTGCAATAAGAGAGCAGATTGAAGAACTTGCCAAATACGGAATTACCTGTGAGATATGTCCTGGAGTGAGCAGTTTTCTTGCTGCCGCGGCGGCAGTTAAGTGTGAGTATACAGTTCCAGATGTAGCACAGACAGTAATTATTACAAGAATGCCGGGAAGAACTCCGGTTCCGGATAATGAGAGCATAGCAAAGCTTGCACAGCATGGCACATCAATGGCTGTATTCTTAAGCTCATCACATTTAGAGGAGCTTAAAGAAGAATTATACAAAGGGGCATTTACACCAGATACACCTTGTGCATTATGTTATAAGGTAAGCTGGGAAGATGAGAAATGCATACGGACAACATTAAAAGACCTTGACAGTGAAGCAAGGAAAGCAGGCATTACAAGAACTGCACTTGTATTGGTCGGGGAATTCCTTGGGGATAAATATAGTTTTTCTAAATTGTATGACCCAGAGTTCACTACGGAGTATAGAAAATGAGGACAATTATAATAACCTTCACACACGATGGTATGAAGTCAGCAATGAGAGCCCGTAAGGCAATGGATGGTGAAGTAATAATATACTGCCACCAAAGATGTGCAGATACTTATAAGAATGAAGCAGTATCATTTGCGGCAGTTGGAAGTGTTATAAAGAGCGAGTTTGCAGTAAGTGACAGAATATTATTTGTGTGTGCCGTTGCAATAGCAGTAAGAACTATAGCACCATATCTTAAAAGCAAGGTTACAGACCCGGCGGTGCTTGTTGAGGATGAGGGCGGAAAGTATCTTATATCACTTCTATCAGGTCATATTGGCAGAGCTAATGAGTGGTGCAGTAAGCTTGCTGTCAAAATAGGTGCAATGCCTGTAATTACTACAGCGACCGATGCAAGAGGAATGTTTGCAGTTGATATATTTGCCACGGAACATAATATGAGAATAGTCAATCCGGTTATGATAAAAGACATATCAGGCAGGATATTAAATAATGAGCCTGTTGGAATAACAGGCAATGATAAATATAAGAACCTGTTAAAAGTAACAGAAGAACGCTGGAACGGACAGATTAAATATACTGATAATAGTAATAATGAGTATGAAAGCGGTGTACAGATAATTACAGGCAAAGACGATAAAATAGTATTTAAGCGCACATTAAAGCTTGTACCACAGGAGCTTGCTGTAGGAATTGGCTGTAAAAAAGGCAAGTCAGCACATGAAATAGAGCGGGCTGTTAAGAAAACATTTGATAAAGCAGGGCTTTTGCTGGAAGCAATTGCTGTTGTGGCTTCGGTTGACAGAAAAGCAGATGAAGCAGGAATAATTGAATTTGCAAGAAAATGTAAAGTGCCATATAAGACATATACGCCTGAATATTTAAGAGATGTTGAAGGTGACTTTGTATCTTCAGCTTTTGTTGAAGAACAGATAGGTGTAGGAAATGTATGTGAACGCAGTGCGGGTGCCGCGTCTTCTGGTGGAGAAAAGCTTGTAGGAAAGACAGCAGATAACGGAGTTACAGTAGCTATTTACAGAGTGGCACAGAAAAATAAGGAGTAGATTATGCTTAGGATAGTAGGTTTTGGAAGCGGAGCAAAAGATAATATGACACTGGAGGCATCAGCCGCAATAGCTGGTGCTGACCTGATAGTTGGATATACTACATATGTTGATATATTAAAGCAGTATTTTCCAGATAAAGAGTACTATTCAACTAATATGATGCAGGAAAAGGAACGCTGTCAGTATGCAATAGATACAGCTAAAGAAGGAAAAGAGGTAGTGCTTGTATGCAGTGGAGATAGCGGTATATATGGTATGGCAAGCCTTGTATATGAGCTTGCAGAGGATAATCTGGATATTAAGGTTATATCAGGTGTAACAGCCGCAAGCAGTGGTTCAGCCTGCCTTGGTGCACCATTGTCACACGATTTTGCGGTTATCAGCTTAAGTGACTGTATGACACCTTGGGAGCTTATTAAGAAAAGAATAAAGGCGATGGCTGACAGCGATATGGTAATGTGCATATATAACCCATCAAGCCGCAGAAGAAGCGGATATTTAAAGGAAGCCTGCGATATTGTATTAAAGGTACAGTCACCGGATACAGTGTGCGGTTATGTAAGAAACATAGGAAGAGAGAACGAAACTACAGGAATTCTTACATTAAAGGAGCTTGCGGATTTTAAAGCGGATATGTTTACAACAATATACATAGGCAACAGCCATACTAAGGTAATTAATGGGAAAATGGTTACACCAAGAGGATATAAGGTTGTATGAGAAAGACGATAATGCTTTTTGCGGGGACAACAGAGGGCTAGAAAGTTATGTGAATATCTTACAGGAAAGTAACTGTGACACTTATGTATATGTAACGACTGAATATGGCAGGGAATTACTGCCGCAGGCTGATAATGTGCATATACATACTGGTAGAATGGATGAGGCTGATATGCTAAAGGAGTTAGAAGCTAAAAAGCCATATATAGTTATTGATGCCACACACCCATATGCTACACAGGTTACACATAATATTAAAAATGTGTGTGACAGCAAGAACATTTCTTATGTGAGGGTATTAAGGGAAGATAATGACAAAAAGCCAGAGTTTAAGTCAGATAACATTACATATGTTAAGTCAATAAAAGATGTAGTAGAACTACTTAACAGTGAACAGCATAATAGTAAAAATATTCTTATGACGACAGGCAGTAAGAATATACCAGAGTATGTCTATATTACAGATTATAAAGAGAGAGTATATTTAAGGCTTCTTCCTAATCCTGAAATGTTACAGAGTGCAATAGAAGCAGGGATTATGCCGTCACATTTAATAGGTATGCAGGGACCATTTTCACAGGAATTAAATGAGGCAGTAATAAGACAGTTTAATATAGGTGTTCTTGTGACAAAGGAGTCTGGCAGTAATGGCGGATATGAAGAAAAGGTGTCTGCCACAGAGAATACAGGCATTGACTGTATAGTAATAAAACGTCCAGTAGAAGAAAATGGAGTAAGCCTGCCAGAGCTTATTAAATATCTTAAGACAAAAGGGTTATAAAGCCTAAAAGCTATGTGGTTTTAGAGTTATAAAGTTTTAGGAAAATGGCTGTCTATAATGTTAATGAATTAAGGTGGAGTGAATAATGAAAAGGGTAATTATAGCTGGTGTGGGGCCGGGCAGTAAAAGCTGTCTTACAGAGGAAGTAAAGGAAGCAATTGATAATTCAGAGGTGCTGATTGGTTCTAAAAGGCTGATAGAAGAATACACAGATAAGAAGACATTTTATGCAGTAACAGCAAAAGACATAATAGATATTATTGATAATGAAAATGCCAATAACTACGTTGTGCTTATGTCAGGTGATACAGGCTTTTACAGCGGTGCAAAGAAGCTTGCAGAGGCACTTGCTGGAAAGTATGAATACAGCATTATGGCAGGTGTATCTTCTGTAATATATCTTGCGGCAAAGATAGGAAAGTCTTGGGAGAACGCAGCTTTTGTAAGCCTGCACGGTAAGAAACAAAGCTATATACCTGTAGTTTTACAAAATGAATTGACATATTTTCTGACACAGGGAAATGTATCACAGATATGCCAGGAGCTTTATAGGGCAGGACTTGGACAGGCACATATATGGATTGGTGAAAATCTTTCATATGATAATGAGAAGATAACTAATGGAAATGTGTCTGAATTTACTGAATATATTTCAGAAGGACTTACGGTATTGGCAGTTTATAATGAACATTCGCGTGCATTTTCAATAACAGGAATTGCTGACAGCAGTTTTATCCGTTCTGATGTGCCGATGACGAAAAGGGAAATCCGTGCAAGCGTTGTAAGCCGAATGGCGGTATCTAAGAATTCCTGCGTATATGATATAGGTGCAGGAACAGGCTCTGTCACAGTGGAGCTTGCACTTCACGCACTTTACGGAACAGTGTATGCAGTTGAGAGGACAGAAGAGGGCTGTAGTCTTATAGCTAAAAATGCAGAAAAATTCGGACTTAATAATATAGAGATTATACACGGCAATGCGGCGGCTGTTATTGATAGTCTGCCAGTACCCGATAAAGTATTTATTGGTGGAAGCGGTGGAGAGTTAGAATACATTTTCAGCAGTATTCTTAAGAAAAATCCATATGTCCATATTGTGGTTACGGCAGTGACATTAGAAACACTTAACAATACTATTTCATTAATGGAAAAGAATGGTGTGAATGTCCTTGATATAGTCCAGATTGCAGTGACAGAGGTAAAGAAAAGGGGCAGATATCATATGATGTCTGCGAATAATCCAGTATTTATTATAGAAGGAAGAGGTGCAAAGTGAGCCGTATAATGATAGCAGGGACAGGCAGTGGAAGTGGCAAGACAACAATTGTCTGCGGTCTATGCCAGTGTTTTAAAGATATGGGACTTAATATATCAGCGTTAAAATGCGGGCCTGATTATATAGATTCTATGTTTCATTCGCGTGTGTTAAATATGAGCACAGGTAATCTTGACAGCTGGTTTTGTGATAATGCAACAATAAAATATCTGCTTGCAGGTAAAGAGGATAAGAGTGATATAACTATTGTAGAGGGAGTTATGGGCTACTATGACGGACAGGGCTTTAGCACAAAGGGAAGTTCTTATGAGATAGCAGACATTACAGATACGCCGGTTATTCTTATAGTGAACTGCCGTGGAATGAGTAATTCAATCGGCGCAGTTGTAAAGGGTTATCTTGGATATGAAAAGAACAATAATATCAAAGGTGTAATCTTTAATAATCTTTCAGACAGGTTATATGGTAATGCCGCACGCATAGTTAAAGATATGGGGATAGAACCACTAGGCTATATGCCATATAAGAAAAATGCTGTGCTTGAAAGCCGTCATCTTGGTCTTGTGACCTCGGCAGAGGTGGAACATTTTCAGGAAAAAATCAACAGTATTGCAGAGCAGATGAGGGAAAGCGTTGATATAGAAGGAATACTTAGAATTGCAGAAAATGCTTCAAAGCTGGAAGCCATACATAAGAGCATAGATAAAAAAGATGTAAGGATTGCAGTTGCAAAAGATGAAGCTTTCTGTTTTCTTTATGATGATAATATAGATTATCTAAGGCAGTGCGGTTGTGAGATAGTGTATTTTAGTCCACTTGCAGATAATAAGCTTCCGGATAATATAGACGGGTTGTTACTATATGGCGGTTATCCAGAGCTTCACGCCAAAGCGTTGTCAGAAAATGTATCAATGAGGAATGATATTGCAAAGAAGATAAAAGAAGGACTTCCCTGCATAGCAGAATGTGGAGGATTTCTTTATCTGCACGAATACTTAGAAACACCAGAAAAAGATAAATATCCTATGGCGGGAATTATAAAAGGAATGGGATATAATGCAGGAAGACTACAGCGTTTTGGCTATATGACGCTTACGGCAAAGAAAGATACATTGATTGCCTCTGCAAATGAAAGCTTTCGTGCACACGAATTCCATTACTGGAATAGTGACTGCCCTGGTGAAGATTATGAGATAAAGAAAGCTTCAGATAACAGTATAGCATCAGCCGGTTATGGAAGTGATACGTTGTATGCTGGATTTCCACATATATATTTCTATGGCAATGAACAGGTGGCAGATAATTTCATAAATGCCTGTGTCAGCTATAGAAAGAATTATAAAAAATATAATGACAGGCTTGAAGGTCATGATATTAAAAGTTTTATTCCAGAATTAGGTTCTGATATTAAAAGTCTTATTCCAGAACTGTCAAAGATAAAGGCAAGCAGTAAAGATAGTGTACAAAAAGCACGTAGTCATTGGAATGGGATAGCAAAGCCACTGCACGGACTTGGACTTATGGAGGAAATAATAAGCCAGATAGCAGGAATCGAGCATACAGCAGATGTCAATATTGACAGACGTGCTGTTATTGTAATGTGTGCAGACAATGGCATAGTTGAAGAAAGTGTTACCCAGACAGGACAGGAGGTAACCGCGATAGTGAGCTGTAATATGGCAGATGGAATATCAAGTGTATGCAGAATGGCGGCATATGCCAATGCAGATGTTATTCCTGTGAATGTTGGAATTGCCATGGATACGCTTGAGGACGGAACAGATGTAGGAACTTATAAGGGGCTTGTCAATAAAAGGGTTATGGCTGGCACTAATAATTTCCTTAAAGAGCCGGCAATGTCAGAGGAACAGCTTATACAGGCTATATATGCAGGAATTACACAGGTTAAGGAGTGTAAGGAACAGAGGTATAATATTCTTGCAACAGGAGAGATGGGAATAGGCAATACAACCACAAGCACGGCACTTGCCTGCATACTTTTAAATCTTGAGCCACATATGGCAACAGGCAGAGGTGCAGGGCTTGATGATAAAGGTCTTAAGAAAAAGATAGAAGTTATTACCAGAGCTAAAGAAATGTATGGAAGCTGCAAGGACAATCCATTAGCTCTTTTACAGAATATAGGCGGACTCGATATTGCAGGGCTTGTCGGAGTATATATTGGTTGTGCACTTTATGGAATACCT
>ENA-OQHL01000883-OQHL01000883.1-human-gut-metagenome-genome-assembly--contig:-NODE-883-length-17791-cov-3.855865_pt1 | contig 17791 bp, 29 predicted proteins | sample MGYA00242565_ERZ504723 | MGnify/ENA primary metagenome ERZ504723 (study PRJEB26092, sample SAMD00036211) | human gut metagenome | host: Homo sapiens | study: EMG produced TPA metagenomics assembly of... | reverse complement strand
ATAATGATACTTCCGTACAGCCTTAGTCCGTGTGATGATGTAGCACCGCTGGCAAAGGGTACGGCTGGATGAGAACCATTCAGGGGTGAGATTCCCATGAGCTTTAGCGAAAGCTGTTCGGTTTGCTTCAAAGAAAATAACAGGAGGTTGTTATCTTATGGAAAACACAAAGAATCCTGCCCCTGAAATGATACGGGAATACCAGATAGGAAACACCTGTTATGTGGTAAAATCCCGCTCAAAAGAACAGGCACAGGAAGACGCAGTAACGAAAGTAAAAAGGCTTATCCGTAATGACTTGAAACAATAATTTTGCTATAAAACAGGGCAGACAGAAAACAGAAAATGCGGTACAATAAAGTTGCAAAAGCATTGTCTGTTTGACTGTCGGATAGGAGGTATTTATGTTACAGCAGTCAAACAACACTATCACTTCCATTTATCCGATTGGAAATCAAACAGAGGAATTAACCGCATTATACTGTCGGCTTTCACAAGATGATAAACAGGAGGGTGATTCAAACAGTATTATTAACCAGAAAAAAATCCTGAAGCGTTATGCAATCGAACATGGGTATCAGCCTTATGTGTTTTTTGTAGATGATGGATTTTCTGGTACAAATTTCAACAGACCAGATTTTCAAAGAATGATTGCAGAGGTCGAAGCAGGAAGAATCAAACGCGTTATAGTCAAAGATATGTCAAGACTTGGGCGTGATTATTTGCAGGTGGGAATGTACACAGAAATTATGTTCCCGAACATGGATGTCCATTTTATTGCTGTCAATGATGGCGTGGATAGCCATGTGGGGGAGAATGAGTTTACCCCATTTCGTAACATAATCAACGAATGGTACGCAAAGGATACCAGCAAAAAAATCCGTGCAGTCAAACGTTCTAAAGGAATGGCAGGCGAGCATATCGGTTCTCACGCTCCTTATGGCTACATGAAGAATCCTGACAATAAAAAGGAATGGCTTATAGATGAAGAAGCCGCCGAAGTGGTTCGGGAAATCTTCCGTTTATGTGTCAATGGTTATGGACCGACACGAATTGCCAATATTCTAACGGAAAGAAAAATTCTTTGCCCTACTTATTATGCGTTAGAGCATGGGGAAAAGCCACGAACCGTTCTTCCACCTGACAAGTATCTGTGGAGTGCAACTGTGGTATCTCACATCTTAGAAAGAATGGATTATTTAGGACATACTGTGAATTTTAAGACCCATGTTAAGTCTTATAAAAATCGCAAAAAAATTGATAACAGTCCTGAACAATGGAGGATTTTTGAGAATACCCATGAAGCAATCATTGACAAGGAAACCTTTGAGATTGTACAGAAAATCCGTTCCGGAAAACGCCGCCCTACCAAAATGGGGGATATGCCTATGTTCTCTGGTTTGCTCTACTGTGCAGATTGCGGAAGCAAAATGACATTTCATAGGCAAATGGCACAGAGCGCAGAGAAACATAATTTTGTATGCAGCAATTACCGGCACAATTCAAAATCATGTACTATGCACTATATTCGTAATGTAGTAGTCGAACAAATTGTGCTGGAAAACCTGAAAGAAGTTATCCGCTATGTATCAGATTATGAAGATGAATTTGTTCAGATGGTCATGGATACGGATATGCGGCAAAGAAATAAAGAACTGTCGCAAAAGAAAAAACGGCTTACAGAAATCCATTCCCGTATTCAAGAGTTGGACAAAATTTTTCAACGGATTTATGAAGACAATATTAGTGGAAAACTTTCAGATGAGCGCTTTATGAAACTTTCAAAAGGATATGAGGAAGAACAGCATACTTTGCAGGAAGAACAGACTTCCTTAGAGAAAGAATTACAGAAAGAAGAAAAACAATCTGTGGATGTAAAGCAATTTCTTTCAGTAGTCCGCAAGTACACTAACCTTACAGAACTAACACCAGAAATTGTACATGAGTTTATCGACAAAATTATTGTCCATGCTCCTGATAAGAGCAGCGGTAAACGCTTACAGGAAATTGAAATTATCTATAACCATATCGGAGTATTCGACCACTCAAAGGTCACTTTGTGGAAAGGGAAAGCGGTATAGTACGCAACATACTATACCGCAAAACCTAAATCTTAAAAACATCCTTACCAAACCCTCACATTTCTAAGCTTTTATGTTTTTCTTTTAAAGAATAGTATAAAGAATGATCATAATTCAAATCTTTCATTTTATTTTTTGTATGTTGTAACCAATAAATCACTTGTTCAATTAATAAAGATGGTGTCATTAATTCATTTACTTGTACCTTTGTATAATAAAATAACATAATATTCTCCTTTAGCTACTATCTTAATTTAAGCACATATTTCAATAATAAAAAAGAACTATCTTTTAGATAGTTCGATAACAGGAATATTTTGAAATTCTTTTTTGATCATTTGATGATCTATTAAAGATAATAATTTTGATGATTTAATTTCTAAATCTAAAGCAGGATGTTTATAAGATGAAAGATTTGTAATTATATGATAAGAACATGTTTTTTTGATTGTTTTTAAATACTTTTGTCCTTTTTGATTCATTTTTAAAACAAGAATATAATCAATAGGAAAACAGTTTTTGATTTCATCCTTTGTATTATTCATTAAAATGTGTAATAACATTCTTTGGATTCTAGTTTTTGTATAACGTTTACTTGTAAGCGAATTTACAAGTTCTTCATAACTATTAGTATCAAAGATAACTTTCTTTAATAAGTTCTCTATGCCTTCATCAACTAAATGTATTTTTTTTAAATGATGAATATCTTGAATAATAATTTGGTATTTTAAATAATCAAAGAAATTACTTTGATCATATAAATGATCATAATAAGACATATCTAATAAATAATCATGTACATCTTGTTTTTCTTTTAAGGCTTTACGTAAAGCTGTAGCAGAAGCTATTTTTGTAAGAGAGGTATCATGATAATCATTTGATCTTTGAATACAATGGAGACAAATAGGATAATCATGATTGATGACTTCTTTAACATATCCTAATCCTAATAAATCATTAGGGGTTTGAATGCTTTTATTTAATAGAAGGCTTAATGCTTGATTACAGGCATCAGGATAACGTAATCCTTGTTTCATTGCATTTTTGACATATTGATCATAATCAGCTGGATTATTTTTAATAGCATAGGCAATTTCTTTAAATAAATGAATATCCCCACATTCACTACCAAAAACAAGATCAGTAATTCCTATATGATAAAGTAAATCAATCGCTCCTTTACAAAAATAATCGGCACTTTGACAAACATATGCAAAAGGGAGTTCGATAACTAAATCAACACCGTATTTAATAGCAAGTTCACTTCTTTTAAATTTATCAATAATTGCGACTTCTCCTCGTTGAACATAATTACCAGACATAATAGCAATTGTTAAATCGGGCTTTACCATTTCTTTTGCTTTTTGTAAGTGATAAAGATGTCCGGTATGAAAAGGGTTATATTCAACAATGATTCCTAATATTTTCATAAATGATAGTCCTTTTGTTTAATGGTTTTAATAACTTTAAAGAAAGTTGAAACAATTAAAATAGCAGTAGCAAGGGCTAAAGCTGTTCCAACTGTTTGAAAAAGTGAATCAAGAAATAAATTTTGATCATGGGAAATTAAATAAAGCATCGTTTGATAAATCCCTTTACCAGGGACAATAGGGAAACAACCAACAACAATAAAAATAGTAGCTGGTGCTTTACATATTCTTGCCATAATTTCACTAAATAATGCTACAACAATCATGGCACATAAATTAGATATAATATTACTTAAATAAGGAATGACTAATAAATAAACAATCCAACCTAGCATTCCTCCAATTGAGGCTAATATAGCATAAGGAAGATGACGATGTACTCTAAAAACAAAAGCAAATCCTAAACACCCTAAAAAAGCACTTAAACATTGAATTATTTGTTCCATTATATCAATCCTTTCAATAAAATACGTATTAAACCAACCCCTAAAGCAATCGCTGTAGCGATAAAAAAAAGCTTCAACCAAACGTGCTTGTCCTGATACATAATTACCATCAATAATGTCTCTTAAACTATTGGTAATTGCAATTCCAGGAGTTAAAATCATTAAACAACCAATAATTGTCGCATCTAGATTATAAATCAAATGAAAATGATAAAACAAAATCGCTAAGATAGTTAAAAACATACTTGTTAGTGTTGTACGCATTAATGAATTAATTCCTAAAATCTCATTGATCCATATAAAAAAATACATTAAAAACCTATGATTCCAGCAATAATTCCTTCATGAAGTCCACCTCCAAAAAAAATTAGCATAACCTCCAGCCCCTAAACCATACCCTAAAAGAACAAGTGGCATGATAGGGTGTAAGGAATTGATAGCCTGTATTTGTTGTTCAATAAAATCATTAGTAGGTGTTTCATTACAGATTTTTCTAACAAGATCATTTAAAGCACAAACAGCATCAAGGTTTGTACGATTTTGTAAAGTTCTTTTAGTAAGAGAAGTACTTGTTCCATCTTGAAAAGTAACACTCATTGTAAAATAAGTAGGAAGAGCAAAAAACACCTATATCTTGAAAGCCATAGCTTTGACACATACGTTCTAGACTTTCTTCTACACGGTAAATTTCAGCACCATTTTTAAGTAATAATTTACCGATTTCAGCAATATTTTTTATTAATAATTGTTCGTTCATTTTTTTATTTCACCAAAAGTTAGTATAACAATTATTAAGTATTTAGGAAAGAAAAAAAGTGTGTTTAAAAGGTATTTTTTAAAAAAATAAAAACAGATTGCAAAGATATAAAAATTAGGTATAATAACTTTTGATAAAGTAGGTGAAATAAATGGAAAGATTACAAAAATATATTGCTTCAAGTGGTTATACATCAAGAAGAAAAGCAGAAGATTTAATTAGAGAAGGTAGAGTTTCTGTTAATGGTCAAGTTGTAACTGAACTTGGAACTAAAGTTAAATCTGGAGATGTTGTTTTAATTGATGGAGAAGCTATTGTTGGTGAAAATAAAGTTTATTATCTTTTTTACAAACCACAAGGATGTGTTTGTACATTAGATGATGAGTTCGATAGACCAAAAGTAATTGATTACTTTGAAGAAGTTGAAGAAAGAATTTATCCTGTTGGACGTTTAGATTTCGATACAACAGGTGCTTTAATTATGTCTAATGATGGTGACTTTGCAAATATGATCATGCATCCAAGAAGCCACTTAGAAAAAATCTATGAAGTAACAATTAAAGGTCTTATTAAAGGTGAAGATTTACATCATTTAGAAAAAGGTGTTTATTTAGAAGGTAAAAAAACGATGCCTTGTAAAATCAAAGTCACTTATAAAGATATGGAACATAAAACAACTGTTTTAAAAATTAAACTTTATGAAGGAAAAAACAGACAAGTTAAAAAAATGTTTGAAAGTGTGGGACATCCAGTAAAAAGATTACATCGTATTTCTGTTGGTTGTGTCAATTTAAAAGGATTACGTTCTGGAGAATATCGTCGTTTAAAACCACAAGAAGTAAAAGATTTAAAAAATTAGTTGGAAAATAAAATTCGACATCATTTTTATGCATGAGTGCTTATACTAATTGTTGGTGATGGAAATGAGAGTACAAATTATTGATGATAAACAATTAAAAAATCTGTAGTATTTGCAAAGCAACGGATGAATGGGTAGAAAATATATGTGTTAATGGGATTGAAGGATTATATTGTGTTAAATGTGATACGCTCACATTGTATGAACCCCTTCCTTCAAAACTTGTTTATTTAGCTTTTAAGAAAAAATGTATGCAAATAAAAGAAATGAAAACCAATAATCAGTTGACAATGTAAAATATTGTATTAGAATAAAAACGTAAATAAAAAAAGCAATGATTTAGGATATGTTTTATAAATGATTTGATTTAGAGAAAAGGTGGTTGGTGAAAACCTTGAGAATGTTTATAAGATACTCCCTAATAGCTACACTTGAAAAAGATTGTCGTTAACTGCGTTAAAGTTTTGAGGCTGAAAAGCAAATTAAGGTGGTACCACGAAACTCTCGTCCTTTGGATGAGAGTTTTTTATGTAAAGGAGAAGGAAAATGGTAGATTTTAAAGAAAATGAACAATTAAATACATTAAATCACTCTTGTGCCCATGTTATGGCACAAGCAATCAAACATCTTTATCCTCAAGCTAAATTTTGGGTAGGTCCTGTTGTAGCTGAAGGATTCTATTATGATGTCGATTTAGGTGATGAAGTTGTTAGTGATGAAGCAATTGCTAAAATTGAAAAAGAAATGAAAAAAATCTGTAAAGATGGTAAAAGAATTGTTCGTCGTGAAATTTCTAAAGAAGAAGCTTTAGAAATTTTTAAAGATGATGAATATAAATTAGATTTAATTTCTAATTTAAAAGATGGAACAATTACTTGTTATAGTCAAGGAGATTTTACTGATTTATGTAGAGGTCCTCATGTTGAAACAGTTAAAATGTGTAAAAACTTTAAATTAATCAAACATTCTGGTGCTTATTGGAAAGGTGATAAAAACAATAAAGTTTTACAACGTATTTATGGTGTTTGTTTCCCAACTGCTGAAGAATTAGAAGAACACTTAAATTTATTAGAAGAAGCTAAAGAAAGAGATCATCGTAAAATTGGTAAAGAAATGGAAATCTTCATGGTTGATGATTTAATTGGTAGAGGTCTTCCAATGTATTTACCAAAAGGATATGCTATCTGGCAAAAACTTGAAAGATACATCAAACAAAAAGAAAAGAAATTAGGTTACTTACATGTATTAACTCCTGCTGTAGGAACAGTAAACTTATATAAAACATCAGGACACTGGGATCATTATAAAGAAAATATGTTCCCACAAATGGAAATGGATGGAGAATCATTTGTTTTACGTCCAATGAACTGTCCTCATCATATGATGATTTATGCAAATAAATTACATTCTTATAAAAACTTACCAATTCGTATTGGTGAAATTGCTCATGACTTTAGATATGAAGCATCAGGAGCTGTTAAAGGTATTGAAAGAGGAAGACATTTCTGTCAAAACGATGCTCATTTATTTGTAACACCAGAACAAATTAAATCAGAATTTAAAGGTGTTATCGATTTAATCTTAGATGTTTATAAAGATTTCAATATTACAGATTATCGTTGTGTTTTATCTCTTAGAGATCCAGAAGATAAAGAAAAATATCATGATGATGATGAAATGTGGAATAAAGCAGAAAATGAATTACGTGAAGTAATGAATGAACTTGGTATTGAATATACTGAAGAAATTGGGGAAGCTGCTTTCTATGGTCCTAAATTAGACGTTAATGTTAAACCAGCTATTGGTAATGAAATCACTTTATCAACTTGTCAATTAGACTTCTGTTTACCAGCTAAGTTTAACTTAACTTATGTTGCGGAAGATGGAACTAAGAAAACTCCTGTTGTTTTACATAGAGCTATTTTAGGTTCATTAGATCGTTTCATGGCTTATATCTTAGAAGAAACAAAAGGAAACTTACCATTATGGTTAGCTCCTACACAAGTCAAAGTATTACCTGTTAAAAATGAATATCATTTAGATTACGCTAATGAAATTTATCAATTATTATTAGATGAAGGTTTTGAAGTAGAACTTGATTCAAGAGATGAAAAATTAGGATATCGTATTCGTGAAGCACAAATGCAAAAAGCAAACTATATCCTTGTTTTAGGTAATAATGAACGTGATGAAAGAACTGTAACTTATCGTAAACATGGTGAACAAAAAGCAACAACTGTTACTATTGATGAGTTTGTTTCAATGTTAAAACAACAAATTAAAGATAAAAAATAGTTTATATTTTTAAGATATGGTATATGTAGAAGCTCAATTTTTAAATAAAGAATTGGGCTTTTTACATAAAATTGACAAAAGAAAATGTTATTTATATAATACTAATGAGATAGAGTATCTCTATAAAGTGAGGAAATTATGATAATAAAAAAGTCAGAAAAAGATGAACGCAGAGAGAAAATTATAGATGTTGCTTTTCGTCTTTTTGTAGATAAAAAAATCGAATCTGTAACAATGGGAGAAATAGCAAAAGAAGCAGGAATTGGAAGAGCAACATTGTTTCGCTATTTCCCAGGAAAATTAGAACTTGTTATTGCGGTAAATACAAAAGAATGGAAAGAATATTTTGATGAATTAGATCAAAAAAGACCAATGAGTTCAGTAGGAGATATACCAGCTATTGGTCGTTTGATTTTTACATTAGATAGTTTTATTGAAATGTATCAAACGCATAAAGCTCTTCTTCGATATAATGATAATTTCAATCATTATGTATCTCATTCAGGAAGAAAAGATTTACAAATGGATGAATTTAATCAAGCACTTTTTTCAGCAAATACACGTTTTCATATGATGTATGAAAAAGCCAAAGAAGATAAAACGTTTAAAACAGATATGGCAGAAGAAGAGTTTATGAGAGTAACAGTTCATACAATGATGACAGCTTGTGCATATTATGCAGGAGGTTTTATTTGGGGTTCTAAAGAAAATGAAGACTACACACCAGAGTTGATCAAATTAAAAGAAATGATTCTTGCATATGTCAAAGCATAAATAGATAATAAAATTTATATATTTGATAAGTGTTTATATTTTTAAGAAAATATTTATAAAAACAGGTAATGACCAAATAACAACACTTACTTCTTTAGAAAATGTATCAACAATTGAAAAGAAAGACCAATGGATTGAAGTCTTTCTACGTCATGAAATAGATAATCAAAGCTTATTGACTTATTATCAATACCATGGAATCCATGTATTAAAAATAGATGAATAATCTTAATAAATCAATTGTATTTTGAGACAAAAATTGCTATTATAACAGTGGAGAAATTGTCTTCAAAAATCAGGAGATTCCCTGCCAAATAGTGGGAGCTAAAAAATCAAATACTTATACGAAGAGATAACCTCTTCGTTTTTTTATTATCTAAAAGGAGCTATATTTATGAAATTATATGAAATTGATAGTTAATATATGGAATGTTTATACAAGGCAAATTCAAAAGTTTTAATACATAATAGTGGAAATCATCAAAGAAAATTTATTGCTATAAAAGTATTAATAAATGGTTATAAGTATTTTGTTCCCTTATCTTCACCTGATAAAAAGAGATTATTTTAATGATCAATATGGTCATAAAAAAGTTCAATTTACACGAGTTTCAACTATTAAAAGAATATTTAATGGAAATCCAACGGTTGAATCATATCTAGGAAAGTTATTATTTAATAATATGATTCCTGTTCCTGAAGGATGTTATCATGAGTTTAATATTTTTTAGAAAAAGATTTAAAGTATAAGGGATTATTAATAGATCAAGTTCAAATTTTAAGAAGTTTTAAAAATCAAGAGGATATATTGAGACGAGCACAAATTGTTTATAAACTGAAAAAAAGAAAATCTTCTTATAATTATATAAAATTAGCAACGGTTGATTTTGAATTATTGGAAAGAAATTGTGATGAATGGAATAAGGTGTTTATAAAATAAGGATGTTAATGATTTGTTCAAAAAAAATATACTATAATAATATAAGAAACGAAAGGAGAGGCTTATGAAAAAATATTTAGCGTTTGATGTTGGGGGAACATCTGTCAAATATGCTGTTGTAAATGAAGAAGGAGAAGTGTCTTCATCAAATAAATTTAAAACACCAGATACATTAGAAAAAATGTATCAAGAAATAGAAAATGTAGCTCATGAATATCAAGATATAGAAGGAATTGCTTTATCAATGCCAGGAGCTGTTGATAGTGATGGTGGTATTATTTATGGTTCAAGTGCTATCGATTATATTCATGGTCCAAATATTAAAGAAGATTTAAAATCAACGTTTAAATAAAGATGTTGAATTTGAAATGATGCTAACTGTGCAGCCCTTGCAGAAGTATGGAAAGGTGTTGCATGTCATGAAAATGATTGCTGTTTTATTGTTAGTGGAACAGGAATTGGTGGAGCAGTTATTAAAGATCGTCATGTTCATCATGGAAATGCATTACATGGTGGAGAATTTGGTTATATGATTATGAGATATGATCAAGATGAAAAGAAATATTATACATGGTCAGATGATGGATCAACAGTTGCGGTAACTAAAAGAGTGGCTAAGGAACTAGGCGTTGATTATCATACTTTAGATGGTAAAGAAGTTTTTGATCAAGCGGATAATAATAAAGTTTATAAAAAATATGTTGATGAATATTATCGTACTCTTGCAATGGGTATTTATAATTTACAATATGCTTATGATCCAAGCATGATTATTATTGGTGGAGCTATTTCATCAAGAAGTGATTTATTAGATAAAGTCAATGAACAATTAGATATTATTTTTTCTCAATTAACGCATGCACATGTACGACCAAATATTAAAGTATGTCAATTTGGAAATGATGCGAATTTAATTGGAGCAACATATCATTATATTCAAAGACATTAAGGAGGATTTTATGAATAAAGCAATACCTAAAATTAATACACAACTGAGAAGTCATACAATTCTTGTACCTGAAGTTTATCGTGAAGCTACAGGAGTTTTAATTAATGGAAAAAGAATTAAATCACTGGTTTTTTCAACAGATGTAGCGGTGATTGCTAATTGTAATGCGGATGCTGTTATTGCGGTTTATCCTTTTACACCAACAATTCAAATTACAGAAGCAATTATTTCAGTTGCTCAAAGACCTGTTTTTGTTGGTGTTGGTGGTGGAACAACTGCCGGTAAACGTGTTGAATCGATTGCTTTAGATGCAGAGTTACATGGAGCAACAGCTGTTGTTTTAAATGCACCAACAGCAACTGAATTTGTTCAAAATCTTGCAGATGATATTGATATTCCTGTTGTTTTAACAATTGTTTCTTTAAATGAAGATTTAGAAAAAAGAATGTTACATACGAAAGCAAATATTATAAATGTATCTGGAGGAAAAGATACTGTTAAAATTGTTAAAAAATTAAGAGAAATTGATCCTAATTTCCCTATTATTGCTACTGGTGGACCAACAGAAGAAACAGTTAGAGAAGTTATTCAAGCAGGAGCAAATGCTGTAACCTTTACACCACCTACAAATGGTGAAATCTTTAAAGGAATGATGGAAGAATATCGACATAGATATGATTAAGAGGAGAAATCCTCTTTTTTTGTAGATGACAATTGAAATGATTTTCTATATAATTGACAAAGAGAGGTGAATGAAATGAAACAATATTTAGATATGTGTCAATATATATTAGAAAATGGTCAAGATAGAGATGATCGTACAGGAACAGGAACACGTAGTGTTTTTGGTTATCAAACACGTTATGATTTAACAGATGGTTTTCCTTTACTTACAACAAAGAAAATGTTTTTAAGACCTATTGCTGAAGAATTATTATGGTTTATTAAAGGAGATACTAATATAAAATATCTTGTTGATAGAAATGTGAAGATTTGGAATGAATGGCCTTATGAAGCTTTTAAGAAAAGTGAAGATTTTCATGGAGAAACTTTAGAAGAATTTGTTGCTAAAATCAAAGAATTACCAGCAGATGATCCATTTGTTGTTAAATATGGTGAATTAGGACCAGTTTATGGTAGACAATGGCGTAATTTTAATAATGAAGGTGTTGATCAAGTAGCAAAACTTGTTGATTCATTAAAAAATAATCCATTTTCAAGAAGACATATTATTTGTGCCTGGAATCCAGCAGAAGTTGATGAAATGGCACTTCCACCATGTCATGCTTTCTTACAATTTTATGTAAGCAATGATAAAAAATATTTAAGTTGTCAATTATATCAAAGAAGTGCAGATACATTTTTAGGAGTACCATTTAATATTGCATCTTACGCTTTATTTACAGCAATGCTTGCTCAAGTATGTGGGTACAAACCAAAAGAATTTGTGCATACTATAGGAGATGCTCATATTTATAAAGATCATTTTGATGTTGTTAAGGAACAAATTTCTAGAACTCCTTATCCTAAATGTCAACTTGTTTTAAATCCAGAAGTTAAATCTATTTTTGATTTTACAATAGATGATATTAAAATTGAAAATTATCAATCTCATGGTAGACTTGTTGGAAAGGTGAGTGTCTAATGATTTCTATTATTGTAGCAACAGATGATGATTTATTAATTGGTAAAAAAGACTCTTCTAATGGAATGCCTTGGCATAATAAAGAAGATTTACAACATTTTAAAAAACAACACTTCATCAAACAATTTTAATGGGAAAAACAACATACATGGCAATAGGAAGACCACTTCCTCATAGAAAAACAATTGTTGTAACCCGTGGTGAATTAGATGATGAACGTGTAGAAGTAAGACATGATTTAGTAGAAACGATTCAAGAATATAAAAATAAAAAGGAAGATTTATTTATTTGTGGAGGGGCTTCTATTTATAAGCAAGCACTTCCTTATGTAGATGAACTAATGATTTCTAGAATACCAGGAAAACATGAAGGTGAAACCTATTTTCCAAGTTTTGACGAATATAATTTTCAATTAGAAAAAGAAACACAAATGGAAACATTTGTCTTACAAATCTATAAAAAGGGATGATGATATGAAAAGAATAATTTTAGTTGTCTTAAGATGTATTTTTAAATTACCTTATTGGTGGTTTTATAAGTTAAAACAATATCAAAATAAAGAAAAATATCCAACAATTGATGAAGGATATCAATTTATACATAATGTTGCTGATGAAATTGTTAAAAAAGCAAGAGTAGATTTAGAATGTTATGGTTTAGAAAATCTTCCTCAAGAAAATGGATATCTCATTACTCCTAATCATCAAGGATTATTTGATATTGTGGCTGTTTTTAAAACACATGATAAAACAGCTAAATTTGTATTAAAAAAAGAATTAGCATCTACAATTTTAATTAAAGATGTTGTTAAAACATTAGACTATTATGCTTTAGATCGTAGTAATATTAGAGATGGTGCCAAAATGGTTAAAAACGTTTCTAAAGAAATAGAAGCTGGTATGAATTATGTTATTTATCCAGAAGGAACACGTTCTAAACAAGGTAATAAAATAGGTGAATTTAAAGGTGGAACCTTTAAAATTGCTTTAAAATCTCATTGTCCAATTGTTCCAGTAGCAATGATTGATTGTTATCAAGTATTTGATAACAATACAATTAAACCCGTAAAAGCACAAATTCATTATTTAAAACCAATTGAATATGATGAATATAAAGATTTAAAAACACCTGAAATTGCTGCTCTTGTTCAAAGTAGAATTCAAGCGTGTATGGATGAGTATTGTTAATGTTTATACATGTAAATGGTGTGCGCTTGTTTTATGAAAAACAAGGAACAGGGAAACCTTTAATTTTACTTCATGGAAATGAAGAAGATCATCGTATTTTTGATGAAGCTATAGAATTATTAAAAAAGCATTATACTGTTTATGCTGTTGATTCTAGAGGACATGGTCAAAGTGATAAAGTTCTAGAATATCATTATCTAGATATGGCAAAGGATATTCAAGAAATGATTGAACAACTTGAATTAAAAGATATTTCTTTAATGGGAAGTAGTGATGGAGCAATTATTGGTTTATTAATAGGAAGTCTTTATCCAAAACTTGTAGATCATTTAATTCTTGCAGGAGTCAATGTTAAACCCAATGGTGTTATATTAGAAGTTTATCAAGAAATGAAGGAGCAATATCAAAAAACAAAAAATCCTTTAATTAGAATGATGTTAGAAGAACCCCATATTTCTAATCAACAACTTCATCAAATAGAAGCTAAAACATTACTGCTTGCAGGAAGTGATGATTTAATTAAATTAGATCATATTGAACGTATTTCACATCATATTAAAAACTGTGAGTTTAGAATTCTCGAAGGAGAAGATCATAGCAGTTATATTATTCATAACAAAAAGATTGCTAAATTATATTAGAAGAATTAAAATAAAGGATGTTACGAAATAATTTAAATCGTAACATCCTTTTTTGTTATAAATTCTAACTAAAAAATAGAATATTGATATCTTATCAATAATATTTATTTCCTACTAATTAATTCCTCGAATGTTATAGTTGAGGAATTGTTGTAATTAGATACAATTGTTTCTTATAATAGAATAATTGTATTATAAAGATACTTAAAATTTCTATTTTTAATGTCTTTTTATTTTACAAAAGAAAAGACTGTTATTTTTTTATTTGTCAACAGTCTGAAATAAAGAATCATTAAGTTTTTTTATTTGTTAAGAAGTAATGATGCTTTTTCAATATATTTTTGATGATATTCATCAAAAATACAATCAGGATCATGATAATAAGTTTCTAAAACATCACACATTTTAAGTAGTTCACTATATTGATCATGAACTTTATTTTTAGTTGAATGATTTTAATAGCTTGAACGATAATATCTATTTCTTCATTTTCAAACAATAAACTTTCTTCTAACATCTTTCTAGCAAGTTCACTTGAAAGTTGAGCGTGATTAAATGAGGTATTGTTTTTATAAACGGAATAATCATGTAAAAGTCCCATAATAGCGCATAGTTCACAGTCTAATTGTACATACTGACTATAGGCAATACATAAGGTTGAAACGCCAAATAGATGACGATAGCCTTGTCTTTTTTTGTTTCCAAAACAGTTTTTTTCAAGTTCTTGATATACGATTTTTTCAATTTCTAAATATCTTTTCATCGTCTAAGTCCTTTAGGATATAAATTTTTAACTTGATTATTACTTTCTTTATAGAAAGAAAGTGGATAACCATCTACAAAAATAACACCATAGCCTTTTTGATTATTTCCTTTCAAGGTTAAACCAGAAAGATAATCTTTTACTTCTTGACTATCACATTTAAAATTATAAGATCTTTTAACATCATCTTTATTTAAAGTAAGAGCAAGTGAAAGACTTGGTTCAAATCTTCCTTTTTTACATTCTCCTAAATAAAGACCATTTCTTAAAACTTTGATTGGAAGTTCAGGAAAATGATTTAAAATAGCATAGACATGATTATTTGATTGATAAAGATAAGGTGGTACAGGAATATTTAAGTTTTCTTGATAAAACTTTTGAACAAGTTGTAGCTGTTCTTTCTTTAAATTTGGTTTTAAAATTTTTTCTTTTGAAATAGCTGTTTCTGTTGTTTTTTGTAACATGGCTATAAATTGTCCTTCACCACGATTAATGTGAGGGTACATTCTAATGGTTCCTTCAATAAAACCATCAGACATTCCTTCTTTTTTATTAATTGGAAGTAATTTCATACCTAATTCATTGATCATATATTCAACTTGTTTTTCATTTTCATCTAAAGAATAAGTACATGTAGAATAAATTAAAATGCCATCTTTTTTAAGCATCTTATATGCTTGATCAATTAAGTTTCTTTGAATATAAGCACACTCATTTATCTTTTGCATTGACCAAGTATCAATTGCTTCTTTATCTTTTCTAAACATACCTTCTCCAGAACAAGGAGCATCTAAAATGATTTTATCAAAGAAACTTTCAAACTTCATTTTTAAAGGATCACAATTCGTCACAATTGTATTTTTTAAACCAAATCTTTCAATATTACTTGATAAAATAGAAGCACGTAATTTAGAAATATCATTAGCAATCATTAATCCTTCATTAGAAAGACGGCTGGCAACATAACACGTCTTACCTCCAGGAGCACCACACATATCTAAAACATAATCATTTTCTTTAATATCTAAACAAGCGGCTACGCTCATAGCACTTGGTTCTTGAATATAATAAAGTCCACACATAAAATAAGGACTTTTACCTAGTGGATAATGAAGATAATCAAAATAATAACCACCATCTACATAAGGATGTTTTTCTATATATTGATAATTTAAATGATTTAAAACATCCTTTTTTAAAGGATTTAAATAAAATCCTTTAACTTCATTTTCATTTAAAGAATTAATAAAAGCATCAAAATCATCTTTTAATAATTCTTTCATTCGTTTAATAAATAATTCATTCATTATTTTTTCCCCTCAATAAAATAAGTTGCTTCCATATCGGCAACACTTAATGCAAAAGCAATAGGAAACATTTCAAAAGCTTTTCCAACATTTCTAGCATCTTCATTTCCAGAAAAGCCCATATGATATCTAATCGCAAAAGCTTCTTCTCTTGTAAGACGCATATAACCACTAATCATATAAACACTTTTTTCACCATGACCATAAGGCAATTGATCATCATATTCATAGTTTGGTACTTGAATCCATTGACCATCTTTTTAACATTACGTGTTCCCTTTTTATAACAGTTAATTTTACATAAATCATGTAATAATGAAACAATCGCAATTGTTTCTTCACTATAATTCATTTGATATGTATCTTTCACTCTTTCTCTTTGAAGATAATCTTTCAAACAATCATAAACATTTAAACTATGTTCAAGTAATCCACCATCATAGCTTCCATGAAATCGTGCACTGGCAGGTGCTTCAAAGAAATCAGAATGTGGAGATAATAAATATTCAAGAAGTTTTTCGCTTCCAGGTCTTTTTATATTTGTTTTATATAATTCTATAAATCTTTCTTTATTTGTCATAAGCATTCCTCTTTTTTTATATTTTATCGAAAACATGCTTTTTCTTCAATAAAAGTATGAAATAAAATATCAAGGACATACTAGAAATGAAAGAAGGAATAAAATGAAAAGATATATTATAACTTTGATACTTTTAATAACTTGTACTTTTACTTTAACAGGCTGTAGAAATCAAACAACTGATAGTGGTTTTAAAGGAAATGTAGAAATTGCTTGGGATGATGTAAAGGATGATTTTGATCAAATAGATCAAGATGTTGAAAATGATACTTCTAAACAAGATGTTAAAGCCTTAACACAAACAATTTTAGATGGTTATGATAAAAATCAAAGAAGGAATTACTCAAGATAATCAAGAAGAAGCTAAAAAAGTTTATGCAGCTGCAAGTCGATTAGAGTATATAGAAAAAATACAGATCAAAAGTTATCAAGTGAAGAAAAGAAATTTTGGAATTAGGAAAGGAAACGAAAACATTGATGATGCATTATTATGGAAATGGGGAAGGTATTTTTCAAGATGCTGTAGATGATGTAGAAAATGGGATTGATCGTGTAAAAAATTTCACAGAAGAAAAATGGAATGATTTTAAAGATAAATTAGAGTAGGGAATACTCTTTTTTTATTTTTTGCTTGTTTTATAATAAAGGTCTTGTTATAATGATAAGGCACACAAGCCCGAATGGCGAAATTGGTAGACGCAGCAGACTCAAAATCTGCCGGTGTAACAGCTGTACCGGTTCGAGTCCGGTTTCGGGCACCATACTTGCGGGTGTAGTTCAATGGTAGAACTTCAGCCTTCCAAGCTGACTACGTGGGTTCGATTCCCATCACCCGCTCCAAGTGATGATAACATCTCTAATGAGATGTTTTTATTATATGTTTTATTTTAGATTTTTTTTTAAAAAACTCATGTGCAAAATAAATAATTGCAATTATAAATATTACAATGTAAAAAAATATTATCATGTTTTATTACCTCTTTTTGTTATTAACATTACATATAAATTATACTAATAGTGTAATATTTTGAGAAGTCTTGGACGTATTTTTATACTAATAAATAAAAATATTAAATAACTCTATTAGATTTAAAATACGTAAACGTGTGAAGAAAAATAAAAAAATATGAGCCAACT